>Ga0315289_10004733_pt1 | contig 20236 bp, 27 predicted proteins | sample YL17G11_40_MG_FD_203452 | JGI IMG/M metagenome (GOLD analysis project Ga0315289, IMG submission 203452) | Sediment microbial communities from Yellowstone Lake, YNP, Wyoming, USA - YL17G11_40 | ecosystem: Environmental > Aquatic > Freshwater > Lake > Sediment | place: USA: Wyoming | collected... | reverse complement strand
GCGCCTTTCGGCATCGCTGGCATGTTTATTGAATATGTAGTTACTTGTTTCATCAGTGTTCTTTAATTTAAATAGTTATAATTTTTTCTTTTCTATAATTTATACGGACAAAGTTAGTAAAAGTTACATGTATTTGCAAACTTTTTTTTCACTTTTTATTTAACTCTTTGAGAATCAGTCCGAAAAAAATTAAAATCCTTCTTTTTTTACTCCGCTTGCTACTGCAGCTTCAGCTTTTTCTTTTGACATGATGGCACACATCTTATGTCCATCTTTAGTTTCTCCTTTACATACATATCCGCCTTTTGCGTTTTTAGAAATAATAGGATCTACGAAGGGTTGTTTACTTTTTAATTTCATACAATAGCCTTCAATTACGATTGGTTTACTCATATTTTTATATTTATTAGGTTTAGTAATAAATATAAAATATTTTCAAAATAAAGTAAATGATTTTTATTATTTAGTTCCTGTCGATCCGAATCCGCCCTCTCCTCTATCAGTAGATTCTAATTCTTCAACAGATTCAATTTCTGCAGTTTCGTGTTTTGCAATAACCATTTGTGCAATTCTTTCACCATGTTCAATAGTTTGTAACACAACAGTATCATTCTTAAGAATAACACCAACTTCTCCTCTGTAATCAGAATCAACAGTTCCTGGTGAATTTAATACAACTATTCCTCTCTTAAGAGCTAATCCGCTTCTTGTTCTTACTTGACCTTCATAACCAAATGGTATTTCCATAAAAAGTCCTGTTGGAATTAATTTTATCTCACCTGGACCAAGAACTATTTTAGCATCTAAATTTGCTCTTAGATCAAAACCTGCAGCTCCTTGTGTTGCATAAGAAGGCATTTCATTTTTTGATTTGTTTATAATTTTTAATTTCATATTTTATTTTTTTATACTCGTTTGTTCAACTTGAATCATTTTATCTTCTATCATATGAACCATGTTCATAAAATCAGGAGTTCTTTTTAAATCTTTTACTCTTGGTATTGGGAAGTTAACTTTTATATGCTCTGTTATTACCCCTGGATTTGCTCTCATGATATAAATATCATCACCAAGATAAACTGCTTCAGAAATGTCGTGTGTAACAAGAACAATTGTTGGTTTTACTTTCATCCATATATCCATCAACATATCTTGCATTCTAAGACGTGTATTTATATCTAACGCACCAAATGGTTCATCCATAACAATAATCTCAGGATTTGAAAGAAGACTTCTTGCAATAGCAACTCTTTGTAATTGTCCTCCAGAAAGTGTTGGATATTTTGCGTACTTATCTTTGTGTTTTTCAAGACCTACAATTTGCAACATTTCCATTGCTCTATCACTTCTTTCTTTTTTTGAAATACCTTGAAATTCTAAACCAAGAGCTACATTTTCCAAAACACTAAGCCATGGGAATGATGAATATTGTTGAAACACCATTCCGACTCTATCTTTTTTTGTAATAGGTCTTCCTTTAAAATATATTTCTCCACTTGTTGGTTCTTGTAAACCTGTCATGTAGCGAAGAATTGTTGATTTACCACAACCACTAGCGCCAAGTAAACAAACGAATTGACCTCTGTTTGGTTGATCCTCTATTAGGAGATTAAAATCTTTTAAAACAACATTTGTATTGTCGTAAACCTGAGAGATATTACGAAGTTCTATAATGTCAGGTAATTCTGTATTTATGAATTGCATATCTTAAATGTATTTGTAAGGGAATAATTTTTTATCTAACCATTTGAATAATCTGTCTTGCAAAAATCCTATTATCACAATAACAATAAGTATTGCAAATACTTTATCTAATCTACTTTGACGAGCTGATTTAAATATCATCGCACCAACACCACCATTTTGGTTGATCATCTCAGGAACAATTATGTATGTCCATGAAATCGCAGTCAAAACTCTTATGTCGTCAGAAACTTTTGCGATAACAGCAGGAAAATAAACTGACTTTATTGTTTGCCACTTTACTGCTCCTAGTGTATATGATGTTTGAGGATAAACTTTCTCTACTTCTGCAATTCTTTGAATAACCACTGGAAGTAAATAAACAATAATACCAAACGCCAAGAACTGAACCTTCATATTTGTTTCTATACCAAACCAAGCTATAAACAAGCCTGTAAGCGCAGTTAAAGGAACAAACCTTAAAGCATCAATGGGTTTACCAAACAACTCTCTAAACAAAGGAAATAGGCCTAAAATAAAACCTAATGGAACAGCAATTAAAACTGCTTCTAGGAATCCTAGTAAATTTAATTTAATTGAGATGGATGCATTATATAATAAAAAGTCATTAAAATGTAGTTCATGAAATGCTGTTATTACATTTAATGGTGGTGGCAATATTGCGTTGGATCCGATAAACATTGATGTTAGTTGCCAAATAATAACAAGAATAAGAAATCCTGCTATTTGCAAAGTCAATGTTTTATTTTTATTGAGTTCGCCTCTTAATTCAAAAAATTCTTTCATATTTTTTTTGATTTTGGGTAAAAAAAAAGAGGAGCTTTAGACTCCTCTCTTAAGATTATTATTCAGGGATAAGTTCGAAGTCTGTACGTCTATTTTTAGATCGACCATCTTCCGTTTTGTTATCATCCACTGGCTTATCAGGGCCATTTCCGATTACAACAATACGATTCTTATCAAAATTATGTGCTGTGATTAAATAATCAGCAACAGATTGTGCTCTTTTTTTAGACAAAGATTTATTTGGGGCTACACTACCTACATTATCAGTATTACCTTCAATTCTAATTCTTGCTCCAGAGAAACCTTTTGCAATATCTACAAATTCTTTATCAATTACATATTTAGAATTTTCATCTAAAGTGTATGCGCCAGTTGCAAAAGAAATTGTTACTTTCTTTGTTGATATGGCTGCTACATTTTTATGATCTTCCTTAATAGGTGCAAAACTAGAAGAGTTTTCTGCTAAATGTGTAGGGCCACTAAGCTTAAGAGCTTTAACACCATCTACATAAGCTATTGTTCTCCATGATGGAACAACTCCATTTACAACACCAACTTTTTGATATTCTACAGTCATGGTATTATACAAGTCTTCACCTGACACACCATCAAAAGTACCATTTAAATTGAAGAAGTTAATATTATCTCCTGCAGTACAAAGACGAGCATTGTTGATTGCGTTTAAACAGAAATCTACAGGTTGTCCAAGACCATCAGCAAGTATTTGAGCTGCCTTCTTCTTGTTATCTTCGTTGCTATTAATTTCTGATGCACCTATCATCCAACCCTCAATAAGCTTTCTTAATTCTTCTTTATGAGATTGAATATATTCATCTTTTGCATAGAAAATATCGGCAATAATATTCTTAGCAGTTTTTGTGCTAATTAAAATCTTAGAGCCCTCTACTCCTTCTACACACGCTTGATCATCAGGAGACCAAACTACAGCTGCATCAACTTGTTGTTTTTTGAAAAGGTCGGCTGCATCAATTGCACTCGCAACCTCAATGATTTGGACATCTTTAATATTTAACTCTCCAGCCTTGAATAAGCTTAAAAGAAAAGTATGTGATGGTGTCATAGGAGCTACAGCAATTTTTTTGCCTTTAAGGTCAGCTACACTAGCAATACCTCTACGTACAACAACTGCATCGCCACCTCTTGACCAATCGGTTTGGAAAACGATTTTTGGATTAAATTCTTTAAGACCATTCACCTCTGTTGGGAATGCATCAGCAGTTTGCCATAACAAATCTACTTTACCTGCCTTAAACGCTTCTCTCGATGCATTGAAATCATCAATAAGCTTGAACTCTACAAGGATACCATAATCTTTAAAGAATCTTGAGTTTTTAGATGCTTTAAATCCTTCATTAAAATATTGTCCACCTGCGTATCCGCCCCAAGTAACAACGCCAATCGTCATAACTTTCTCTTGATCATTTGTGTCTAGACCTGTCGCTGGGTCTACTTTAGGTGTGGGAATAATCATCTTTACTCCAAAAAATAATCCTGTGCCAATTACTAAGGCGATTAGGATTCTACTGAACGGTGTTAACTTTGTTTTCATTTTTCTTTTTTTTATTGTTACTACTATTTTTCTCTAATTATACGTTTATTATTTGTTTTTGTTACAATTAATTGAAGAAATTTTTATGTTTTATTTCCCCATTATTTTTATCTGAACTAACTGGAGTTGGTGTGTTCACAGTAAAATCAATTGTTGGATTTGTAGATCCTTGATTTAAGCTCTTTTTGTTTTTGCTATCACCAAAGATATTATCAATACCTTTTTGTTCTAGTTCTTCTAAGAATTTAAGACCTTGTGTTGCATAAACATCATCTTCTAAATCAACAGTGTTTATGAATTGAGCAGACTGATCTAACATTCTATCCATCTCACCAATTTTACCACCAATATCTTCTACAACAAATTGCATAGCTTCATCAAATATTAATTTCTTATCACTACCTCCGTTGATAATACTCATTGCAGATCTCATAACAGAATGACTCTTACGAATTGTTTCATATTCATCTTCTCTCATTTCAACTTCATTCTTTGTATTCAAAATCATGATACCAGAATAATAATGCATTCTCTCAAGAACTCCATAAAGAACATCCATTCTATTTACTAAGTTTTGATTACTTGCAATATTCTTTCTCAATCTCTCAACTTGAGCTAAATAAAGATTCATTTCCATTTCTCTTTCCTTACCTTTAGATTGTGCAGCTTTAGCTAGATTTGCTTGTTCTTCAAGTTTATCTTTTTTGTCAGCAACTTTTCTCTTCATTACACCCAACTGATTTTTTAATTCAGTCAACTGAACTTCCATTTTCTTTTTCTTCTCTCCTAAATCGTCTATATAACTCTTCAAAATAGCAATAGGATTCATTTGAATGATTGTTCCTGTGAATGCACGCATAGCCATTTTATAAAGATACCATATAGTTGCTCTGAATTTAGGATCCATAAGAACATACGCCACAACAAATATACCTAAACCTAAAAAAGTTGCATATAATGTGTTTTGAAATAATGTAATTATTGTCGGCAACATGTTATATAATAACCATCCGCCACCTGCGATTATTCCTGCTAAAAACAAGAATCCTGTTTTACCCTCTGGTTTTGACCAAAATGATTTCTTTTCCATAATTTATTGAATAAAAGTTTGAATGTTAGTTTTATCAGAAATGATTTGTGCTTTCACAGCTTCAAGAGTGTATTTAAAATTCTTGGCTGTAGACTCAATTTTGAATTGTTCGTTTTGAGCTTCGTTTTGAAGTACTGACATTTCATTTCTTAGTTGAGCAATATCAGTTTGAAGTTTAATAATATCTTCTGATTTAGAAGCAATCATTTTTTCTTTTTCAGAAACATTGTTCATACGACTTGTAACGTCTGATGCGATTTTAGATTTTTTGCTTGCTTCAAAATCTTTTTCTTCGTTATCAAGAACATTTAAATAATGATCTGCTGTTTCTAACAATCTTTCTTTCGTAAGATTTGTCGATGCTTGGAGAACTCCAAAAGCAGATTGGTATTTCATTTGCTCGGTGAATCCTGGAGCATTGTCAAGATTTTTCTTTGACTTGTTGAATTCGTAATAATCAACACCATCAAGATTGTTCTTTTCAATAACACCTAATAAATATTCATGGAACTTTGTGTCGAAGGCCCCATTCATTTGAGGTATCGATGTGTTGTTTGTGAGATTAATTGCCTGAACTTGTTCAGTTGCAGTATTAACTTCTTTTGTTTCGGTTTCTGTTGCTTGCTCCTCAGAGGTTACAAAAGCAGATTTTATACTGCTAAAAAATCCCGATTTCTTTTCTTCTTTTTTTTCGTTTGACATTGTCTTTTTATTTTTAAGTCGAATATTATACGGCCAAAAATAAAAAAAGTTACAGACATCTGCAACTTTTTTAACAAATAAATAATAAAATGATAGAATTACTTCAAAAACGCATTGGAGCTAACAAACTTAACTGTGTCATTTTCAACTTTAACAACCATTCTTAACACAGATGTTTCTACTGCTAAACCTGTTTTTTTATAACTTAGAGTGATTGTCCCATCAGAATTTTCAGTTTTGTTTGTTAATTTAATTTGGTAAGCAAATTTTATGTTTTCAAAAACTTCCAAAACCTTTTTAGAACCACCATTCTTCTTAATACATTCTGAAGATGTAAATTTTAACATAGTAGGAAAATCGTTTAATTTATATAACATTTGGAAGTAATTACCAAAAGAGCTACCTTCCACAAAAACTGGATTACTCCATTTACCTTTCTGAGCAAAAGACCCAAAGGTCAAACCTAAGACAGCGATTAATATTAAGATTACATTTTTCATATTGTGCGTTTTATATCTTATTATACGATATCAATTTAAAAAAGTTACAAAGTATTTATAATAAATGAAGAAGAAGCCAAATAAGCTACAAATAAAGAAGTTATTCAAGGAATTTGGGTATTTAAAGGCCGATGAGGAGTATAAGTCCGAGTTTGTGAGAGATATTAGCCCAGAGTTCCAAGATGCCATTAGAGCGTTCCTAAAGGACAAACCAGACCTTAATGCTTTATTTGGATTTTATAAGGAATCTTCAGAAAATAATGAGGGGTCAAACGAAATCCAGGAAAGCAACAAAATAAAGCGAATTTCAGACTACACATATGAAGAATCTGCGGAATGTGGTTTAATACCCTATACCACTGAAATTCAAGGCAAAACAAGCATAAATTCAAACATGAATGCGGATATGAATGAGGGGTTAAATATGGGCCCAAATGATGGTGTAAATGATGGTGTAAATGATGCTATAAACAAAGATATTGATGATAAGGATCAGAAAATTAAAAAACTATACAGACAAATAGCAACCAGAACACACCCAGATAAGGTTAAGTTGAAGTTCTTGAACGATATTTATTTGAAGGCTAAAACAGCTTACCAGGCCAAAGATTTATTTTCAATTTATTTAATTTGTAATGATCTTGATATAGAATATAAATTGGATGATAATGAAGTTGGCGATTTCGATAAAAACATAAAAGCTCTGAGACACTCAAATAGCGTCACAGAGCTTACATATTTATGGGTTTGGTATTTTGAAGAAGATGTGAATAAAAAAATGAAGATACTACAACATTTTATTATAACAAATCCTCAAGCAGTAAGACCAATCTTTAATTAAGGAAGTGGTTTATTGCTTCGCTATGATTTGCTTCATCACCCCAAGCGCCAACCATTAAAAATCCGTCCACTGTTTCAACAGCAACAATAGGATCATCATCCGTAAAGAAATTTCTCTTTGGAATTGGTCTTGGAATTGGAAGTATTTCCATTGACTTAGAATCAATTGTTTTTCTTGTCAAGTTAAACATGTGTTTAGCTGCGCAAATAACAAATCTTGGGTCAATCTTTGCCGTGGTAGGATCTACATAAGATTTCTCAATTGACTGAGTCATTTCTTTGACATTGATTGGGCCAATCCAAAATGGCAATGTTTTTCTTGAAAAGTTTACTTCAAATTCAACACCTTTATCGGTATATGAAATTACTCCTTTTCTACAAAGAAATTCGGAAATAAATACGCTATACATATTTCTTGTTGAGCTATTTGAATTTGATAAGGTGAAATTTAATAAATTCAACAAGTGGCTGTCTTCTATATTTCTAACCTTAAATACTTCACCTTTCACAGTTCTCCATTCAAGATCTCTAAAATCTTTTGGAGTTCTTAATATATCAAAATCCCATTCATCTTCATCATCATAATCATTTTCTACATCTTTAACGGCTAGCACTGAATTATCAGCAATGTGAAATGCAATAACTTTTTCTTGTATATCCACAGGAATTGATTCTATGTAAAGATTTGAGTCACCCCAAATCAAACCATATTTATTGCACAATGCAATCCAATCTTCTTTAGGAATGAATTTATACTGAGGAGCCAACACTCTATATTTTTCAATAAGAGCTAACTTATCATTTTGTGCTTTAATCTTTTTAGGATCAAGGTCTTTTGCTTCTTTGAAATTGGTGAAACCCAACTCTCTCATTTTGCTTATCCTAGCCATCTCAGCCTCACTTGGCTTAATAAGATTTTTGGCTAAGTTTACATCCACATTTTTAAAATCATCGTGGATATCTTTAATAGTTACTTTTGTTTCCATGGTTATATTTTTTACGAATTTACAAAAAATTTATTTAACTGTTGCATTTTTACTCCAGAATTCTACACTCTGAGCATATCTTTCTCTATCAATCGGAACTCCAGAACCACCTTCAGAAATACCCAAAGCGTTGCGCATCATTGTTATAGGCTTCATTGGTTCTTCGTCAGAAGACATTTGTCCAAGTATGGCAACAACACCCCAATCAGCATCAAAATATAAAGGTTCGTCTTTATATTCACTTGCTGAATGCTCTTTTAACAATTGCTCTCTTGAATAAAGAACAATCATCAGATATTCAGCCTTGGATGCAGGCAATGGTAATTCAAACCATCTATCCATCACAGGAAGTTCGCTAGGAGTTCTAGAAGAAAATCCTGATCTCAAATATTGATAATTTTCAATAGCGATTGGCATAGAACCTGTTCTTGCGCTTGTCTTGTTTTTTAAACATACAAGCTTACAAAAATCAGCATATCCAGGAATTGTTTTTTTAACATCACTTACAATAGGAAGTATATTTCTTCCTTCTATTACTTTATAAAAAACTTCAAGCTCTGAATTAATCATAGCTTCAAATTCTTCAACAGACATGTCTGTTATTTTTGTTCCGCCGAACTTTGGATCAAAATGTCTTTTGCCAAAATCTGTAACTTTTACTTTTTGTATATGTTTTTCCATAAGTTTATTATCACTTATACGAAAGTTACAGCAAAAAGTTATACTTTGCATAGATAAGTTATCTACACATTGTTAATAAGTATACAGATTCGTTATTTTATCACGTATACAAAGTTCCCATTCTCTAATTGAGAAAGGTGAATTGGTGCCCAAAATAAATTGGGGCCTCTATAACTCGTACTGCTTGACACAAAGAAGTCGAACACTTCTTTCTTTTGGTTTTCAACCAAACAAAACCACCCATCTTGGGTTTTTTTAGGGTTCTCTAGAACCTTTAATTCAAAATTTTCTCCTCTTCCTGAACATTCATAAAAAACATCTCCCTTTCTTAAATCTTTAATTTGCAAATAATAATCCTTCCAGTCTTCACCGTAATTAAACATACTAGGTGTGACAATTTTAACTGCTTTTTTCATAGCTATTGTATTTAAAATTCTACTCTAATAAAGAACGTATTTCTTCTTATAATAAATATCCTATAATTTAAAAATACCCTTTGTTTAAATAAAAAAAGGCTCACTAGGAGCCTTTAAAATTCGATAATTTCGTTGGTTTATGAAATTATTTTCCAATCTCAAAAAGTTCATCTAAATAATCCCATAAAGGCTCATTTCCCTTTACTTGATCTAATTGATATTTGAAATGTGAGTGTTCTTTTTTGTATTTTAAAAACATGCTACTACCTGTCATTTTAGAATATTGTACGTTTGCAATTCTATCACAAAGTTTAACAAATGTCGCAAAAGGAACATTACGAATATCTTCATAAATAAAATCAGGCATTCTTTCATCTCTATCTCTTCCACGACCATAATTTGTAACAGCACGAACAATTTCAGCTACATCTACATTTGTAACTTTTTTTATGCTGTTATAATTTTGTCTAGCATCTTCCACACTATCATGACAATAACAAGCTGCAATTACAGTATAAATCTTATCCACAGGAATTAGATATATAAAATCTTTTGCCGCCTTTACAACCATCCTTAGATGAAATTCATAAGGTAAATATTCATCATAATAATGATTTGTATCTTGATGTGCTTTAAAGGCAAATGCCTCTATTTTTTTTAATTCTTCCGAGTTGATAATTGTCAACGCTTCTTTAGTTAGGGCTATCCCTGCTTTCATTGTTTCCATAATTTTATTTTTTTATATTATATGTTTATACACACTTCTTTTTAAATCCCAGTGCTTTGGCATGTATTTAGGATCTAAATATTTAAAAAAATGTTCTCTCCACATTTCACAAAACTTTTGATAATCGGTTATTTGACTAATAACAACCTCTCCATGTGTGACAATATCTCTTGAGTCTAATATTTTTTTCTTTTTTAAAAAATCTAAATCTTTTTTTGAAATGTGGTCTTTTTTTGTATATGCTTTTAAATTTTCTTCCATAACAACTCTTTTTTCAACAGGCATTTTATTGTTATCTGCCGAAAGTGCTTTTGCTGCACGTATAGCCCAAAAAAGAGATTCATTTCTATTTATAACACCCCCAATAGGAGCTTTATATTCTTCAGCCAATTTTTGTTTAAGCTCATCTGCAAATCTCTCGTAATAATGATGATGTTCAAAACAAATAGGTACAACATCAAAAGAACTAACACTCTTAACTTCTTCAGGCATAAATTTAATATACTGATAAGGAACGATATGATGCTTTGTTAGAGACTCTATATCTTCAGTACCACATTTAACACACCTATTATGCTTCTGTGTTAAATGATATTCATCACCATGATGACCTTCATCTTTAGGCTCAAAAAGCAGTTTTATTGTTGGTGGGTTATCTGATGTTTTTTCAGCCAAACCTTTGTTTAAATACCAGTTAATTCGTTTTTCTAAGCACAAGAACATTAAATTGCCTTTAGGGGAATAAACACGACAGTTGCCATATATTTCACTCTTTCTATGCTTGCTTCTTTGAGCCATTTTGTAATTATACGAAGTTAATAAAAAAAAGTTATAAAAAAAAGCCGATTATTATCGGCTCATATCTTCTATTCTGTTTCCAAACTCATCATAATCCTTAGGATTAGGGAAGGTTGGGTATGCAGGTGGTATAAAATTCCTCATATTACTTTGAGGCCAATTGCTTTCCTCCATTGTGTCAGGAAGTTTATACATCAATTGCATCGTTTCAAAATCCTTGTTTCTGCCTTTGTTCATAATAAACCCAAAAGACTTATACCATTTAGTTAATTTTGCAGTACTTAATCCTCCAGATTTATAAGCCTCAGGAGTTAAAACAATTATTAAATTGTTTTTATTCGCATAATCAATTATTTGGTCCATAGCCTGAGTTGCATAGCCAAGTTTTTGATATTCTGGATATATTTCTATTTTACTTAAATTTAAGTATTTTCCTTTTCTATCTTTATACACATGAAAATCACCAACAATTTTATCTCCCAACATAATATCCATTGTGTCAAAATCAGCCACAACTTTATTCATCTGCTCCAAAGCTTCTCTTATTATTTTTCTTAAGCTAATCATATTCCTTTAAACATTGAGGGGTCAAATCCAAGATACTTATTTAACATCTCTTCATGATCAACAGGTTGAATTGGTTTTATTATCTTCTCTGGTCTGTTATTTAAATATTGTTTCTTTAAATCGATAGGAGCATGAGCCCATTTCACATATCTCTTTTCAGTGCTATCCCATAACATTTTCTCTCCCACATTAAGTTCTTCAATAACAAGTCTTATACATTTTGACTTTGAGTTTGTAAGGTCGTATTGTTCCACAACTTGAAATGTTGTTCCGAATCCTTCATTAAATTCTTCTAACAACTTTTCTACTTCAATCCAATATTTACTTTTCTTATTAGAATTAAGCATTGATTTTTGGAAGTCATTATAATCTGCAGTTGGTTCGAAATCTATTTCAACAATTTTCTTTTGTTCGTTAATTCTACCATCTTTAGGACTTAACTTTCCTATAATATAATACATGGCCCAATCATCATACTTCACTTCTTTCAGTGTGTTTGATCTTTGTATGCCCCCTTTAATAGATTTGTATAAATTAGATTCATATTCTTTTTGCTTCTTAGTTTTCTTTGGGTATCTTAAAGCATCAGCCTGATCTTTTGATATTGTCTTAAAGTTTACAACATCATTTCTATACTTCTGTTCAAATTCATATTCTTTTGCTGTAATTGGTTTTTCGCCAATAGCATACCTTCCATGTGAATTATCAATTACTTCTTTTGGTTTATTCCAACCGCCATAAGTATTTTGTATTGATTTAAGACTTCCTTCTGGAATACCAGTTCTTTTGGATGCGTATTTATAATCAGAATCTCTAAGTGTATCAGGATGTATATTTACAAAATCATCCAAGAAGTGTTTTTGCTCTTCATTTAATTTCCACTTAAGGTGATTAAATTTCATTGGAAGAACTTTGGCCGCACTTACTTCGTGTAAAGCATTTTCACCAACAGCTGCATCCATATAAAAAATGGACCCAGTAGGTGTTTGCATTGTAGCTGTTGAATAATAAGGTTTTTTAGACTTCTTTTTTTTCTTCTTGCCTTCCTCAACAAACTCCTTTATTTTGAAATAATTTTCTAGAGAATTTCTTATGATTTTTCTTATACCCATAAGATAAATGTATTATTAATTAAATATCTTTTTAAAGATACTTCTAACAACTTTTCTAGCTTCATTCATCGCAACTTCTTCTTCAGCCATCATACTACCTTTTTCCATTTCTGCATAATAAGGTTCGAAATCTACTGCATCTTGATAGAAATTGTCAAAGTCAAAGTTAGGTTTAAATATGGCATAGTTTTTACCGCTAGTAGATTGATAACCTTGTTTACCGAATAGACGATCAATTCTTCCGCCGTGAGCTTTTACAATAGCTTTTAATCTTTCTTTGTCTTTGTCTAATAAAGTATTTGTATCTACGCCAAATTCAACCTTAGGACCTTCAGCAGTTGTAGTTTTTTGGTCTCTGTGATAAAAACCATCAATGTCAATATCTTTGTTATAAATCCACTCATCTTTAATATTACCATTCGCATCTGTCCATTTTAATAAAGACTTATGAGACTGTATAAATCCAGGCTTTAAATATCCAACTGTAAGTGGCGGATCTGTTTCGCTAATACTGTAATCTAAAAAAGTTATTTGTTGATCATCTTTCAACCCTTTATTCATTTTGAATTTTGTGAAATCTTGCATTTCTCCTGTTTTGTTTGGAGAGAACTGACCTACTTTATTAATGAATTTATCCACATCATTAACAGGGATAAACGTATACCAAATACCATCTTGAGATTTCTTAAGACCTTCGCCTTTAAAATCTTTTATTGTACGAATTATAAATAATCTATCTGAAGCATCTGATGCAGATAAATCCATGTCGAAAATAATTTTTTCAAATGGCTCTTTATCTCTTATTGACTCTGATAATATTTTATTTGTTTTCATATTATTATTTTTCTTAGATTCGCTTACGTTTAAAGGTGTACTGTCACCAAATTTTTTTAAATATTCCTTTTCTTCTGATTTTTCAGCCATCTTATTTAAATCATAAATAATATCATCTATTATTCCAAATTTAGAGTCGACTAGGTAAAACAAATTCTCAACATCAGATATTTCATCATACATTAAATCACGCTCTTGTTCAGATAAAGAATCTGCATAATTTCCAAGTTCTGTTTTTTTTGAATATGCTTCCTGTTGTATTTTCCAAGGCAATTTAGATAGCTCACTCAAATTTGTTTCATTATTTAAAACTTCAGCAACGTTAATAAAATTTACTTTGCTCCATAAAGAATTTGCTTTTTTGTTATAATCTTTAGCAATTTCAAAATATTTTAATAAAACATCATTCATATTGTTTAATCCCCTGATCCAAACTGATTAACAAACGATTGTTTACCGTTTTTATATTCATTCGACCATTCAATATAAGAAGGGTTTACTATTTTAACTTTACCATACCAAGGAGCTGCTTGATTTAAAACGAATATTGGTTCTTCACCAAATTTTCTATTGAAATGGTTTATATACTCATGAATATCATCTTTTCCGAAAACCCCTTGAGAAGCATCACCTTCTTGTACAGATGGCACATGAACAGTGCCCCAACCTTTTACATCTCTATTACTCCAGTCAACATCAGCCCTAGTTTCTGGAAGTTCGCTAAAAGGGAAGTAATTTAATATTTCAACGCCTTTTATAGCATTGTCTGACCCTATCATTTCTTCCAATTGTTCTCTTATTAACTTTCTGATGCTCATTGTAGATATCTTTCTCAATAAATAGTTCCAAAAAGCAAAAAGCCTAGCTGAACTAGGCCTTTTTTTACCAATAATAATATGGGCTAAAAATGTAAAAAAAACACTATTTATAATAAAATATAACTACATGAAAAAACAAAGTCTAAATGAAGAGCTAATTAGAATGAGAACTTTAGCTGGCTTGATTAGTGAGAATATTGAAATGTTGAACGAGGATTATTTAGAACTTAAATCAATAGTCAAGTATTTATATTCTTTTTTTAAAAAGGAAGGTTTTGAAGTTGAAATCCTAGATGTCAACAGTAAAAAAACGCAAGTTAGAAATGGTGAACACTTAGTAGGAACAAAAGATTCAAAATATTTAAACAATAAAGGCGGTACTGTAATGATTCAGCAAATTTCAGATAAGAACGCAAATAACTTCATAGCTGTAACTATTCCCACATATGCTGTAGCTCATAATTTTATTGCCAACCCAAGTAATCGAAATTATTTAGAAGGTTTAATTTTAAAAAATAGGCCTGATACTAAAGGTATGGACATAATGTTTAGTGAACTTAATAATTATGAGTCATACATTAGAAATACGGCTTTTGGTAGCGATTTCTCTGATATACAAAACAATCCTGAAATAAAAAAATATGCAGATAATTTAGGAGAAGGATTAATGAATATTATTAAATCCAAAAAGCCGAACATACAATTTGTATCTAAACATATGCCTTATCAGTATCAAATGTATTTTAGAGAACCTCAAACAGCAAAAGGAGGAATAGCCAATCCAAATCAACGCCCTAATACTCATAGCACAACCACAGCAACAACCTAAACTAAAAGCTTAATTTCTTAGGCTAAATTCTACCAATAATCCCATCTAGCAGAATGACGGTGAGCATATCTGTATTCGCATGCATCATAGTCATCACCATTGTCAACATTCTTCTTTAGAGCTGCCTTGTTATGTCTTCTGTCTGAACGAGTGAAAGGCTTGGTGAATTCTCTTGGAATTCCGCCACGACCATGCCAAAGATAAACATTCCAGAATTTCTCAGAATCAAGGTAGTCGTCCAATTCTCTGATTCTTTTTTCTATAACAGCATCATACTCTTTATAGTGAGTAATCCATCTTGGTTTAATTTTGTCCACGAAATAATAACTTGGAACTGTGCAGGTGTAAGATTTTCTGTAAGGGTTCCAACGTTTACTAAAAGGACTAACTAGCGCAAAATACTTTTGCACAGCAGGATGCGCATTTCTGTAAATATCTTCAGAGATTTCTCCAAAAGATGGCACCAAGTATTCATACTTTCCTTTTCTGATTTTCTTTTTGAAGGATTTGTCTCGACTCCAAATTCTATCACCAACTAATCTTAAGCATTCGTAGAATACCCAAGCATCAGCACGGTTTTTAATGTCGTCCCTAAGGTCAGAATATTTGTAATATCCGTCCTTATAAGGCACGTCAAGTTCAATCCAGTTTTTATTACGCTGGATTTCATAAAGCTCACTAAGTTCTCTTTCAACTTTGAGCATCTCCTTATGGAGAGGGTGTTTTGTATTCATAACGATCTGATTTAATTACATATCAGATCGCCATAACCCTCCTGCGGTTCCATTTATTTCTATGTTCATAGAATTGTTTATTAATTTATTTATCTTGTCACAAATATAGTAAACTTTTGTGACAACTTTATTTTTTATTCTTTGTAGCCTCGCCCAGAATCGAACTGGAATTTTTCGTTTAGGAAACGAGAGCACTATCCGTTGTACTACGTGGCCAAATCATCTTGGATATCATCCCAGATTTTTTTGTTAATCTTACTCTTTGGAACTCTTTCGTATTTTAGATACGCACACAAACTGCAACTGCAGGGTGTGGATGTCCATTTTAAAAAGTTCCAATACTCACCTTTTCTAATCCTATCTCTCAATTCTTCACAAGATAATTCTGTTAATCGAAAATCTTTGTTCATAAAATATTGAGACTTACCAGCAGGTGCCCAAATTCTAAGACGCTTCTCAAATTTACATTCTTGATTCCAACGCCTTAACGCTCTTTTATAATCTTTCATTTGCTTCAGGTTTTATCATCACCAGAACGCATTTGAAGTTAGCGTCTGGCTTTGAGCCTGAAGTTTGGTATTTTAAGATTGCACATAGTTCTATTTTATATAAATATTCAAAATTTCATTAAAAGTAAGTTCCGCCCTAGGATTCGGTGGCTAGATTAAAGAAGCGGTCAACCTTCAACCATTTATGTTCCTCATTTATTTTTTTGACAACCTTAAGTCATCAAAGACCTAGAACCCCTGCATACTTTAAGCACCATGCAGAACTTACTCTCGTTTGGATAACTTATACGTTTTTTAATCGTAAAAGTTACACCGTAGTCCTACTTGGATTCGAACCAAGGACCGCAGGTTTAGAAAACCTGTGCTCTATCCAGCTGAGCTATAGAACCATTTATCAAATATATTATTTTGTTTTATTAAAACAAAATTAAATATCATTTATGGCTCATTTAAATATCGTTTGCAGATCAAAACAGTCATATTTTGAGCTCTATTTGATATTCATTTGAGCTCTATTCTTTTTCTATTTCAAATAAATTAAAAAATTCTTCTTCTTTCATTGAAAATGTTATCCATTTATTTTCTTTAAACATCACAGCGAACTTTTCCATATCAGGAAGATATGCCGTAATTAATCCTGTATCACCTTTTTTAATTGATATATTTTCCATATCATTTTTAGATGTCGCTAGTCCATGAATTATATCCATCGTTTTTATTTTTTGTACCTTCGGGGGGATTCGAACCCCCATCCAATTGTTTAGAAAACAAAGACACTATTCCGTTGTGCTACGAAGGCATATATTTTATATTTGTTTTATTTAAGTATTGTTTTATATTTTAGTGGATATTTATAATTAAATTACACATTAAGCTATGGAAAAACAAAAATTACTTCAATTAATAAATGATGGTAACTCATTAAATACAATTTCAAAATTAACAGGCAAATGTTTATCAACAGTTAGATATTGGGTTGATAAACATGAGTTAAAATCTAGATTTACTCCATTTAAAAAAGTTAATTATGGAGAATTTAGATTTTGCCCTAAATGCGAAAAAAATCATCCTATTAAACAGTTCTATCAAAAAAGAGGTAAACCAAACTCTTCTTCATATTGTAAAGATTGTACTCGCTTACAAACATTAGAAAGAGTTAGAGACTTTAAAATAAAAATGATTGAATATAAAGGTGGTAAATGCGAAAGATGCGATTACAATAAATATATTGGCGCACTTGAATTTCACCACTTAGATCCAACCAAAAAAGATTTTAACTTATCTAGTGTTAAAACCAAATCTTTTGATGATACAATAAAAAAAGAACTAGACAAATGTATTTTAGTATGTTCTAATTGTCATAAAGAAATACACTCTTTATTGTGGTCTCAACAGGAATCGAACCTGTATTAAATGCTTAGAAGGCACTTGTGTTATCCGTTACACCATGAAACCATGTTCTAATTAGTTAAAGTAGTTTTATGATGCCAATTAGAAATGCATCCTCATAACGGATTACTACAATCCTTTTTTATTGCGGAAGAAGTCGTATTCGAAACGAGCCCAACTTAATGGGTCTTTGTTTTCCAAACAAACGAGGGACCTTCCCTGCCTTCATCTTCCTTATTTTTGCGGAAGGTGTGGGATTCGAACCCACGCAGCCCTTTCGAGCCCTAACGGTTTAGCAAACCGTCCTCTTAACCGTTTGAGTAACCTTCCTTTTATTTGCACACCTGGAGGGATTCGAACCCCCATCAATGGTTTTGGAGACCACGATTCTACCGTTGAACTACAGATGTATATGCACTAGTGGTAGGAATCGAACCTACCCACGGAGATTTGGAGTTTCCGTCGCCTTATCCTTGGGACATTCACTAGTATTATGCGGAGAGTATAGGAATCGAACCCTGTCATTTCTGACCGCCCCACGCTTCAAACATGGTTGACTTCCATAAGTCGCTACTCTCCATTAAAGAGGAAGGTGTGAGATTCGAACTCACGGATCCCTTGCGGGACCTCCAGTTTTCAAGACTGGTGCAATCGGCCAACTCTGCCAACCTTCCTTATTTTATTTCAATTCTTTCCAAGCTTCATAACTAATTACAAATGCTGTTCCGTAACCATTTGAACCGTGTGAACCAATTTTATCTTCGCCTTTTTTATCTGGATCTTTCATGTCAGCAAAAATTTCTTTCATACATTTCTTCACCAAATAATCATCACAATAAATTTTAAAATCATTATGACCAAACTCAAACTTTTCAAATTCAATTACAACATTCTTTGGCTCCTCTTTTTCTTCTATTAAAACATATGTTGTACCCTGTAAATCATAGAAGCAATTTAAAAGTTTTGTTCCATTGTCCTTCATCAATTGTATTTGCCCTTCAGTATATGCTGTGTTGTCTTTGCAGCTATCAATCTTTTGGAACATTTCGTTTATGTAATTTTCTTTTGTCATGTTACTTTTTTAATCTTTTTACTTCTTCTTCAATTTTATCAAGGTCCAATCTTTTATCTCTGATTCCATAGAACTTATTTTTATCAATTTTTTCTAATGGAACAAAACCGTCAAATCCTTTATCAATCACATCAGCAAAATGCTCCAATCTTTCTACGTGAGGATTTTGAAATTCATAAGCTATAACTAAGAACTTACCAATTTTTTCATCCCACTGTGCAAGACCATGACCTCTAAATCTAAAACCAAGATAATAAACTTGATCTTCTAATTGATCTTTTGGCAAAGCAACTTCAAGATACTTTTTTTCCTTTTCTTTTTGCATGTTATTTTCTTTTACTTGTTCAATCTTATCTCTTTCCATTTTTTCTTTAATAACATTTGCTTTCTCTACTCCTATTTTATTTACCAATATTTTATAATGTTCTTCTTTCATTTTTCCTAATTTTTAAACATAAAAAAACCCCGATTCTTTTGGAACTAGGGTTATATTATCTGTCTATTGGGGAGTAAATATCTCTTTTAGATTACAACAATATAAGGCCTGGTTCGCTAACTCTACTTGAGCTCGAACTTCTCCATGACCATCTACTATTTGTTGTAATATTTTTCATTTCTTTGTTATAAATATAATAAATTTTTTCTTTTCTCTAATTTATACGTACAATATTAATAAAAGTTACATTAAAATGCAAGTTTTTTATAAAATATTTTTTATTTCCTGTATTTGCCTCTCTAACTCAGCAATCTTTTTCTTCTTATATTCAGCAAGTTGCTTATTTCTAGTTTCTCTATCAGCTCTAACCAAAGAATATCCTCCACCTTTCATTTCAACCACATATTCCCAATCATTATGTATTGTATAGAACGTATTGTTATACTTATTGTTTCCTAATAAACCACTGCCTATTTCCATAATTATTCTGTTGTTAAATTTTGTTCACTTGTACCCTCTGTATAACTTATTGTACCTGTTGTATAATCGTTTGTCCCTTCAACAGAAGTTGGCTCTCCGCCAAATATGCTTGCAATATCTTCTTCTGATTCCTCAGCAATTTGTGGCTCTTCAGAATTATAAATTTTTATACTATGAGAGTCTTTGCCAAAATCACACGAAGGGCATGTTCCAGTGTTAGATTCAGCCCATGTATGACCATTGCTACAGCTATAACTTGTTGTATGTGTATTTCCATCGTGAGAATGATATTTACCATCCTCATCATAATAAGGAGCGCAATACATTGCTGTGCTTGTACTCATTCCTACATACACATTACTCTTAAGATTTTTTTCTACACAAACTGGACATTTCATAATATTATTATTTAAAGTAAAATTAGTAAAAGTCATTGTTAAATGCAAATATTAAAACGTAGGAGTATAAGCTCCGCCTGTTATGTTCGTAGAATTAGAAGGCATTAGATTTGTTGGCCCATCAATCTTAACAACACCCCATCCTTTATATGCTTCTGGGAGTTTCAAAATAGCTTGGTTGCTGTTCTTAGCAGCAACAGTTAATGCTGTGTCCCACATCATTGCAATTGAAGTTGTGCCTTGTTGACCGTTTGGCCA
>Ga0315289_10004732_pt1 | contig 20237 bp, 11 predicted proteins | sample YL17G11_40_MG_FD_203452 | JGI IMG/M metagenome (GOLD analysis project Ga0315289, IMG submission 203452) | Sediment microbial communities from Yellowstone Lake, YNP, Wyoming, USA - YL17G11_40 | ecosystem: Environmental > Aquatic > Freshwater > Lake > Sediment | place: USA: Wyoming | collected... | reverse complement strand
TAATTATGACGCACTACACTAGATAATGTTCGAAAATCCATTGAGCATCTTGAGGCGTTATGTTCGTATCGCAATTGGCATCAGAGGTTTTCGCCTGGCAATAATTCGGAGCGACGCGGCCCAAATAGATTTCAAAGGCCAGTTGGGCGTCGCCCGGCGTTATACTGCCGTCGCCTGTCACATCGCCGAGTCTGGGGCATACCGGCGTACTGGTTGTGGTCGTCGAAATCGTCGTGCTGCTTGTCGAGATAGGTATTGTGGTCGTGGTTGTCAAAGTCGATGTCATTGTAGTCGATGAAGATGACGACGTCGTGCTCGTCGAAGTCGGAACAGAGGATGTTGTTGTACTCGTCGAAGTAGATGTAGATGTCGATGGCACAGAAGTCGTCAAAAGGTTCGCTAAATAATCTTGATTCGATTGGTCCTGGGTAACATAGAAATAGGAGCTACTTGTCGGGGAGAAAGAATATCCGGACTTAGATGGGGTCCCGTCACCGATCCAGCCATGATCGACGCCCGTATTGTAATACCCCGAAGTGTTAGAAATTGGATTCCCAGGCAGGCCAAAAATAGTGACTCCCATAAACCCCTGCCCCGATAGAGTAACATGCCCTGATACCGAATATTGGTCGGAGAGGCCGGAGAATGAGCCTTCTTCTACGGAATTAAGTGTGCCGGTCGAATTCTGCCCCCCCATGACATAAATCTTGTTATTAACAATAGCTGAGACATGGCTATACCTCGATGTTATTATTGAATTTTTTGCTTTCCAGGCATTTGAAGAAGGATAATAAGTTTCAACATTGTTAAGCGCGCTTCCATTTAATCCTCCGATAACGTACATCCGGCCATTCACGGCAACTGCTGTCGCAAGTTTACGTGGCGTTGGATAGTCAAATATAAACGTTTTTGTCGTCCAGGAATTGTTGATCGGATCGAATATTTCGAGCATATCGCGGGCGCCATTACCTCCCCCATAGACATATATCTTTCCATCTATAACGTTCGCTGCGGCATATCCCCTTCCCGTAGGCATGTCCGCTTTACGAGCCCATGTGTTCGTGGATGGGTCGTATTCTTCCACAACATTTGAATCGCCAGCTCCTCCTATGGCATAAATTTTCCCATCGACCGCTTCTAATACCGCACCATTACGATGCGTAGGCATCTCAGCGCCGGTGTTCCAGCTGTCTGTTGATGGGTTATAAACCATGATTATGTAGCTAGATGGCGGGCTGATAACATAGACTTTATTATTAACGACCGCGGCTCCTCCCTCATAGACTTGTCCATTACCCGGGAGATCGGCCTTTCTTGTCCATGTATTTGAGGACGGATCATATTCATAATTCGTATTTTTATTGTAAGTCCCACCGATGACATATATTTTTCCCCCGACCACCGCACAGGCGGCATCGACTTTGCCCTCAGGCATCGTAGATTTATAAACCCAAGTAATATCCCGACCTTCGACGCCAATAGAAGTCGTTGTCGTCGAACTTGTCGTCGTGCTGGAAGAAATGGATGAGCTTGTTGATGTAGAACTTGTAGTTGTCGAAGTCGGAGGTATGATTATTGATGTAGTCGTGCTTGAAGAGGTTATAATAGAAGTTGACGTTGAGCTCGGGCCTGATGAAGTGGTCGAAGAGGTCGTTGGGCCAGGAACAGTGGTTGTTGTGGATGTCGTTATTAGCGAAGTCGAACTCGTCGTACTAGAGGAACTCGTTGTACTTGTAGAAATCTTCATTGAGGAAGTTGTCGAGGAGCTCGTAGACGAGCTTGAGGATGTCGTTGTTGATGAGCTTGAGGACGTCGTTGTAGACGAATAAAATATAACAAACGTTTGATTTGTAGCAGGATCCCAATAGATATACCCTCCCTCAAAATTACTCCTTCGTTTTCCGTTCCATTCGTACTCGTCAGAAATTGGGAAACCTAGAGCGCTCCCAGAGTATCCTAATTCCTGAAATTTTGTGTATATAGCGCCGTGGACAGAATAAGTGCCTTTGCTGCTATAATTAATGGTTCCTTTTTCTCCATATTCAGCGCCAAACTTTTGATATCGCCCAGAAATTCCTGAATACCCTGATATATATGCGTCCCCAACCTGATTTATCGGGAATTCCAAACACTTCGAAAAACTTCCAGGCCAACCTTTCCATGAACTATCATTTTTGCAATACGAGTTGGGTGTATTTTCGTTCGCATCGTAGGCACTTATGAAATTATTTTTAATCGATGAATTGCTTTCACCTTCTCCTATAGCATAAATATTGTTTCCATTATTTGGCACGTATCCTAATATGATTTCTGGCGGTACTACGATGACATCATTTGTCCAATTATTGCCTTTCCAATTTAGCGCCTCCTGTGACTTTATCCACCTTTTTTTTCCATTCTGTAGGGTATAAACTGGGTCAGCATTTTTTTGTCTAATTAGGAGTCCGTCTGATCGACTATCACCGGCAATAAATTCTGGGCCTTCTATATATGGAGTTAAGCTCGGGACAGTAACGAAATTCGGCCAAGTCCAACCAGGCATGCCAGCATTTGTCATCATTATAGCTATAGTAGGATCGATCACGTGATAAATTCTATTATTTTGGAGATAATACACTGTTTGACCATCCGCACTTACGAGAGAACTCTGGTGACTCCTTATAAAATCTGATGGGACATACCATTCACCTTTCAGGATATTGCAATCGCATTTCCCACTAGCGCAGTCAGTATAACCTGCATAAGCCCATTCACCTCCGCATACCGTCGCATAATCGCCCAAATATTGACCCTTACGGATTCCGAAATGAATATGTTCATCCCAGTCTCCATTCTCATCTTTATTTCCTAATGATCCGAGCCACTGGCCCTTTCCAACTTCCTGACCGACATAGATTTGTATGTCTGAATCTCTTAGATGTCCCATCACGGTGCAAACATATTCGCTTCCAGTATAATGCTCAATTATTATTACATTGCCGTATTTTGTTCTTGGCCCAATGTGCTTAATTGCTCCATTTCCTGGAGAATAGACACGGGTTCCGGCAGGAGCTAAAACGTCTTCTCCAAGATGATAACACTTCCAGCAACAGCTCCAAAAATAATTACAGGTTATATTCCAATTAATAGCTAAGGGAAATTGGAAAGAATCTGCGATCTGCAGATTTTCAAAATATATTTTATAAAATCTATTAAATTCATATAATTTTTTATGAATTAATAAATATTTTTGTAAAGCAAATGTCGCTGAATTTCTTGGATGATAGCCTATTCCATCTATGACCGTCTTTATATCCTTTTTTTTTTGATTATTCGCAAAATATTCAAAATAGCATCTTAATTTTGAAATCATCTCTTTTAATTGATTCACAAATCCTTGATAATTAAATAGATAATTTCCATTTTCTAGCAAGTTGATCTTAAAGGCGTTATCTAGCGAATTTTGATTTAGGTTTCGCGCGCTTTCAATTAATCCCAGAGTAGTTTCTAACATAACAATTATGATTTTTGGATTAATTTGATTTCCGCAAAGTCCAGGATTAATCTGACCGTGGCTCAAATAATAAATAATTTCTGCGGGCGAAGACTCGCGAGCCAGTTTTCCATTCGGGAAAACAAGGTTATATATTTCCATATCTATCGGATAAGTCAGAAAATAGCGCTGATATAAATTCTTGTCTGCAAGGGGACTCTTTTTAGATTCAAGAAAAGCTTGTATTTGTTCGACCGTCATAGAATTGACGTTCGTGAAGACTTCGTCAGAGATGATATAGTCTAAATCAAAATCTTCTTGAGCCCCTCTAATCTTTTTATCGGCGGTTCCTGGAATAGCACCCAGAAAATAAACCAGACAAATCCCCGTAATTATCAGAAAAGAAATAAAAAAAGGAAACCTATTTGAAGAAATATGCTTTCTATTTTCCCCTTTCATTTCGAATCCCCTTATAGGCGAAAGAAATTGGAATTATATTACGTCATGAGTGAAAGATTGTCAATCAAAAATCAACTAAAGAGGAGTTCCCCCAATTTTTCTAAAGATCGAAGAGATAAAGCTGGGCAAAGCGCAAAATGAGGGGCGAGGCGCCGCTCCTCAGCCCCTGAGAACGACTGAACAGACAGTGCTTGATACCATCAGCTAGAGCGTACAGCCTGAAGTCGAGAATCCCAAACACGCGACGCGCTGTTCGGATCATATATCGGGCCAAGACGCGCAGTCTCAGCCGGATCCCCAAGTACGCGGCCGTGAAGAACACCACGGCGATCGCAAGCGCCATGAGGTTCTTTTATCGCCTGTAGGTCAACAGCCGCACGTCCTCCAGTTCATAATTTTGTTGAATAAAGCGGATCGTTTCCTCGATCCTCCAACAGGTCATATAAGCCGCCGCCACAAGCCACACCGACTTCCGGCTCATCCGAACTCCGAGGTTCGTTAAGACCATCAATGGCTCCTGGCCGAAGCCTCGGATCACGACCATCGTCAATATCTCCAGACACTCGGGCAACCGGACCCGGCAAAACCCAACCTCTAAACACAACCGCTTCTCCTCTCCGCCTTCCGTTTTGGCTATGTGTTCCGTGTACAGCATCGGACGACGCTGGGCCACCTCCCACGCCGGCTGTTCTTCACCGGTCGTCTTCACCATCCGGTCGCCTTTCAGGCGAATCAAAAAGCGAAGCTTGTTATGTAACAGATATTGATAGAGTTCCTCGCGATCTCCGCCCCGATCGATGACCCAGATTTCCCGCTTCTCGGTCGCCGAGGAGACCATCTTTAAAGCCTGCTCGATCTCTTCATTTTCGCTCTGATGTCCCGGCGCCCGCTGCGAGTACAGCCGCCCATGCAAAGGAACGATCCTGGCCTGATTGGTCTCGGCGCCGACGACCGTCATAACCCAGTAAACATTGGCAAATGTCTTTTCACTGCCGTCGCGGATCCGAGCTAAATGCTCCATCTTCTGTGCATACTTCTTACTGATATCCGTGATGTCCAGCACCAACAGCGTCTGATCTTGGATCCGCTCGGCCGCGTTTGTTACCCCTGTATTATTCCATGGGTTATCGGTGATCAGGAAAAGCCGCAAAATAAAGGAAGGCTTTGCGGAAACAACTTTTGTTCATGAAGACGCCTAGCGGTCGGCCGAGCTGCCGGCGACATAATAGATTTTAGGATCATACGAGGCATAGATCCCGACTTTGGGCCCCTCGATGACTTTAATGAGTGTCCAGGAAGATTCAGGATCTTTTCCAAATTTAGGCAAAAGTTTCATCAGATTCGGATTTTCGATAAATCCCCGGGTTCCGTTTAATATGACATAAGAATTCGGTTCTATGAGCGAAGATGTCAGAAGATTCCTTCGCCGCTCCATGTTTTGAAACTTGAAATAGAAATGAAGATGACTTAACACGCCCGGGTCCCCGTAAATCGTCGCCGAGGGGCGGTCTTTGAAGAACCTATAGATAGCTTTCATGTCGTAAGAAGCCGCCCTCATGTCATTCGCAATGCGCTTGGTAAAAAACACCGACGTGCAGCCGAAAAAAAGAATCAGCGACACGACAAAAATCGTTTTGATCCGGGAGAACAGCCTTGGGGGCCAAAGCCGCTCCGGCAGCATTCTCGATAAAAACGCAGCACAACACAAAACCATCGGAATCGTGACGACCGTCAAATGACGATCAAGGCGATGGATCGGGATATACTCCTTCAAGCTCATCGAGCCGAATTGGAGGTAGGCGAATATCGCGACGAACCACCACAGGGGAATAAAAGCCTTATGTTCACGGAAATAAATGAGCCCTAAGATAGAAAGAAGAAAGAGATAGAAATACAAGCCGTAGATGAGCGGCCTATTCAGCCCTAAAAAATGCAGCCGGGAATCCCGGTTAAACATCAGTTGCGGATAGAAATTCAAGCTATTATTCACGCCCTCTCTGAGAAAACCGTTCTTGTCCGTGTAGTACTCCGCGACTTTTTTATAGCTGAGGAAAATATCTCCAGATTTTTTCCAATGATACAGCCCCTCGGCAGCGATGATCGCAAGGAATCCGGCCACGATCAACACCAAAGAAAAGAAGGTTCGGCGGAGACGGACCTTGTTTCCCTTCTCCTTGAATAGCCAGACGATTGCCCAAGGTCCAAGGGCGAAAAATACAACAAGACTTCTGACATTCGCGAGATACGCAACGCCGATAAACAAACCACTGAGCCATAAAAGAAGACGTTTACGCTTAAACGCCAGACTGAACCGCATTTTATACGCCGACAGAAACAAGAGAACGGACAACCCCAGAAAAAAATCGACCGGAACATCGGGCATAATCCACGTCGCGTAGATGACATTGAGCGGATAGACTGTCATCAAAATTATGGCCAGGTGCGCGGTTCTAAGATCGAAAAGAAGCTTTCCGATGGCGTAGGCGATCCCGATCGTCCCGAGCGAACACAGGAACGGATAGAGAACCGCGGAGGCGTTTGAGATGCCGAAGAATTTGAATGATAAGGCAAGGGGAAAAATCATCATCAAGCGGAGACCGCCGATGTCGCCGGCGTGGAAATTGCCCTCGAGGATTTGATTGGCCAGGAATACATACCATGTGTCATCCGCGAAATTAAGGCCGATAAAAAAATAGAGACGAATGAAGACAGCGGCGAGAAGACCGAGGAAAAGAAAAGCCTGAGATCGATTCAAGAAGAAAGGCGGTCTCGGTATCCCTTGAACTGATTTATCCATGAATCCGCGTCATCTCTAGGAGCCCGGTTTCAAACGCTTTGACGGGATGACTCGTTTGCCCCAAGGTTTTTTCTCTTCAAGCAAGCGAATAACGGCATCGCCGTACTCCTGGAAGTATTCCAGTTTGATTCTATGCCAACCTTTTGTCAGGTAACAGCGTCCCGTCGAGATTGTCGCGCCTTGAATTCGCCATCGATCGATGGTCAATTTATCGTCTACCCACAAGCGGACTCCGTCATCGCTTTCGACGAAATACGAGCTTTCTCGAGACGATTCAGAATAAATCTCTCCGGTCCACCTTACGGAGTATTTGGATAAGGGCATGTTCGGAGCCGGCGGACGACGTGACCAATCGAATTCGATTTCCGAATCGACGCGGGTGAAAACCGGCTGCCCGGATTGAAATTCGGTGCCGAGAAAATAGTCAGCCGATAAGCCTCCCGTGCTTGATAATGGACGGGTGATAAATAATTTTACGATGAGACCGATAAGGACGAGAATGACGGCTCCGCCGATGAAAAGGAGATATCGCATGGAATATTTCTTAATGTTCGAAAAAACCGGACCCTGTGTGCCCCGCCCTCTTTTCAAAACGGAGTCCGTCAATTGAAAAAGCCGGCTCACTTCGGCCAGGGCTTTTTCCGCATCTTGTCTCGAAAACGCCGTATCGCGTAAATAGTCATTTTCGTAGTGAGAAAGGTTTTCCAGGATTGGGATGATTACTGGCTTTTTAAGATCCTGTATGTTTTGGAGAAACGGATAATTCGGGTATATCCGGTCTATTTGTTGGTGACTATCTGCGGCGAGGGCCGAGAGCGCTCTCAGTTTTGTCTTCACCGCTTCGATGCCGAGGAAGATGCTTTCTCGATGGTGTTTCTCTTCAAAAAGAATCTCGGCGGATGATAATCTGAGATTGGCCTCTCTTTTGAGCCGCTGGACGAACCGGTTCTGTTGGCCATTTGTTTTTGACGCCGAAGATTTGTCCTCGGCCCTGGCTGGAGGGATTGATCCCGGCTTCGGGTTTATTTCGGCTTTTTCCAAATCCTTATAATATTCATCGACGCGGTTCCACATCCAGATAAATTCGGTCTTGAGTATTTCGTCGCCGCTTCTTTCATTACGAGAGATAATATCTTCCATAAGTTCGAAGGTCAAAGCATAATTCCTCCAGATATCAGTGACCTCGGGCAATGTGCGTCTCGACAATCCTTTATCGTCTTCAGAATCCCTGTCCGTTGTTTCGGCCTCACTTTTCCCGACCATGATTTCGGAGCGGACGGTTTGCCTTAATAAGATGAGAGCATCAAGATAGCGTCCCCGCTTTGACAAAGATTCGGCGGCGCGGAGTTTTTCTCGATGCGATTTCATGTCTTTTTCCATTTGTTATAGGACTCCTTTGAGAACAGACCCATAGTAAAAACATTGGGCGATGCATTGGTATGCCTCGCAGGGTGTCCAACATGTCGGACAGAGGCCCCTCTCAATTTCCTCTTTGACGATCCTTTTTCGAATGGACGCCGATTGGGCCCATAATCGAGATAAGTCAAACCCATAATCCCGGAGATTAGCAAAGGGCCGATTCCACATGGTGCAGGGATAAACGTTACCATATGGATCGACGGCGACAGAATTTTGCAGGGCCGTGCAGGGAAGAACGCGCTTCATGGGAAGGCGAATATATGTGACGCAATTGTCAAGATAAACCCGCTTCAATATTTTTTCAGGTGATATTCCACGAGTGTTTTTTCGAGTACTTTTTATCAAATCGACGACGGCATGGTTCATGGAATTGGGTAAAAGTTTTTCATATTTTTCATTTCGGTACTGATAGGCTTGATGGGCTATGGTCAGGATCAGGCTGTGGTGATCGGCGATAAGGCTATTAAAAAATTCCTTTAAATATAGGATATTATATTTGGAAATCGTTGTTTCCAATCCAATGCGAAAAAGGGCGTTCGAAGACAGCAATTTGCGCACATCATTGTAAGCGGCCCAGGTTTTTTCAAAAGCTTTCGGGATGCCTCTGATCATGTCATGAATTTCCGGAGGGCCGTCGAGGCTGAACGTTAGAAAAATAACGATACGCGATTGGTCTTTAATATTTTTGAGCTTTTGAATGATCTTCGATCCTGCCAATCCGTTGGTCGGAATCGATAAAAGCCGAAGGGATCGGCAATGGTCGATGACATAAGCGAGAATTTCGGCCAAATCCGGCCGGAGAAAAGGCTCCCCTCCCGTTATCGTGAGCCAACGGACGCTTTGACGTGATGACCGCAGGATTTCTTTGATTTCTTCGAAAGTCAGTTCATCCTTCGATTTTTCCGGGTGATCCTTATAGACCTCCCAAACGCGGCAGGTGAGGCATCGGGAATTGCACCGGGACGTGAGATTCAAGTTGAGCTTCGAGGGCAGTCCTCTGGCCCTGTTCACCAGGAAATCTTTCAACAACTCCACATCACGCCACATTGAAATTTTTACATCACTTCACGTTAAATTCTACTCAATTCTATACAAGATATAGGAATAATCGCGCTCATGGAATTTCAGGACCTCGGAGTGCGGGAACTTGTCCAGAATACTTTTACAGAAGCTCTGTTGCAGCGGATCGCTGACGTTGCACCAAAAATTGTAATGGAAGAAAATTCCGCCCGGGAAATTCGATTTCAAACCCTTCAGGCCATTTTGATCATAACCGGAGAGAATCGACGCCTGCGCCGAGCTCCGTCCCCAAAAGAGAAACATGCTGGGATTGTGAGTGAAGACGATCGCGTCCCTGGGAATGCTTTTTAACATGACCCGGGCATAATGATGATCGGCTCGCGCCGCCCAGGCCTCCTGTCCGATTGTCCGGGATCTTGGCGCAAAGGAAAGGAACGCGGCAACGATTACGAGAGCGCCGAAGGCTAAAGATCTTTTTAGCTTTTTCCCGAGCCAGGCGTCAAGATGGCCTAATCCGGCTCCAGCCAGGAGACTCAACGGCGGGAAAGCCATCAATGAAAATCGAATGTCCGCGCCGTAATAATAGCTTCCAGCGTAGAATAAAAGAAAATCACCCCAGAAACATAAAAACCAGAGCGCGGCCTGGATTTTTTTTGCGAACTTATCCTTGAACAAAAAAGCTAGAAGCGCGACAAGCGTGAGAAGGGCTGGGAAATCTTTATTGTTGAGCAGGAAGAGCCCATTTGTCCGCAAGTTATGACTCAAAAACGACAAGCCGTATTTATCCGTTCCGGACGCGCCCCACGGATTGTTCTGAAAACAATAGATATGGAGAACATGAGGGAGCAAAAAAAACAGGATCAGAGGAATGAGGTAATAAAGCTTTTGTTCGCGAAAGACTTTTCGCTGGTCGATAAGGAGATATAAAACCATCAGGAGAAACACGAGGAGCGTTTCCATTCGGAATTGAACCGTAAAGCAAGCGCAAATAAAAGCAAGAAACAAAAGGGAAAGCCTCGCGTTTTTGATGAAACAGAGAGTGAGGAAGAGTGTCAGGGTAATGAACATCGTATTGGCCGGCTCGGCCGATGTGGAATTATGCCATAGGATATTCTGCGGAATGACAAGATACGCCGCGGCGGCGTAGATTCCGATCTTGAACTCGTTGAACAACAGAAACCCGATCAAGAACATGAGCAGCGTTGTCCCGGCGAAAACGAGGTTATTGAGCAAAAAGGACAAGAATTCGCTGCAGCCCGTGACTCGATAAATGAGGCTAAGCAGAAACGGATAGGCATTGGGTTGTTTGTTGTATTCTCCTTGGTTGACGTAGAGCTCTCCATATTTCAGTTCTCCGAAGTTGATCATTTGGGCCTTCCCCGTTAAGGCGATGCTCTGGCCGATATGAAGGTAGATGTTTTCGTCGTAATAGATGCGGTGTGTCCGCGGGGCGTAACCAAAGGCCAGGAGGAATGCGGCCAAGGGGAATGCCGCGGCAGTCACCCATTTTCGTTTGGAAAGTCCGCGGAACAGGATCCGGATTTCATGGAAAGCGAGGATGAAGAGGACGAGGAATAGGGCAAAAGTGACGGCTAAGAAAAGCGGCGTCCATCCTTTAAGGCTCTCGATGATCCGCCCTCTGTCCCGCGAAAGCTCGATGAAATAGACGAAAAGAATGACGACGCTCAAGACGATCTGAGTCATCAGGTGTTTTGTTCTTTCCATACCAGGTAATCCTCCAAAACGAGATATTCGAATCGGCTATTAGTCAACAGCTCAAGAGCTTCCTTAGGATTGTTGATGATGGATTCGCCGTGCTTGTTGAAGCTTGTGTTGAGAACAACGCCTCTCCCCGTCAGTTCCCTCATTTTTTTGAGAAACGCAAGGTAGCGGCCGTATTGCGGCCCTCCCTCGCTGAGAATCTGCGGCCGGCACGAGTTGTCGGCATTGATGACGGCGATCATTTTGTCGGCATATTTTTCTTTCGTCTGATATCCCACTGTCATGAAAAGATTGTCTGTCCCGTTGTAGTCCTCGAGAATCTCGGCCGCGGCATCTGACAGCATCGTCGGGCAGAAAGGTTGGTACCACACACGTTTCTTGAGATAGATATTTAGTTTGTTCTTGATCGAGATGCTGCTTGGAAGAGCCAGGATGCTCCTGTCGCCGAGCGCTCGGGGACCATATTCCATTCGCCCCTGGAACCAGAGGACGATATGGCCCTCCTTGACTAATTGCACGACTTTCTCTTCGATGGCCGGAAAACGTTGATATCGGACGGCCGGGAAAGCCGAGAGGACTTGCTCGATCTCGGAGATCGTGTAAGACGGCCCAAGGAAGAGGTTCTCGAGCCTGCATCGCGGCACTCCGTTCACCGTTAAATTGTCATAGAGCGCCGCGCCCAGCGCCAATCCCCCATCGTCCATATGGGGGAAAACATGAAGGCCGGCGACGTCTTTATGATTCTTAAGGAGCATATTGACCTTGATGTTCGAGGCGACTCCTCCGGCGTAGGCGAGGCAATTTTTTCCCGTGAGCCCGACCGCGTTTTCGACAAGCTTGACGATACACACTTCGAGCACGCGTTGAGCCATATAGGCGAATTGCTCCGCGGGATACAAATACAGGATTCTCTGGAGTTTGCGATAAAGGCCGGTCGCATGATACTTGGCTTTGATCTTGACTCCATCGACCGAAAAAAGTTGCAGCAAGGGATTCTGGTCATCGGGGATGGGATAGCCGAAGCTCGCCAGGGCCATGACTTTGCCCTCATCTTCAAGCTCCCGCATGTTGAGCAGGTTCGTGACATGCTCAAAGAAAATGCCGAGCGAATCCCGGCCCTTGAATTTGGAGAGGATGCTGATCCGGCCTCCATCGAATATCCCGATCATACCGGACAACCCATCGCCGATGCCGTCCAGACTCAGGACAAGGCCTTCCTCATAAGGGCTTGTGCAAACGGCGCTCGCGACGTGAGCGAGATGGTGATCGACCCAGATCAAGCGGTACCGGCGGAAACCGATTTTTTCCAGACAATTCCGGACGATCATTCCGCTGATCCGTCGGGTCAAGGAACTCGGGCCGATTTCCGTCAGAACATATTTGGCTTTTTTGCTGAACCGGTTGAAAGCCGATGGTTCGACCTTGCGCCGCCGGATCAGATAGTATTTGCGTTTGAGAGCCGGGAAAACACGCGTCAGGGTTTTTGAAAAATCCGAGGTCGAAATCGCGACGATCTCGATATGGTCAGGCTTGAGCTTAGCGAATTTGAGAGCTTCTCGAATAGAGTTGGAGGGAAACTCGACTTCGAGCTTGTTGCGCGTGAACCGTTCCTCGTTTGCGGCAAATATAATGTGGTCTCCCTTGAGCAGAGCCGCGCCGGAATCGTGTCCGTCCCAAATTCCCAGAACATTCATGGTTTCGGCACAGCCTCCTTTACGGTTAAAGGATCTCTTTTTCCTAAGCGTTGAGGACGTGATACACATAACTTGAGGCATGCCAGCGCGAGCGCCGTTTTGAGGCGTTTCGGACTAAGATAAAAAGAGGCATAAGCATGCTTCTTGATTTTTGAGAGCCGGGCATTCGAGATTTTTGGAAGCTCCATGAGGAACATATTTTGATTGAATTGAGCCCAAGGCGCGTTCCGGATCCAGCCGTCCCGAAGCGCTTCTTCATAAAGCCGCGATCCGGGATATGGCACAGCCGTATAAAAATTTATGAAATCCGGGTTGAGCTTCCGGGCGAACGCGATCGTGTTCCGGGCCGTCGTTTCGGTTTCACCTGGCAAGCCGAAAATAAAATGCCCGGCGGTCATGATTCCGGCGTCTCGCGTCATTTTAACAGCCTCAACGACCTGACGCCGGGTGATATTTTTGCCGCACCGCTTCAGAATATCATCGTCCCCGGATTCGATTCCATAGCTTAAGAGCCAACAGCCCGCTCTTTTCATGAGGACGAGCGTCTCCCGGTCCACGGTATCGACGCGGCTGTTCGCAACCCAATGGACATCGAGTCGCGCGTTGATGATTTCGTGGCAAAGCTCCTGCACCTGCTTCCGGATAAGAGTGAACGTGTCCCCCCAGAAGAAAATATCTTTGACGTGATGTTGCTCAATCCCCTGTCGAATCTCCGCAAGAAGGCTCGGGACGGATCGAGATCGGATCGCAGACCCATAATACGATTGAGCGTTGCAGAAAGAACAGTGAAAAGAACAGCCGCGAATCGTATTGATTATAATGAATTTACGGCCTACGAACGGAAGCCGATAGCGACCGAGATCGACGAGATCCCAGGATGGAAATGGAAGAGAATCCAGATTTTCGATGAAATCCCGAGCCTTCGTTGGAACGATTTCGCCCTCCGCGGTCCTATAGAAAATTCCATTGACTTGAGCCGGGTCCCCGCCTGCGGCTAAAACGGATACAAGCTCCCGGACCGCGCCTTCGGGCTCATGCAAGACGACGTAATCAATGAAACCGCCGTTGAGCATTTCCTCAGGAAAGACGGTGGGATGAATGCCGAAAACGACAATTTGAGTTTTATATTTTTCCTTGATTCCTCTGAGAAGCAATAAATCTTCCTGGATCGTCTCGGTGCTCAGCGCGGCAACAATAACGTCGAAGGTCCCGCGGTTAAGTCTGGACTCCAGAGTAGCAAAGTTAATGCCTTGAGCGGGACAATCCAGGATTTTAACGCTGTGTTCGCTCCGAAGAATCGAGGCCAGCGAAGCAAGCGAGTAGGGCGGCCAGGGCGTGGACCAAAAGCTCGCTTCTTGCGTGCACCTCCCTTCGCGATTGAAACCCCTATTCTTTTTGTAGGGAGGATTGATGAGGAGGATTTTGAACGCCATGTCCTAGAAAAAGAGATACTTGATCAGAGAATATACATAGCGAAACCAGACTTTCTTGATTTGGATATGGGAACTCTTGAAGCGTCGCTTATTTTCGTGGGCCGGCACTTCGTCCAAACGGAGTCCCATCTCGAGCGATTTGATGATCATCTCCTGCTCAATCGTGGTTATGTTTTCGCGGAGGTCAAGGCGCCGCAAAGCCGAGGTCTTGATCGCCCGGAAACCATTCTGGCTGTCGCTGATCCGGACTTTGAACCGCCAGCCGATGCAGGCCGTTATGAACGAGCTTCCCATGAGGCGCATGAACTCGTCGAATCCGCCATGAAGCTCGCTTGATCCGCCGAGAAGGCGCGATCCCGTCACGTGGTCGGCGACGTCGTCGATAATCGGCTGGACAAGACGGGGAATATCATCCGGGTCGTGAGACCAATCGGCATCCATGAAAACCGTGATTTCGCGGCTGACAAGGGGAATCGAACAGCGGAGGGCGTCTCCCTTTCCCTTCTTGTTATCAAAATGGACTCGGGCGCCGCAAGCTCGGGCGATGTCGACACTCCGGTCGCTAGAATGTCCATCGATGACGATGATCTCGGCGGCGTACGCCTTGGACTTTTCGATGAGCGACTCGAGGCCCTGCTCTTCGTTTAAGACGGGAATGACGAGCGAAATCTTATCTTTAAATGAGAGTCCCGTTTCCTCTATACCCACATCATTCTCTCGGCTCTTTATTTAAGCCCAATTTACCTTATGATCTTGTACCCTGCCAACCCATCGACGAGATTGAAAACCTCTATCCGGCCGAGCATTCCCGTCAAGGGGAGGAACCGCAGTTCAATCAGCGTCCCCTGGCCTTTCCGGGAAATCGCGGACGTCCCATAGCCGCCGAACCGGATTTTCCCCGGCTCAACCTCATTCGCATCTACCGATGCAAAATCATACGTCAGCGCTCCGTTCCGCGCCCCCCAAAATTGCAGATGCCGGATGTCATATATAAATTCAGCACCGAAAGAATTCATCCCGAAAGCATCATTCACCACGACCGGTATCGACCATGTCCCGTCGAGTTCCACGCGGGGCGCACCCACGGAGACAGTCCTATTTCGGGTGATAATAGGTCGCTCGACCACCACCCGGCTGCTCCTCGTCCCAGCAAAGGTCAGATCCCCGCCAGGATTGCTGATCAACACCATGGAATCGCCGGTTATATTTCTATGGACCGTGAATACCGCACAGATGAGCGGCGCCTCCTCCGATTCACCGCTCAGAAGCGGAGCTCCGTTCCCCTCGATCCGGACAAGGCCGGGCATCATCGAAGAGCTCCGGATCTCGAATCCTTCCGTCAGAGCCGTTGACGTCGTCCCTATGAACTCCAGATATTCCGGCTGGTAAAGGAGCTCGAAGCTAAAGGCCTGGAGGCCGTTCGGAGAGCTGACCATGACCGGAAGAACCAGGCTCTCTCCTCCGATCCCGACCCCATCCAGAACACTGACCGTCCGCCGCTGCGGCTGGTGTTGAGAACTGAAACCGAGTGTTGATGGGATAGCACCTTGGGCGGGCGCTGTCGGCACATACTCGGCGCAGCACTGAGCTAACACATATCTCCCCAGATAATGATCGAAAATCTTCTGCGCGTCTCCCGGCGTCGTCGCCGTGTCGCAGTTCGCATCCGACGTCGCCCGCTCGCAGTCCGTCGGCGTAATCCGGCCAAGATAAATGTCGAACGCTCTTTGGGCATCCCCGGGTGTTCGACTGCCGTCTCCGTTCACGTCCCCAAGCGCCGGACACGCCCGGTAGGTGAATGTCGTATATGCCGGCTTCGGCGTGAATCCCGCAAGCCCGTCCGTGTAGTTCTCGATCCGGAGCGACCGCGTCGTCCCTTCCGTCAAGCTCACGCACTTCACCTGGAGCTTAACCACCGCCAGGCTCCCCGAGGCCGAGATCGGAATCAGCGTCCCGCTCCCCCGGAACGCTCCGACCCGCACGACCCCGGACCCTGCCTCATTGCCTCCGAACGTTCCCCAATCCCCGATCAGCGTCCCCTTCACCGCCGACTTGTAGGCAAACACCGCCGGGTCAAACACCAGATCAAACCCGAAGGCATTGATCGTAGCCTGATTGCTCGAGATGCTGATCGTCGCGTCTATGAGACCCCCGGAGGTCTGCGACGCCGGGTTGAGCGTCAGCGTTATCGACCCCGTCGGAGTCGGAATACTCGTCGTCGTGCTCGAAGTCGTGGACACAGAAGTGCTTGTCGATGTAGAAGTCGCCGTCGACGTCGTCGGAACAGACGTGGTCGTCGATGAAGTCGTCGAGGAACTCGTGGTGGTGCTGGTCGAAGTGGAAGTGCTCGTCGAGGTCGTGGAAATCGAGGACGTGCTGGACGTTGAAGATGATGATGTGGTTGAACTCGTAGATGTCGTTGTTGAAGGAATAAAAATCGTCGTGGTGCTGCTGGACGTCGTCGTCGACGACGTGCTTGAGCTCGTGGTCGTCGCGGGTAAATATAAAGCTAAAAACTCATCCCAATGCGAATTGGCGGTGAAGTGCAGATTGGACGGGGTCCCGCTCAGGTTCGTATAGTTATTGTAGGCGGCATTCTTGGCATCGGGCAAAAAGATCGACACTCCATATGTGCCCCGGTCAAACCAATACCCGCTCGTTTGCGTCGCTCCGGGCCCATTCATATGAGCTTCATGAATGATATAGCTGCCGCCCGCGTTCCCGACGGCAGATATGACGGCATTTGCGGCAGCGTCGATCGTCGAATTGGGACCCAGGTCACGCACTTCTTCACAAAAATCTCTCAGGTCGACGAACCAATTCGAGGCCGTCATCGTATCTGTTGGGGGATTCTTCCAATTATCCGGATAGGCGAATTTCTGGACGTTGGTTCGCGCCGTATCGATATAAGAACGGTAAGTCCCCATATTGTTTATGAGGTGAGTGGCGAAAGTATCGAGGGCCGTAACTACAGATCCTGTTTGCGAAGCTTGAGTCACGGATATCGTCCTCCCATTCCCTGAAAGATAATTGTAATAGGTGGCTGCGATATTCGTGGCCAATTGACGGGCGGTCGTACTCCCGGTGATGCCGGATATATAGCTTTCCCAGGAGGTTCCACCGGTGATATACCAGCCTTCGTTCTCGGATGCGATGAGATAGTCCACGGATGACTGCACCTCGTCATTGACTTCAATCATCTGCATCAGGCATGCATCAAGGTTCAAGATATCCAAATTGTGGCCGATTCTCGTTTTAGCGTTCAGGGCTCCCTGCCCTAATTCGACCGTCGAGAGATAACTTCCACTGTCGTCCCATCCGATTCCCGAGATGGCGACATCGCCGCCCGGTACCCCTGTGGGATATACCCCCGCCCCATGGTTGAATATGATCAACCCCACATGATCGGCCGGGCTGCGGCCGACCGCAAAATTGACAAAGGCATTCAGGGTATTGACATTTCCCGTATCAAATTCCGTGCCGGACAATCCGATATTTTCCGGAGTCCAACGATCCATGCTCACTGTATAGTTGTTGGGATTGGCATCATTTTTCATCTTATAAACGGAATCAGAATAGGTGCTCAGCCAATCGCAAAGAACATAAACATCGACGTTTGCGTTCGGCAGATTCCCGGCAATCCTGCTGAATTTAATGGACGATCCCGAACCGCCCATCGTGCTGTCATTGCCATTGCATAAATAGTACAGCAACAACCATTTTTTCGGCGCTTCAACCGTCACCTTAAAATTATCATCAAAGGCATTCGTATCTGTAAAAACAAAACCGCCGGTTCCGCTGTAGAACGAAGATGTCCGACCTCCATAAAAGTAATCCCCGGCAGTCGTCAGCGTTTGTGTTGTGGTAAAATCGTACGTCCCTCCGTTTCCAGTCACCGTATTCTGACCACTGCTTTTATCGAAATCATAGGGGGAGGTTTTATTCATATCCAATAGAGTGTTTACAGATGAAAGAATTGATGAGGCGTTGGGATTTCGAACCGTGACTTTTACCCGCACTTGTGTCCCGGATGGTACTGTCGATCCCCAAGGAATAACTTGATTCGTAGCGGCATTTTCCAGTACCTTACCACTCGCATAAGGCCAGTCTCTGACATGTTTCTTTGTTACGTTCGCGCTCGTGACCACTACGCTTCCATCCCCCCAGAATTCGGTTCCCAGGCCACTCGGCGATTGGACATATGTTCGATACTTATATGTTCCAGGCGCTCTGTTATAGAAAGTCGCTTCTCCATTACTGTTGGTCTGCTTCATTTGTTCAATCGGATTCCAAGAGCTGTCAAATAGACTCACTCGGCCATAGGTACTGGGCACCGCTGGATTACCGCCCCCAACATTGTCCATATCGATCGTTATTGAATATTGCGGCGGGACGCTCGTCGTCGTAGTCGATGTTGTGCTTGCGACAAATTTCTGTAAGACAACATCATCGACAAAGGCGCCTTTATAAGTAACGGTCGAGTTACTTGTAAATCGAAATGCTATCCAAACCTGACTTTGACCGCAGAGATTTCCGAGGGTAGGAACAGTCTTTAGATCGAAACTTCTCGACTCCCAACCTCCTGAATTTCCCGAAACTTGCCATCCATAAAAAATCGTTCCATTAATCGAAGCCATGTATTGAAAATAATCCGCGTTGATTTCGGTCACCAGCCAATCGTAAAAATCCAATTTAGCATCTATTGCATCAGCCAGGGTCACAGGGCCATAAATCATCCACGAATTATTCATATTATTCAAATAATTCGAAACTTCCGGATCTACGCCAAGGCTTCCACCCCCGGCGCAATAAGCGCTCCAAGACGACGTGTGAGGCTTAAAATCATCATCATCCCAAGTCGGATCGCCTAAAACATACCAAAGTCCGGCTGGCCAAGTTCCTTCAAAACCTTCATTCAGAAGCACGGTCCATCCGGCGGTGATCCCCGGGATCTGATCAGTCCTTGCGGATACCGCTTTATTGGGATTACGGTCCGGCGGCCGGACTATTCTCGACGTATCGAGGATGGCACTGACAAACGTTTTTGTCAGTTGCTCTTGAGGCAAGCCGACCGTCATTTCCGGCTGATGATTTTTCGCCGAAATATTGTCCCCTTTAGAAATCAAAACGACGGATAAAAGAAGTGATATCCCTAACAGCTTTCCCTGTCGTTTTTTCATCCCATCCCTCTTGCCAAACGCCACTCCATCAAAAAAAGACTATTTCGGCCTAATAGCGCGCCTCTCGGAAAAAAACTAATTTGGCGATAATTGGTCTCCCCACCAATGAAAATGCATCATCAAAGTGCTAGATTCATTCGCCCCCGCATCAATAATACACTTTTCATAGTTCGAGAATTTCATATCAAATCATTTTGAATTGATGATGATGTCTCCCAACACACACTTCCCCCCAGCGGATTATTTCTTCTTTACTCCTTCCCCCTTAACAAAGTCATCCTCTTGGCGTGGACATGCATGCGCACTTACCCCACGAGTTGCCGCTAACATCATATTTAATAAAAAGATTAAAGTCAAGTTTATGAACTCGTTCACTGCATTAGTGAGGGCTTAGGTTTATGCTCCTTTAACCAACGTTGATTATATTCATAGGGCGTCAGGTAATCAAGTGACTGATGGGGCCGGATGTAATTGTATGTCTTATGCCATTCCTCCAGTTGTCGATTATGGCCTTCCAGTTTGATCTCGATATCTTCCACTTCGTGAAATTCTTCGCGATGCGTTCGGTTTGATCTTTCCACATAACCCTGCAGCTTGGGGGATCGAGGCGGAATGATGAACAATCGGATGGTTCGTCCTTGGCAGGCCTCCTCAAAATGCTTCTTGAACTCTGATCCTCCGTCGATCTGGATCCCCCGGATCGGGAAGGAGAACTTGCGTTCCATGTACTCTAAAAAGACGGCCGCCGTGAAGCTGGAGGCTCGGCGATAGGCTCGAGAACAGTCCCAGCGCGTGATCGCATCCCGCGCACTGAACTGGTGTCGCACTTCGCTGTTTTGGAACCGAATCTGAATCGTATCGACCTGGACAAGATCCCCGGGAGCATCCAAGCGATATCCTGGCGGCTTACGGACGGCGTAGCGGGGCTTCCAGCGGCGTTTACGAGCGGCCCTGGCCAAGCGAACATTGAGCGGTTCGACCAACACGCCCCGGTCCTTGAGCCGGTTCATGACCCGGCCAACACTGGACGTCGAGATCCGA
>Ga0315289_10004731_pt1 | contig 20238 bp, 10 predicted proteins | sample YL17G11_40_MG_FD_203452 | JGI IMG/M metagenome (GOLD analysis project Ga0315289, IMG submission 203452) | Sediment microbial communities from Yellowstone Lake, YNP, Wyoming, USA - YL17G11_40 | ecosystem: Environmental > Aquatic > Freshwater > Lake > Sediment | place: USA: Wyoming | collected... | reverse complement strand
TTCTGGAACGCGCTCGCCGACTGTTGCCCACATGAATTCGACGGTGTTGAGAACGTCGACAAACTCGAGCGTTGCGAACGACGTCGATTGCATGTAGAACTCGCCGAGTCTTGCGTTTGGCACGAGTTTCATCTGTTTCTGTGCGCGAGTCATCTGCATCATCGACGTAACACTGGTGTTCTCGACGAGATAGCGAATTGCAAGCCTGCGATTCGTCTCCTTTTCGACCAGCGCCAGTCGATCTTCGCGATTCGGCGACGTCGACGTTGCTGCAGTCGGCAACTGAAACGGATCGAGTCTGCCAGTGCCCTCGAGAATGCACGAGATAAGATTCTTCCAACCGACTTCTCGATGTTCACCGTGAACTGCGTCTGGAAGATTTGTGGTTGTTCGCTGCAAGAACTCGGCAAACTTCCACTGCGGATGAATCTCATAGAACATGTGCGCACCGACTTCTGCCTCCTTGTCTTCTTTCGAGTCGATGATCGTTGGGCCGTCGGATTTCTTTGCAATCGGCTGGTTGTCGTTGCCCATCGCCGGCGACAGAACCGAGCCCAAAGAACCGCAACCGACGTACAGTTTTAGGACTTTTTGTGCTGCTGAAGCAAGTGAGCCGTTTGCAAACTTGCCTGTTCGCAAGCCTTGGAACATCAAGTGGATCAAGCGCGCCAAATCCTCGCAGTCGCCGCCGTTTCTGATGATTGCACAATCCCACGACTCGCTCGGCTTCACCAATTTTGGATCGTGCATTCGCATGCCGACCTTTCCGTTGACCGGTGCGAGTTTGCGTTTGTTCGAATCGACAAAGTCCGAGATGTACGGCAATGCCGTCGATGGCATGCACAGCACATCGCCAATCATGCGCACAACTTGATTGAAGTTGTCGTCAAAGTATTCCGGCTTTTCTTTGATCGTTTCAAACTGATTGTTGATTGTGTTCAAGAAATAGTCGCGGTCTCTGTTGTGACGAATCAGCGCGTTGTTGATCAGTTCGTCATAGAACTCAGTGTTGTTCGACGAAGTCTCGCTCAGCATCCAGAACAGCGCTCCGTAAGTCACACCGGACGTCGTGTTGAACCACGGGTCTTGCACTCGCGAGAGAATGCTGCGAATCGGAGTTAATCCTTTGCCGCGAGCCATCGCTTCGTCGGTGTAGCCGACAATCTTTCGTGCAACGATGCACGTGACGGTTTTTGCAATGAATTCCGAGTTGGAATCGATGAACGAATACGGCGTTGGCTCTGCGAAGGTAATCGATTCGCGTGTCGTGTCGACGAACCGAACAGATGAAATTTCCAACGAACCACACGCTGTGCGCACACCTTTATCATCCCAATCGTTAAAGTAGTCAACAGAGAACTTCTTCACGTCCTTCATCAGCAAATCGCTCAACATTATGCGAGAATAACCACCGCGAACGCGCACTCGAACTCCGTCTGGATTCAACACTGAGGCGAGAACCTCAAACATCACAGCAGCATCGGCTGGCAAGACAGCCTTGCCTTTGCCAACTGGAATGCTCAACTTGATCTTCTCCGACACAACATTATCGTGATCACTAAACTTTACTGGAAGTTCGGCAAGCATTCGTCGCTCGCCCCAGTTACGCCACGCCGACATCGAGCCGACTTGCTCGACTTCTGGCAATTGACAAGTGTAAATCAATTCAATCTCAATCGACATCGTGGCGATCAATGCTTTACAACACAGCGCAGAGATTTACTATCGCTTTGGAAAACAGATTCCTCTATGCAAGAAAAATAATACATGCAACGAATAAATTTTTTTATTCATCAAAGTCAAGACATGGCGCCTTATGAAGAGTGCCTTTTGCTTTCAAAACCTTTGTAACGCTCGCACGAATTTCTTCGATCAATTTCACTTTTAAATACTGCTTGTACTCGAAAACCGGATCGATCCAGTCGATGATCCAAAGCATTATGTAGGTTGGCAGTCTGTCGCAGAAACATATGCAAAAATCTAGTATTAGTCGACGTATCCAACTGATTCTGAAATAAGTATTTTCGTCGTCAAGTTCAAAAATATCTTTCTTTGCGAAAACCGATGGATTGTGAAAATGAAAAAACTTGCCGGGTTCCGATTGTTTGAGAATTTTGCAACCGAGTGGAACCCAAACATTCTTGAGATTGTCGATTTCTTTTTTTGAACCGGTTACTATAGCAAATCCTGGAAGTCCTGGTGTATGATCGAATTTTGCGGATAAAAATTTTTCTACTATGTCGCAAGGAACCGTGCACGCTTCGGTGAAATTGCCCAAAAAACGTTTTGCACCACTTCCAATTGTCGGTAATTCCACAATTGCGGAATACTGAGGTAAAATTGATTTCTCAAACTTTTCAAAAACGTGTTTTAAAATTGTTCCTTTGTCGTAAAAAAGCATAGTTGGTTCAACTGTAATGGAATGTTTCGCCCTTTGGTTGAAAACAACTGCTAAACTCCACGCAGCGATCCTTCCCCGACGATAAATACTGACAAAGTCCCAACGTCGATCAAACTTTCCGTAATTCTCGCAAATGCCTTCGTCATCTATCGAAAACTCTGCGCAAACCCAATTAGCACTTAGCTTTCCCAGAATTTTGTTGTAAAAATGAAAAGCGTTCTTCCGCTTCTTCGTGACGGAAAGAGGTAACACAAATGATTCTTGCGTGTTTTTGTAAACCGAAGGAACTTCAACAAATATCGGCCAAATCATGCAAAAGCCATTTTCTGCAACCAAGATGTCTCCTTCCTTAACGTTGATATGGAAACTTTCCTTTAGAGTCTTCGCATCCATGTCTTTCAAGAAAGCGCCATATCGAACGTTTCGATGCAGCGTTGGTTCATCCATTTTTTTTTCTCGTGCTGAAGATTGTAATTTAAAAATATAGTCTAACAAGTTACGATTACAAAAATTGATTGAATAGTCACGCATAACACATAGCCAAAAAAACAATGCAGAATAATGTGAGTTGGCCTGTCGCAAGTCTGAGTTTGAAGTACCACATCATCAAAGAACTCGGTTCTGGATCATACGGCACAGTGAGTCTCGCTGTGTTGGCTAAAGACAGAAATGCATTGTTCAATGATCCAAGAGTACGAAAATTCGCAGTTAAAGTGTTTGGCGAAGATGTTACGTACGACATCGCTAGCAGAGAAGTTCGCATGCTTCAAGCGGTCAGAGAGGAACCATGCAACGAAAATATTGTGTGTTTTGTTGAGAATTTCGAAGACGATATCGTCGGCCAATTGATTGTTGTGACAAACTTTGTCAGCGGCACAACAATGTACGAAGCGCAGATTGAGAATCCAAACGCATTTCGTGCCGTCGTTCGATCTCTTCTCGAAGGTTTGCACTACATGCACTCGCGAAACGTCGTTCATCGAGACATCAAAGGCGACAATATTATCATTGTCAATCCGAATTCGATCTCTCCGTTTGGTGTGTTCTTGGATTTGGGTTTGGCGTGTCGCGGCGTCGACGATTGCATTAGTCAGCCACACTCGGTCGATGAACACCGCTCGCCCGAGCTTGTGGAAGAGATTCTCGAGAAGAAGAAACTCTCGCTCGCACAGTACAAAGCATCTGACGTTTGGTTTCTCGCTCTTGCTCTGTACCAGTTGGGAAGGCGACGAAAACTGTTCAGCGACAAGAAGTTACGCGAATTGATCACGCAGAAAAAACAACGAAGACAGACGATTCTCACACAACGCGATCGAGCCATTTTGGAGAACGAAATCGCACAGTTGAAGAAGCAACTGTACGTCGATCTGCGAAAGCAACACCAGAAGCAACTCGGAGGAGAAACTATTTTCGACACTGAATTTCTCAGAACGAATCAACTGAAGCGCATTACCGACGACAATACGTGTCGCTGGATTATCTCGGAGATGCTGCAACTAAACTGGCGTCGTCGCTTGCTTCCGCTGACTGGCGTGATGATGATTGAGAAGTTTGAAGTTGAGTCACGCAAGTCGGGTTTCGACAACAGCAACATGCGCTATGGTTTGATTACCGATCCGCCGAATCATCCGGGAGCGCAAGAAAGCGATTTCGAAACGAGAGATGAAATTGAAGTTTAACAATAGTTTTATTTTTATTTCGCTGCCGGTGCAGCGTTCGCTTTTTCTTCGGCGGCTTTTTTGAGTTTCTCTTCGCGTTCGAGGCGCGCCTTTTCCATCGCAACGCGACGCTGTTCAAGCGCCACATTGAGACAAACCTTTATTTTCTTGATGCATCTGTTTATACTATCCATAATTGGCTCTTGTTTGTTTCGTTTTGTGTCCATCGAAAAGAAGTAGTTCTCCTTCTTGACACAATTCTCGCGGATGTTCTTGCGCCTCGTGTAGGCTGTGCGATTGTCATCGACCGGGAACTTTTTCCCGGGATTTCCGTCGAGAAACATTACGACGCCGTTGCAGTTCATAAAATTCATCAAAAATTCGCATTCGTCGGCATAGCAGATGTCATCAACAACGAAAATGCGTTGTCCGTCTTCCTTTTTGAGTTCTTTCAGTATTGTCGATTGTAGTTTGATGATCCAGATGTGCCACGGCAAAGCAACACGAACTTGTTCATAGTAATCGTCGTATGCTTGTCCAAACGACGTCGATTGATTGATGTCGTCGGCATCGTGAAAGGCCGAATTGTTGCACCATGGATGCTCGAAATTCCTCGGATCGGTGTCGATAATGTCGGCAAACTGACCCTTTACGTAATGATGAATCGACATCACCATCGCGGGAGGATCGTAACTCTGAGCCACCGCGTGAGAAAGCGTTGTTTTACCACTTCCCGGATGACCGCAAAGAACGACAATTTTGTAGTGTGGCTTTTGAACTGATTCTTCTGACATTCGATGCTCTTTTTTGTTGCGAAACAAATAAAAAGAGAAATCGAAGATTTTGAACAATAGCAACCACACATCCGTACAATGAACAAACGAAAGGAGCGCGAAGACAAAGAAAACCAAGACGAAGAGCAGAAACGACGCCAACTCACAGAGTTTAGACCAGAATTGACGATGGATGTAGCAGAGGCGCGTGGCTATCTGTATGCTGGCCTCGTGGCAAACGATGCGATGTTGAAGGCATTGTTCAAGTTGTTCCTTGAGGGAAACAAAGGCGTCAAGTATATGGGCGATCCTCTGCTGTCGGAACTCGAAAAGTTTCTCTTTTCCGAGCAACGACAAGAAGACACCGCGAAAATCTTTTACACCTACTTTGAAAATGGTTTCTACGTCGATCGCGAGCCGAAAGGTAATTACTCTGTCGAAGTAGCAACGATTGGTCAACTGCGAACAATTGTCTACAATCGACATGCCGACGCACCGCCAGCGGTACAAGAACCAGAAGAAGATGTTGGAAGAGTCCCGACACAAGTCGATGACGACGACGACAATGATATTCAGATTGTCGCGCCAGCAACGCCGCAGAACACAGAGATCGACAAGTTCGATCTGAAAATGCTGTGGGACGACATGAAAGAGAAAAACAAATCGAACGACGAGTTGTTTGAGGTTTCAAAGAAGTTTGTCGACGACTTTCTCGAACTGCCCACTCAACAGTACGCGAGTCGCGAGATGCTAAAGTTCAACAAACTGTCGATTTGGACAGCGATAAGATTGAAACTCGACGACATGTCCGACGACAAAGCGCAAAAAAACGTGCTTGATCTTGAAACCAACACAATTTCAAAGCAACAATCTCCAGTCTTTGTGTATTTCGATTCACTCTCTGGAAACATGTTTGCTTCGATCAATGCGGGGCTGGCACGAGGCTACACACTCAAAGTGTTTGCTTCCAACGATCTTCTGTTGAGTTTCGCTCTAAAGACACACATCTATGTGAACAGAAACGATTACTACGAAGAGAACGTCGAGAAACTTAAATCTTCCGGTCTCATGGCACCGCTTTTGTACCAGTTGAAGCGTCTTACGATTGTGTTGCTCGAGAGTTTTCCCGAACTTGACAAAAATGATCTGCAAGAGCCTTACGCAGTTGTGTTCTATCCGGCGGTGTGCGAGTTTGCACGAATCGCTGGAGCAGCGAGTCTGGAAAAGACTGCTTACATCGATCTGGCTGCGCGAGTTCAACGAGCGGTCGGCGTAAGCAACGCGATCGTTTTGAAGCGCACAGATCAGAAAATCTTCTCGTCACTCTGGCAATCGAGCATTCCGGTGCCAATTGAAAAGTACACCAGTCAAGAAGAGTTGAAACAGCAAGAAAAGTGGCGAAATCTTTTGGAAAGAGGTCGACTGAATAATTTCGTTGTGGAGAATCCACGCGACGACAATTCGAAAACCATCTGGAATGGTACTTCTCCGTACAACCAAAGTCTCAACGTGTTGTACTCGTCAGAGATGTTGGCGTTGTGTCTGCCGCGTACGATGTGCGGCGAGATTCTCTACATGACAATGATCATTTATCGCCAATTCCTCACCAATCGTCGTCTCTACGGTGCAACTATCAGAGCGTACAAGTTCTTCGAGGTCACCGAGAACTCAATCGTCGAGCAGTTGATCGAATACTGCGCTGCTGAACACGAACTTGATCGCGACGATGTCGGAGTCGAGAAACTGGGCTTTGCCTACGAGCGCTTCATGATCGACTGCATCATTTTGGCTGCCGAAGATCAGTTTCGCGTTCCGTCGACGATGGATTGGGAATCGCGTGTGCCGATCAGTTTCAGTTACCTCATCGGGACCGGAGATTTTCAAGCCGTTCTGCAATCTGTTGCAGAGGAATCGATTCCGCCGTTTGGACAGTTGGAAGAAGCAAGATTTTCGATGATGCGCGACACGATGATTCAGTATACTGACTCTGCATTTGGAGTCAGAGAAGGCGCCTTTGTCGGACTTTCTTATGCTCAAACACTGAAACTCAACTCAAACATCGACACTGTTGTTCTGTTTGAACTGCGACGTCAGTTGAACGCAGTCGATAAAGCTTACTCAAGACGGTTTGACATGCAACGATGCGATGTCGAAATGTTGGACGACCTCCTCAACAGATTCTCGTACGCCGAACTGCCGCAGATTTACCTCCACGAACAGAAGACGCTGATCAGTTACGTCGACGGATTGAGAACAACACGGGGCAACAAAATCACGATTTTGTTTGACAAATTACTCCGCGAAACGCACGTAATTGAGTTCGAAGACGGACCGATTGCTTTGCGAGAAATTGTCGAGATCGATAAAAACTCTGTTATTCTCTACGCACCGGTGAAACCAAATCGACGAGTGCGCGAACAGTTGCTGCCAATCTCATTTCGCCGCGTTCCGAAAACGCAAGAACAGTTGGACGACGACAACGAACGAGGCGAAGACTCGGAAATTGCCGATAGAGAACGCATTCTACGCGAAGCGGAAGAGGCACGCCGACGTCGTGGCGAAGTCGACTCTGGATCGTTTGCCAAAGGCACGCACGTCAACCAAGGCTACATCGATGTAGTCAGACGTGCGCTCTATCCGGCGCAACACGCCAACACGGTGTGGCGCGAAATGATGTACCTCGGTGTAACAGTGTACCGAAAATTCGTCGAGTTCCCGCAGTCCGAAGACAAAATCGGAAAGCGCTCTGTGTTCGAGAAGTGGACAAACTATGTCCAGACCTCTGTCGCACAAAGCGAAAACAGAGACCAACTCATGGAACTGATAAGAGTTGCGCGCTTGCGATTGCTGTTGTTTTTGGAGATTTTCGGCAACAAAATGGACGCCTATGATCGATTTCTCAACGATTTACTGAAGGAGGCAATTGATAAAGCCGACGAAGGAGAAGTGTCGGCCGTCTATCAGTTCGTCAAGGACTCGCGTCGCTACATCGTCAATGAGGGAAGGTTTGAAAATACACTGGAATACTTGTACATGAATTACTACAAGCATGTCGGTCCCGTGCCGGAGAAGAACAAGAGATTTGTCGATGTGTTCAACAAATTCGTCGATGAACCTTCAGTAACGGACGACATGTTCTCTGACGAAATTCTGATCGCCTTTCGAGACCTCGTGCCTCGTGAAGAAAAGGATATCGAAGAGTTTGCGTTCAATCGCGTGAAAGTTCCGCTTCAAAAAAGCAAGATGTTTAACGAGTTGCTGAAGTTTTTGAAACAGAAAGCGCCAGTGTTTTTCAACGACAAAATATTATCGAGTTCTGTCGACGAAGCGATTGCTCTTGTGCCACGAGGCATGTTTCCTCGTCTGGTTCTTGCGCTTTTTGATGAAAAAAGAAAAGATGCTGAATATGGTCTTGGAATTGTTCCTCAAAACGCACCATCTGGATTCATGGTTAAATACACAAACGGAACAAGTTTGCCATATCCAACACCTCTGGGAGATAAGGTGTTTATTTTGTTTATTATCGATTATTAAAAGGAAGAAAAAATTCGCATACGACACTTTATTTATTTACAATCGCATCTCTGCTTGTGATCGGCACATGCGTAAACATAGTGTTTCGGTTTCGTGAAACTCAAATCACTCGGAACCTTTGGCTCGACGTCGATGTTGATTTTCCGTCTCGTTTCAGCGTATTCTTGCAAGCAACCAACTTGCGGAATTTTCGTTCTTTTCAGTTCGCCAATGATTCGATCGATAGCGTCGTCGTCGTTCTTCAATAAGTTGTTCGCCTCTTTTATCTTCTTTCGCAACTCGTCGTCGGCTCCAGCAAGAGACAAAGAACTTCGCTGGTACGGACACATGCCGTCCTTGATATGCTTCGAGCAACCGCCAAAGCATGAAACTTCCTTCTTCGCATGCTCTTCTGTCTCGCCTTTCTCGACTCTCTCACGGACCATCTTCGATTCCCATTTTGCAAACGATTTCGGCAGCGAATTGATCTCGTAGGCATGCTTCGTTCTCACTGCGGCTTCAGTCGAGTTTAAGAGCATAAACTCTCGAATCTTCTCATGCGTTACGTCTTCCATCTTCAACGAATTGAAGAATCTGTACACGAAGCCACGCGGCTCGAAAAGAAGGTACTCTGATGTCTCAACGTATTTCCGAGTCAACTGACGAACGCACAAAGGTAGTGCGTGATTTTTGTAAAGATTCATGCACGCATTCTCTTCATCTGTAACCTTCTCCGCACCATCGACAGCAATGTCTTCTATATCAACAATTGGTTGATTGCTGCAAACATCATGAAGTGCCCCTCGGCTGACGCTTATAAATGACCCAGACTTGTAAAGTGGAATCGAAGCACCGCTGTCCGTCGTTGAGACTGTAGATTCAGAAGCGTCGGCCTCGACCATACCACATTCAATCGGAAGATTAAAAGTTCTAAACGCTTCGGGCACTTGTTGTTGTTGTGCCGTCGATGTAGAAGCGGCAGACGATGCCGCCGACATGCTGTTGGTCGACATGATCAACTTGTGGAAGTAGCCTTCGATCGGATAGTCGTCGTAACGCACCGTACGAACGCGTTTGTAAACGTCGGTTCCGTTCACCGGTAGCACACTTTCGTCGACGAGCAACATTGCTTCGTTTTTTGCAAACTCGACAAGCGTCGTCGAAGCAATCTTTTCCAACGCACAACGATAGAGATCGACAAAAAGTCTGCACGCTACCGACATCGGAACAACGAGATTTCCACCTTCGACCGACACAGATTTCGCTTCGCCCGGCAACGACTTGTATTTGGACAGAGACGTGTTAATGTTAAACTGCAGAAAGCAGAGCGCCGGAGAGCAGAAATCGATTTCCACACTGTTGGAAGTGACTTTCACAACATCGATCTGTGGCGCCAAAAATGCAAACGCCGGCAGTAGGGTCTTTCGAACGAAGAACCTTCTTGCTGTTGCGCCCCTCGCAACCACGTGATTCTCGATGCAGTAATCAATAGCGTCGCAGAGTTGTCTGACCATCCAAATTCGATGCGGCAGTGTAACAAGATTGTTGTTCCACGTCGTAAGTAGTTTGTTCAACAACGATTGATCACCAAGCAACGATTCTGCTGCGCTCGAATCAGAAAAGAACTTGACAGTGTGGTTGAACAGTTGGCTGTCAAACTCCTCTGAGGACTTTAGTTGCGTTGCGCCAATCACTTTGTCAAAGAACGAATTTGTGCGTGTCGAACGTCTCGCAGCGTGCCATCGAATAAAGAAACTTATTAGACGATTTTCCTCCAACGTCTCCATTTTCACCGGAACACTTTCGGAACCAAACGGTGTAATATTGACACGTGGAAGACGCAAATCAGACAGAGACTTGCGCATATTCGAGTCCAGCGTATGAGATTCACCGATTAAAGTTACGTCTGCCACAGTGATAGATGAGAACTTCTCGCGTTGCACGACTCCAAGAATTGTGTACTCGTAAAACTCGTCGCCGATTCTGCGATCACAAAATCCTTGTCTAAGAACAACGACGTTCAACGAAAACTCGTTCTGGTTCGATTTGGTGGTCAACAAACGCAACGGAGAATTCTTGCTCTCTGTCGTCGAAAAGCGTACGCTGAGTTCCTCATGAAACGTCAACGCATCGCACGAAACATAGAATACACAAAGATTTTCGGCAGAAAACGGATTGTCTTTGAACCACTCGTGAATCGGAGTCTTGCATGACGCTCGAGCGACAAAGTCGTTTACGAGTTCTTCTCCGTTCATCGACCGATCAAAGTTGTGATCGATCGAATAAACTCTGAATTTGTTGAAGTAACGGAAGCGCCAACCTGAAGTTCGTATACAGAGTGGAAACCTTGCCTCCTTAATTTTCTGTGTGATGTAATCGTCGGTCATCTTCTTTTTTAATTAAGTTTTTCGTTTCTTCGGTGGGCCACCTTCGTCTGGCGGAGGAGTCGGTTCGTTGGCGTCGACTTCTTCGTGAACATTTTGCAGCCTCTTCTTGCGATTCTTCTCGAAGTCATGCTCGGAGATCGGTTTCATGCCCATCTTCGATCGTTTCATGTTTGCCGCTTCAAACTCTGATATCGCTCCGTCTGACTTGAGCATATCGATTTCGGCGTTTTCGATGAAAGTTTCGCGCAGAAACACGACCGAGAATCGATGGTTGAGACTCGTGACTTGCTTCGCAGCGTCGGCAATGCGTTGGAACTGCGTGATCAACGCATTTTTCATGCGCAAACTGTCTTGCTTTTGAGTCTCAATCGTCACACTCATTGCCTCTGTCACGAGCGTGAACTGTTCTTGCAGTGTTGCCATCAGCACGTCGTGCTTCTTCTTCACAAGTTTCTTCTCACGTTCGGTGACGGCGAGTATTTTCGCTAGTTCAGTGTTACTCATGTCGCGAAAGAATATCTCGAACAAGTTCTGCAAACACGCCGACAAGTCTTTTCGATCCTTCGTGATTGTTGTGCGGAACAGACCTCCACTCAATTCTGCCGAGCCACCAGTCACAGCCGCCGAACCGTCTTGCGTCGACTGGTTGTTGCCCTTCTTGCTGCTTCCTTGACCGCCGAGCAACTGAATCAACGGTATGCCAACCATGCCGGCGATGTGTTCCTGATAGTCGGCCTTCCTTCTCACCGGATCGTCGATTGTCTGACCAGTAACGACTGCACCAGTGTTGTAGCCACGTCCGAGTGGAACAGTGTAGCAGTTGGGTGACTGAACCGTCTGTGGATAGACTAACTTGCCGTCTTTGTTCTGAACAGTCGGACCAACGACGCCGTTGACGAGACCCTTTGCAAACTCGTCGTCGCGTTTTCCATTCATGAGATCGAGCGCGATGTTGCTGACAAACTCTCCGATGTGCTGCATTTTGTCTTGTTTCTGTTCGCGCGCCGTCGGATTCTTCGCGATATTCAGCATCTCAGACTCGGTCAACTCACGCATATCGCCCGTCGTGATTTTAGCGTCGTACGTGAGAAACACCGTCGGTTTGACGTTTGAATCGTCCGCCAGTTTGAGGCGCCGATTGGCGTCTTGCATGTTGTATTTGTACATCAGAGTGTCGTACATCTTTGTGCACATCACACCCTCGTCGCTCGGCATCATGTTTGGCCAGACGTAAATCTTTACAGTGTCGTCGATGATTACGTTTGTCGGCAATTTTTTCTCTTTGCGCGCTTTCTCTTCGTCGCCGTTGTCAAACTCGTACGTTCCATCGGATTTTCTCTTGCGACGACAGAACACCAAGTCGCGGTCGTTTGTAAAGTGGTTGATGCGCAGATAGATTTCTCCGTCGCGAAAATTCACCGGTTTTAGATGGCGAATTTTTGTGAACAGATAGTCAAAGTTCGCTCTCTTCGACAGCCTTTCAGCGCGTATTCGCTCAACCTCTCGTTCATCCGTTTCATCATCGTCGTCGTTTGATTCTTTATCGTCATCGTCAAAGATTTGCTTCGCTGGAACGTCTCTGTTCTGTCGATTCAATTTTGCTTGTGCGTTAGAACCGAGCGGACTGTCGGTGTATGATCCAACGACGATGTCTGGCAGCGTTGGTCCATTTTGTGGGTAAGTTGTTCCTTGGACAGTCGTGTTGATCTTCACTTGTAGATTGTGGAAATCGGAAACGTTGCGCAGCAGCGTCGATCGAACGTCTTCGAGTCCGAGAGCACTCGATGCTCGATAAATATACTTCGATGCGATCGCTGTGAGTTTTGCTTCTTGATTGATGATGGGAAGTGTGGTTGAGTTTGCAAAGTTGGCCATTGGTTCCGTCGATTCCGTGTATTTCTTATAGTCTTTGTCGTCGTTGTCGTGAATTGCCACGCCAGTTATCTCACGGACCTCGTCTTCGAGCCGTGTCGAAGCGTCTTGAACGATGACAAAGCCAAACATGTCTTTCGATATTCGCGCGTGTTCGAGCAGATTGTTGCACGCTTCCAAGTGATGATATTTGTCGTCTTCCAGCACTTTCGATCCGGCGAAGCGAATCTCAAACCCGTCGACGCCGAGATTGTGATCAGACTTCAACTGGTTGGCCGTCTCGATGAGCGTTTCTTGTTTGTAGTGCTGTTCGATCAGAACCATCAGTTTTGAATCGATCTTTATGTATTGCGGAAATAGACTCGAGGCGCTGTTGTTTGCGTTTGAACTTTGCGAAGTGTCGCCGCCGAGTTGTGTCTGAAAATCCCCCGGATTCAGACCCAATATGTCAAGGAACATCGACATTTGCAAGAAAACAGAATACGATAGAGTTCACCTAATAATGCACGTCGGACCACAACATTAAAAAAAGGCTGAATTCAAAATTAAACTGCTTTTTTCAATATTGAACTGTGTTCTCCTCCACCGCCGGCTTCTCTTTCAGTGTCGATTGCGGAAACAAACGCGACAGTGGGTCCCACTTTTGCTTTCTCTTCTCTACAGAGTGACGCAGCGTTGCAACGTGCGCTTTTCGACTTGGAAAGAGAAACTCGTACAGCGAGAACAGACTGAAATCTGTGTAGGTTTCTCCGCCAATCTTCGGGTCCTCGCACATCGTTGCGAGCCACACAATAAACGCCTCTGCAAAGTTCTCGCAAATGTGCATGCGTCCACTGTACAGCACGCAGAACGACGCCATCGTTCGCAGAATCATCGGATGTTCGTAATACGTTTCTGCAGGCGGAGCGCGCAAACCAACACGTCGCTGATATTTGTAGCGCCAGCACAGCGTGCCCGTCGTGACAACTGGTGTGTGAAACTCTTCAAACGAATTGCGATGCTTGCCGAATCGCTCGTCACAATACTTGAACGGCTTGTTCGATAGATGACAATCGATCGTGTACATCACGAACCGACCGCCGTTCGACATCGAGTCCAAGTAGAATCCAAGCGTCAGACGTTGCAGCAACGAATACGAAGGATCGGTTTTCTGCGAGTAGTCGATGAGCACGCTAACCTCCTTCTCTTCGCCTTCTTTCGCTTTTTTCGTGAAATCGCTCCAGACTTGCACCGCTTCGCGTTCGCACAGTCTTCTGCTGATATTTTTGCCGTCCGATGGACGACCGCGTGAAATAACACTCTGCGGTTTCTGACTATCGAGCGGCCGATAAGTGGCAAACATCTCCTGCTCGCCGGGCTGGATGTAGCCTTCCCAGACGAACTTGCGAAACTCCATCTGCACGTAGTCCTTGAAGTTGCCTTTCATGTGATCGCCGACGATATTCTCAAGTTTTTCGATCGCAGTTGTTCGCAGTGCCACACTCTCGCTATTCGAAGTGAGTTGTGCACAAGCGTGACAGTCGCATTCTGTCTCGTCAAAGTTCTCGTGCCACTCGAAGCCAGCACATTTACGCAGTTCGATCAGCATTGAATTGATCGTTCGTTCGGTTTCTTCAATGAAATCGTCGTTGACGCAACAGAAATTCCGCGCATCTTTTTCTGTCGAAACGGTGGTCTTTGTAAACTCGCTGCTGTTCAACAGCGAGGCATTCTCGTCGACCCGCATCTCGTCTTCATGTCTCGTGTGTGAATCGTAACGACTGCCTTCAACCCAGTCAGGATCGGCTGCGCGCCAACTCGATCGCGACAAGCCGAGAATCTTCACCGACTTGAATTCGCGCTCGCGCTCGGTCTTCTCGTTTACCATTTCGCGATAGCCCATATAGAATGCGACTCTTGAGCGCAAACGTTCGATTATCACATACAGATATGGCGACAGCGGCAGCCTATCCCAGCGATCTCGCAGCGAACGAATCGTCATCCATAGTGCCGACAATCCACAGCGTCCGATTGCATGTTCGTAATTGTTCGTTCTCGGATTGATTCGCACGACACTGTCGTCTCCGATAGAGTTCTCCGCCATCCACTTTGCCAACATCTCTTCGCTTATTAAGCGTGTCGCAGAGCGCATCTGGTCGACCTCTGTGCTGTGAGTGGTCGATGATGACGAAGTCGATGTTTCGTTTTTCTCCGCTCTCAGCATAGTCTCTCGCAGCGTCACAAGTTTGCATCGAGCCACCCAAAGACACTTTCGATGCGCGACATCTGCAGTCGGACGATGAACGAAAAGGAAATCGTCGGCTCGACGTTCTACTCGCTCGACGTCTCGTGCTGTCGTGATGCCGTCACCTTTGCCAGTCTTTCTGTACTTCTCGATCAGCAATTCGCACTCACGAACGACGACGAAAGCAAACATGCTCTGCGACAATGGCTCGTCTTCGACGTTCTTTGACGACATTTCCTTGAGCAAGCCCGGTTTGCTTGGCTTAACCATCGGTTCGATGTGCTCTTGATTGTCGACATCCTTGTACTTTGATTTTTGTGAGAACTTTCTGTTGTGCCGATTGATGATGCTTGACGGCATGACGGTGTAGGTATTCTTTCTGCGCTTCTCGCTCGACTTTGACGACCTTTCTTTCTTGTCGTCGTTGTCGTTATCGTCGTTGTCGTTTTTTGCAACATTCTCATCGTCTTCGTCCTCTTTTCTGCTGCGCTTTCTGCGTCTTCTGCTGCTGGTGCTTGCGCTTTGCGGCACCGAATCTGTCATTAACGTGCGTGGTTGATATTTTATTATTCGGGCATGCTTAATCAACACACGAAAATTCAAAGTTGTGCGAGAACACTGCTGTTGCTGCTGGCGCTGTTATCTATCCGCGATCTATGGACGTTAATAGTGTTTATCGCAACCAATTCAGTGCCGACGACGTAGCACGGCACGAGCGAGAATTCGACAACGGAATCGGCAACAATAACGAAGACCTTGCCGTTGACGCGAACGATCCTGTCGCGAGAAAGAGCGAATCGATGACACTAATCAAAACGCCAGGCGCAAAGAGTAAAAAAGACACACATCTGTACAACTCAACAGCATTGCCGTTAACGACGTTCACTTTTTCGATGGCATCAATGACTGGAATCAAACCGGAAAAGCGAAGTCGACAGCCAAAACCCAAAACCTCCAAAAAGAAGAAGGGTAAGAGCGCACAGAAATCAACCGACGAATACGAACCTCCGAGCAACAACAACGGCGAAGACGACGACGAAGAAGAGGACGAGGTTGTGTTTGGCACCGAGGAGAACAACGCGGAAATTTTGGAAAATGGCAACCAAGCGCTGCAACATGGCATGAATAATGTTGCAAACAACGAGCGTCTATTGCGTTCGATGGTCGAGAAGAAGCGCAACACTGATGTTGCAAGCAAAGAGGTTGTTGCCGATGGTGGTGGCAATGGAGAGGCGCCAGTTCCTATCAAATTCATATCTCTTCGCGAAGCGTCGAGGCGACAAGCAGAGAAGAATTTCACTTCGATGACAACGGAATGCGACGAACTGTGCTACTCTAGTTGCGACGAATTGGAACGACGCATAGCCGATGAAGAGGAAAAGAAACGTCAAGCCTATCATCGCATGACGCAAAAGAACAGCGGCGTCGCCCCAGAATCGCTCGACGAAGACAGTTTCAGCAACTCAAGTTCTCGTTCCACTTCGTCGTCCGAAAGACGGAAGAGAAAAGTAGCAGTTAGCCACTCGCCACGCTCACAAGACGATGATAATGACGATGACGACGACGACGATGATATGTACTACAGTACAAGCGAATCGATTTCTCATAGCAACAGTCGAAGAAGAAAAAGCGGCGGCGGTTCGGCTGACAATTTCAAAACACCGTCGATGACACACAGCAGCGCTGATGACGACGAAGATAACAGAGTTGTTAGACGTGGTGCTGGCGGTGGTGATGGTGGTGGTGGTAATAACAATGGACCTCCAAGCAAGGCGTTTGGTCACATCGCTGGTCGAAACATCTCGTCGTCAATGAATTGTTTTCTCTGTCGACGAGGCGACAAAAAGTACGACTCTGTAAATAGAAAAGACATGCTGGACTTGCTCGATCTGCTCGAGAAAGGCGTCGGACACACCGATCCTCTGGCGTTGGCGAAGCAAGTGCATTTGCAGTACATGAAAACGATCTACATCGACGGAAAGAACGGCAACACCGACGTTCCTCTTTGGCGCACGAAAAGTGTGCTCGAACACATTCTCTATCACGAGAACGATCCGCGCTATGTGCTGTGGCTCAGCATTGTCAACTCGCGACGCACGATTGACTGTCTGAAGGAAACTTCGTTTGTCGTTCATCCACAGAACGGCGAGATCGTGCCCACGAAGAATCTCGAATTGCGGCAGAAAGAGGAGGCGCACTTATTGAATCTCTATCGTCAGAAAGCAGAAATGATGGTCTTCTTCCAGCCGTCGTCGCAAATCGATCTTGGCAAGAATAACAAACGCGTGCACGGCGTTGTGCAGAAGGACGGCAAGAAACACTACGCACACACAGATGTAGCAGAACTCGACAGATAGATTAAAAGAATTGTCTTGTGATATGTTATAAATTCACTATTATCAACTTACACATTGAGACGCACATTTTCCACGCATGTTTTCTGCCGCCGGTAATGCGCAAGCAAACCAAATCGACACGATGAAAATGCCGCGGACAAACGGCAACGGCCGAAGCAGCGTGTTTCGCGTCAACGGACCATCGCGCCGCTTCGCGCCGTACGACCTCGGCACAGACAACGTCGATGTGCCAGGCGCAAACGCCGATCCACGCGCAACACAGTCTCGCTACAAGGGCTCAGTGCAAACAATTATCACGCAACAGCCATCGCAGAACAATCCGACGTTTGCGCAAATCGAATCGATGTGGAACGGCCAAGCAAAGACGAATTTCGGCGGCAATCCAGCGCAGCAGTTGCAGAACATTCAGTTTGCCATCATGGCATCACAAGGTCTGAACATTTCGGCGTTTGGTGGCGGTCGAACTGGTCAGCCAGATATGACATCGGAAGTGGCCGGTGAGAACGGTTCATCGATGTACTCTGGCTTCAGCGGTCCGCCAAACTTCTTCCCGAAATTCCAAGGCGATCCGTCGCCCGAACCGTCGGGCTGGGGTCTGACGCAAGTGCCAAAGCCAACGCAACTCAACACCGATTTGCCGAGTCCGAATCCGGGCGCGAACGGCGACGGGAGTTCTGGCATGTTCCAAACGACGCGAGACGGCACCGCACAATTCTACACGAACAACCCGTTCACCACCGCCAACTGGCAGAGAGCAACAAACGAACGCCTTAAGGACGGCATTGAATCTGCCACCAATCAGCCGATGGTAATCGCCATCATGGCGCTGCGAACTGCGAAGCCGTCGATGATGGGCACGCAGCACGCATTCGACGAGACGCAAGAGGGACAGATCATGTACCAATCGATGGAGGACCTCGGTAAACTGAAGCAGAATTTTCCAGACGACGGCGGAAACCTTACTGCCGACAAACTGCCACACTCCGTCTTCAATGTTGTCTCTGCAAACTTTTATCTCGCATCGACGGAAGACGCCGCTGCTCCGCTGAAGGGCTGGAGAGCGAAGGACGTTATGGCAAGAATCAATTGTCACGGCATTATTCGCGGCGACTCTTCGGCACGTTACGGGCGTGGTGAGAGTTTTGGTTTGTCGCGACGCATCTACAATTGCAACGTTGGTGGCGGCATTGAGTTTATGTTCAACGAGTGGGGTCCAGTCGAGGCGGGCAACGTCTTGTACCACATCATCAAACGAGTTCCGCAGAGCAAGATCAAGGCGTCACCACAAGAACGGGAAGGCTCGTACTCTCTAACCGGTTCTCACGAAGAGGTGATCGTGATTCCGGACGGCAAGACGCGCAATCCGTTTCAGATCGTACCGTGGATTGGCAAGGGCAGAAACGATCGACCGAAGAAGAAGGACATTGAGTTTATGGACAACGATGGCCTCATCGACAAGGGCGTTGTCATCAGAATCGGCATTGTTTTTCAAAGCGATTTTTCTGCGCCACTCCAAGTGCTGCTGCAGCATGCAACGACGAGCAACTTCTATCGCGCACAGTTGCCGGTGATCGGCGTGCTGTTCGAAGGACAAGTTGTTCCGTATTAGTGCACTGAGCGCACACGAACGATGCTCGGATCGAAGGAAAAAAAAGTTAATAAAACGAAAAAAATAATTGTTTGACGCACATTCACATACAGCCAATGTCGACTACTCATTCGAGCCAAAGCACCAGAATCACACACATCGAAAATGTCCGACGATCACTTTGACCGCAGTCCACTCGACAATCCGATTTCAAACACCGGTTTCAGAGTCATCAATGCACGCAAGGCGTCGCACTATGTCGATGTCAACAACAGCCAGATGTACCAAGGCAGCGGCAGTCCCGCGAACAACGACACGAAAAACCAGTTGATCGCATTCGAACCCGCTTGGTCGTTTAAGAACACACAGAAAAACGACGAAGACGAAACGCCCACCGAAGTGCCTATTTTGACGGCACTGAACGGCATTCGCGCGCAGTCGGCGAAGCAAGTCGACAACTCGATCGAGTTTGCTGGTTTTATTCGCGGCGAGACGGCAAACGAACACGTCAAGGGCAACGTCAACGGCACAGTTGCACTCATCTTGGCCGGTGTGTTTACGATCGTCAACAGCGGCATCAAGAGAATCAATCCCGGTTCGTACGTGCGCGTCAGAGCGCCCACCGAAGAGGAGGCAAAGTTGCAGATGATTATTGGTCGCACGCCGGGCAAGGTGATCTTGATGACCGAAGAATACAAGCCGGACTTTGACACTGTCGATGAGAAGGCAGCGTTTATGACGATCATGAAATCGATGGGCGTTGACGTTGGCGACATTACACGACACGTCACTGACGAGGAGATTGAAATCTTCACCGAATGGTGGACGGCGTTCCGCATGGGAATGGCTGTGTTTTATACAGAATATCTGTTGATAAACAAGACGCCTGCATCTAAGCAAGCGCCGGCACAGATTGATCAGTCGCGAAAAGATTTTCAGAGAGTGTCGGAAAATCTTGGTCTTATCAACGGAAAACGCGGAGATGTGAATTTCCAGTTGACCTTGCTGAAGCGCTTGTTTGTGATGAACCAGTTCTCGGGAGGCGTCATCGAACCGGACACGAAGCAATTGTATTTCAATTTGCCAAGTTCAGCGCGCGGTCAGACGGGCGAACAGAACGAACTTGCGCAACTGCAAGCGACGGCTGCACGCAAACAATTCTCATCGATTATCAGCGGACACGCCAGCAAACTGCGCGCTATCAAAGGCAAGGCACCGTTTGGTGCGGAGCCCGGCGAAAGCATGGACTTTATTATGTGGCAAACGTAAAATAATTAAAAAAAAAGCGAACGAACAACCAGTTGACAATTGTAAAACGTTTTTGTTTTATTTTATTGCTAAACACGAGAAAAAAACGATTATGCAGATATTTACACAATTTTGTCCAGAGATTCACAGTTGATCACTGCAAACTTTATGAGTTCATCGTCATCGTCCGAGGCCGGCGAATACTCGGATCATGATT
>Ga0315289_10004730_pt1 | contig 20240 bp, 28 predicted proteins | sample YL17G11_40_MG_FD_203452 | JGI IMG/M metagenome (GOLD analysis project Ga0315289, IMG submission 203452) | Sediment microbial communities from Yellowstone Lake, YNP, Wyoming, USA - YL17G11_40 | ecosystem: Environmental > Aquatic > Freshwater > Lake > Sediment | place: USA: Wyoming | collected... | reverse complement strand
TACGTAAAGGACGATGAATATGAGAACGCTTGTGGTAAGCGTGAAGGCATAAAAAAGTATAGCCCCAGATATGAAAGAGAGAAGAATGTAGATCTTGTAGCGTCTTGTTTTGTCGCAGATGTAGCCCCAGAAGAAAGAGGCAGGTATCCCACAGAACAAGGCAACCGCAGTCATTATTCCCAAATCGACAAGCGAACCGTTAAGCTGTAGCACTACGTAAAGTGGGATGAAGACGCTTATCAGCCCGAACGCCATCTCATGGAAGAAGAACCCTAGCCGCCACATAGCAAGAGGACGATTTCAACCTTGAATTAAAATGTTTACCCTAAAAAGAGCAAGTTTTGTCTCGAAGAAACTTTAAGATTCTCATAAATACTTAATAGAGAGAGATTCACCTTCATACTGCGCTGGAGAGTTAAGCATTAAATGGCTAAGTTCAAGGTAATAGTGTCTGACCCCGAAACCGGAACTTCAAAAGTTGTTGAGCTTGAAGAAGCCCGAGCTGTCCCACTCATCGGAAGAAGAATCGGAGAGACCATGGATGGCGCAGTTGTGGATTTACCAGCCCACAAAATTCAGTTAAGAGGCGGATCAGACAAAGACGGCGTTCCAATGATAGCAAACGTTCACGGCGGAGTCCGAAGAAAAGTTGTGCTCAGCGGCGGAGTGGGATTCAAATCGAAAAAGCGCGGAGAAAGAAAACGAAAAGCAGTCCGCGGAAACGTCATAACCGACGACATCGTCCAAATTAACATAAAAATCGTTGAACAACCAAAGAAGCCCAAAGCGGACAACGCAGAACAACCTAAACAAGAAGCTCAACCCACAAGCCCAGCGTGAAAGAGCCAAAACTTATTAACTTCCATTATTTAATCTTCAATAATTCGTTGATATTTGTGGAAATAACATGAGCAGCGAAAGTAAAGCCCTGCCTAAACAACCAGAACTTAACATTGGCACCATAGGGCATGTAGATCATGGAAAAACAACCTTGGTGCAATCTTTAACTGGAGTTTGGGCATCACGACACAGTGAAGAACTGAAAAGAGGCATCACTATAAAGCTGGGCTACGCTGACCTGCCAATCTACAAGTGCCCAAAATGTGAACCCCCAAAAAATTATTCTACCAAACCTGAGTGCCCAAATTGCGCTGAAAAAGCAGTTTTCGTTCGAGCCATAAGTTTCGTTGATGCTCCAGGACACGAGGCACTAATGGCTACTATGCTGTCGGGAGCAGCCATAATGGATGGGGCAATTCTTGTCATAGCTGCTGATGAGCCATGTCCTCAACCTCAGACCCGAGAGCACTTGGCAGCCGCCGAAGTCATCGGCATCAAGAACATTGTTATAGTTCAGAACAAGATCGATATCGTCGATGAGAAAAGGGCACTCCAAAGCTACCAAGAAATTAAAAATTTTGTTAAGGGAACGGTGGCGGAAAACGCGCCGATAATTCCTGTCTCCGCCCAGCGTGGAATAAACATCGACGTACTCCTCAACGCTATAGAGGAAATTATACCTACGCCAAAAAGGGATGAAACGAAACCGCCATTCATGTACATCATTCGCTCCTTTGACGTTAACAAGCCAGGAACACCCATCGAAGAGATGGAAGGCGGCATCGTCGGCGGAACAATAGCCCAAGGAAAGTTTGACGTTGGAGAAGAAATAGAGATTCGCCCAGGCATCATGACAGAAAGGGAAGGAAAAACAGCCTATACCCCGCTCATCAGCGAAATAGTAAGCCTGCAAGCAGGCGAGCAGAACGTGAAAGAGGCAACCTGCGGAGGACTGGTGGGTGTAGGAACTTGTTTGGATCCGTCTTACTCTAAAGCAGATGGTTTGACCGGAAACATCGCTGGAAAGACAGGTATGCTTCCGTCCACATTGACAGAGTTAACATTGGAAACGCATGTTCTGGAAAGGGCTGTGGGAACAAAAGAGCTTTTGAAGGTTGAAAAAATAAACCTTGAAGAGACCTTGCTCCTTCACGTGGGCGCCGCCGTGAACGTTGGAAAAGTCACCGCGGCTAAAGGCAACCTCATCAGGGTCAAATTGAACAGGCCCGTATGCGTGCTGCCTGGTTCAAGAGTGTCGATAAGCCGAAAAATTACCGCTCGATGGAGACTAATAGGGTATGGACTAATTACGGAAAAGCCAGGCAACAAGCTCTAAAATACTATTTTATGATTCCCTGTGCTTTCAGGAACTTGTGCGCTTTCTGCAGAACGTCTCGGGCGTTTTTGAAAGTAAGCTTCTCCATTGCACGTTCGTAGGGTAGCCACTCGAACCCGACGTGCTCAAATGATAATTTGACTTTTGTGCTTTTAGTTTCCATGAGGAAGAAGATGACTTCCTTGTATATGGTTGCGCCTTGCCTTTTGTAGAAGTAGGCGATTTTTTCTCTGAAACCCTCGATGAACTGAGCGTCAACTATGCCGGTTTCTTCTCTGAGCTCTCGGATGGTGGTGTCTTTTTCGTTCTCTCCTTGTTCAATGTTACCTTTAACGAAGTCCCAGTGTCCAGCTTCGTATTGAAGAAGGAGATAGTTGGCCTCAGAGTTCTTTGAATATACTACGGCGCCGCAAGATTTCTCGTTTAGCGTAAGATTCACCTGTTTCAGTTCACTTGGTGTATCCTAATGAGCTAACGCTTTAAAAGTGATTCTGAACGGTTGGGAGCAAATGCACCTTGGAAGCTTGAACCAGAACTTTGAAACAAACAATTTTAAATCTGCTCATAAAGAACAATAGGCAAGATGACTTTCAATTTAGATAAGAAGCGAGCCTTGAGGGTGATTGCAGATTCAAACGCGCTGTTTGTCCCGCTCCAATTCAAAATCGACATCTTCAGCGAGCTATCACGGTTGTTGAACAGGAACTTCGAGTTGGTTCTGCTTTCGCCAGTCAAACGGGAATTAGAAACGCTGGCTGAGAAGAGTTCACCTAAGATGCGCAAAAACGCCGCTTTCGCCCTGAGTCTTGCTGAAAAATGTAAGTACGTCAGAGTATCCGAAAGACCGAAGGAATTCACCGACGATGCAATAGTTAGAATAGCCAGGGAGTGGAATATGCCTGTTTTTACGAATGACAAGCTCCTTAGAAAGAGGCTAAGAGATATAAGTCTGCCAGTGATTTATGTGAGGGAAAAATCGCGTCTAGAGATTGACGGGATGATATAAACCATGTTTAAGCTCATTACTCTTCAGGATACCATCCGCATTCCTCCTGAAACCTTCGGCAATCCACTGGAAGCAGTAGGCCGCGAACAAGTCAGGACAAAGTATGAGGGGGTTGTTGACGAAGAACTAGGCTATGTAATAGCCGTAACCAAAGTGGAAGTAAGCCCCATAGGAAAAATAATTCCAGGCGATGGCGCTACTTTCCATAAAGTAAACTTTTCTCTTTTAACATTCTACCCAGTTATTCAAGAAATAGTAGAAGGTGATGTCGTGGAAATTGCCGACTTCGGAGCCTTCGTACGCATAGGTCCAGTAGACGCGTTGCTTCACGTTTCACAGCTCATGAACGATTTTATTTCATACGACGAGAAACAGGGAGTTCTTCTTGGAAAGGAAACTAAGAGGAAACTGACCACTGGAGATCAGGTTCGCGTCAGAATCACAGCCGTTTCTCTCGGCAGGGCAGGAAGCTCGGGCAAAATTGGCGTAACCGCCAGACAACCTTTCTTGGGCAAGTTAGATTGGATTAAAGAGGAAACGACGCAGATAAAGGCAGCACCTGAAAAGAAAGCTGCTGAAGCGAAAGAAGCTAGCAGCCCAAAAAAGGAGTGAAATGAATGAGCGAGAAAGCATGCGCAAATTGCCATTTCATAACCAAAGAAAATGTTTGCCCCAAGTGCAGGTCAACAAGCCTCAGTGAAGATTTCGGCGGCATTGTTATCATGTTTGACCCTGAAACCTCGGCTATCGCCAAAGCTATGAAAATAAAAGATAAAGGGCGTTACGCACTTAAAGTCAGATAAGCAGCCAATTTAACGTTACTGACGTCGATGTCAGAGATTAAAGGAGGAGCTGTTGCAGCTCAGGTTGAGAAAGAATGGCGATTGCTTACATCATTACGCCTGAAATGCGCTTGAAATTCAAAGAACCTTTTGGCATTCTAATCCAAGGCTCTTTTGTCGAAACTATGAACAAACTGGTAGACATTGCGGAAAAAGAAAACCCGCCAATGATAATTTCCGTTGGAGACATTGTTTCCAGAAACCTTCACGAACACAAGATTATCCCGCAACTGTCAATCACCGACAATAAAAGCATGCGCAAGATTATAAAACCTCAAACATTTGCTTCCAAAAACCTCGTCAAAGTCAAAAATCCCCAAGGAACAATAACTGAAGAAGCAATTGAGGCAATACTTAATGCTTTGAAAGGCGAAAGACAAGTTCACATACTTGTAGAAGGAGAAGAAGACCTGTTAACACTTATCGCGGTAGTGCACGCACCCGAAAACTCATTAGTCATATACGGGCAACCGCGCGAAGGAATAGTCATCGTGAAGGTAACACCCGAAAAAAAGGCGGAAGCTACAAGAATCTTGAAGATTATGGAAGCCACGCGCAGAGCAAATTAAAACTGCATAATTTTCCAAAAAGTTGGTTTCTAAGCGCTATAGTCTCTTTCCACAGGCTTTATACTCGTCGTTTTATTTTCAGGTATCATCGGCAACGGTATGGGTGGCGGAATATTCAGTATTCTCGAGATTAGTACAGATTCAACGAAGACGACGTTAGAGATTGACTGCAGAATAATTTGTGGTGGCGGTTTCTTCTGGTCATACTCATTGAGAATCTTCTCGATTTCGCCTTTGTCGCCCTGAACATAAGCGCTCCCTTTTAGGTTCATCTGTGCTATGGAAGGATTATAATTAATGGTCAGAATGAATGGAACTTCTAGCGAATCATCAGGCTTCCTTTCGATACTCACAACGTTAATGTTGGTACTTATCTGAATATTTGGAGCAGGTTTCCTTATGTCCCAATAGCGCTCAGCCGAAACGTTCGCAATCGACACGTTAACTCTTATCATTTGAACCATCAGAAAGTATCAGCGGTGAAGGATTTAAAACTGTCCATTCTAAGTTCGCTTGTACCTAGTAAAACCGCAGTGCCCGCAAGTGTACCTGTCTTTGTGATCAGCCATGAAGTATCCAAGACCACATCTCTCGCAAGTTGGGCGCAATCTTGCTACTTTGTCACCTTCTACCTTGTACAAAGCGTGTATGCCCTTTTCTTCTTTCTTCTTCTTTTCAGCTTTTGGCGCGGCTGCTTTTTCGACTTTCTGAGGTTTTACCTCTTCCTTTTTAGGCTCTTCTTTCTTGACCTCTGCTTTCGGGGGCTCTTCCTTCTTAGCTACTTTCTTGGACATGTTATGCTTTCGCCTCTTCCTTCGGTTTCTCTGGCGGACTGTTCCGTTTTATGATGTATTCTGGCTCGATGATCTTAGCCTGCTCTGCCGTTTCATAAGCGTTAGCAAATCCGACAGCCGTGGTTGTTCCCGTCATGGTCTTCATTCGCTTAACGAAAACCAATTTATCGTTGATTTGCAATTCCGCAGCGATGGCCTTCTTAATTTCTAGCCGTGCAGGAGTTTTTCCATTCGGACCGTGCTCTACCTTGAATTGCACTTCTTTCCTTTTGAGGAGAGGGTTTTCTTTCTTCGAGATTATTTTGACTTCCATGGCTTTCTCACTTGTTTAAGATGTGTTTCCTACTTCAAAGGCACGTACATTGATGAACGTGACGCGCCAATACCGGGAGTTCCATGTCTGACTGGCTTGTTCGTTATTGCGAATTCGCCTAAGTAATGCCCTATCATTCCTGCTTTTATTTCCATAGCAACGAATTCTTTGCCGTTGTGGACGTGAATTTTTGCTCCAACCATCTCGGGCAGGATAAGCATGTCACGCACATGAGTTTTCACGGTGGTTTCTTTTCCTTTTTTGAGGGCTTCTCGGGCTTCTCGCATCTTTTCAAGCAGTACTCGTTGTTCCGGCGTCAAGCCACGTTGAAGGCTTCGCCGTTGTCTTGATGGAAGAATAGTAATGAACTCGTCCATGGACATGCCTTGCAAACTGACGAGCGAGTGGCCGCGATACATGAATTCTTTTGGCATTTTTTCTCATCCTCATTGGTAATTTTTAGGCGCTATAAACTTTCTCCTATCGAATGACTCGTTTCTTTTTCTGACCTGGGCTTCTAGCAGCGATCAAACCGACCTTTTGTCCTGGTGGTGCGCCGTGAGAAGTTGTTGTACATCTACGAGCGCTTCTCTTGCTGCTACCGTACGGGTGACAAGCAGGAACCATTTTTCTTCCACTGCATCTCGGATATTTATGACCTTTAGCTTTCATCAGATGGAATTTCTCGCCAGCCTTCAGGAACGGTTTGTCTGTTCGGCCAGAAGCTGAAATTACACCGATTGTTGCCATGCAATAGTCGTTAATGTATCTTGTGTGTCCAGAGGGCAATCTGATCATTGTTCCTTGGGGAGTGTGGGCAACAACTGTGGCGTATGCGCCTGAAGATTTCGCAAGTTTTCCTCTGTCGCCTGGACGGAGTTCTAGATTGCAGACTAGAGTGCCTTCGGGGACTTTTCCAAGTGGGAGAATGTTGCCAACTTCCGCTGAGGCTTTTCCGCCTAAGTGAATCTGTTGTCCCTCATAGGATCCTTCGGGGGATACTGTGTAGCATGTGTCTCCGTTTTCGAACTTTACAAAAGCAAGAGGTGCTCCGCGTCCAGGATCGTGGAGGAGAGTTGTTACGACGCCAGCTATTGATACTTCAAAAGCTTCTTTTGGCGCCATTGCTGGATATTTAGCTGCGGCTACTCTTTTGTGTGTTGAGGCTCTGTAAGTTGAGCCACCACGTCCGCGTCTTTGAACACGAATTCGTTTTCCCATTAATCAATTCTCCAAGTAGTTTTACAATATTCCAAGTTTAATGGCTACGTCTGACGCTTTGTATTCAGGAGTGAGTTTGACGAATGCTTTCTTTTCTCCTTGCGGAGTTATGAGCGTTGTTATTTTGGCGACTTTTACCTCGTAGAGTTTCTCAACTGCTTCTTTCACGTCGGTTTTGCCTGCTTTCAGGCTGACTATGAAGATGAGTTTGTTGTCTTTTTCAACCATAAGGCTGGCTGATTCAGTCATCAACGGGTAAAAAATGACTTCATGAGGTTCCATTATTCTTTTTCTCCTTCACCGTAAAGTTTGTCTAGTTTTTCTATAGCACCGCTTGTCCACAATGTCAGTCTGCCAGGATGCGTGCCTGGAGCCAATATTTCAGGGTTAAGGTTGCTAACGGTAACAATGTCAACACCTGGAATGTTGCTTGCGGCGTCAACTAAGCCCTTGCTTTCAGCAACGACAATGAGTGGCCCTACAGCCTGCTTCATTTTTCGGCCTCTGAGTTTGCCTTTTCCAGCGCGGACTTTTCGGCTATCTCGTACTCGGTGAATGTCCGCTAGCACGCCTAAATGTGTCAGGGCTTCTTCAATATCTTTGGTTTTGGTTAGCTCCTGAATGGAGTCTACCACAATTAGGGGTATTTGTGGAATGCCTTCGATTTTGTGTCCGCGGGAAGCTACGGTTTCTTTTGAGGCTGTGGCTGCGATGGCAGAAAGCAAAGCAAGGCGTTTCTCTTTCTTTGGGATTTCCTTGGTGATTATTGTTGCGGATTTTGGTGGGTGGGCTTGTCTTCCGCCAACTGTTCCAGGAGCAAAAGCGGCTCTTCCTCCACCACCTTTCATTCGGGGTATCCTTGCCATGGCCAAGCCTGTTCCGCGAGATTCTGCGGAGGTTTTCTTTCCAGCCATTAGATCTCTGCCCTGAGGCTGGATTCTGTGAGATTGAATTGAGAGGACAGCTCGTTTTATAACGTCTGGTCGCAAGGGTGTTTCGAAAATGGATGGAAGGTTTGTTTTTCCGGTTGGATTTCCTTTGAGGTCAAAGACCTGAGCGGTTTTTTTAGTCGGCATTGTTTTTCACCGTTATTTTCCTTGGGGCGATTCATGCGAAACGTAAGTGATCTGTGGTGGTTCTTCAATTGCTTGTTTTGGTGGTCTTGCGGGGTAGCGTAGGGTTATGGTGCGTTTTTCGGTGCCTGCGATACTTCCTTCCATAAGGATGTAAGAGCTTTTGAGGTTACCGTACCTGATGAATCCGCCTTTGACGGATACTTCTTTGCCGTCTTTGCCCATTTTAAGTATACGTTTGTTGTACTCGATTCTTTGGTGGTAGCCCATTTGTCCTGCTCGAGGAATAGAGTACATAAGGTGATGCGGATTCCAAGGACCTAGAGTGGCGATGCCACGTTTTGTTTTTCGTCCTTTAGCTTGAAGTATTGTTACTCCCCAACGTTTGACTGGACCTTGCCAGCCTTTTCCCGTGGTTACTGCTGCTATGTCTATGTATTGTCCGTTTTTGAAAATTTCTTCGGGCGTTACTGTTTTGCCTAGCAGGGCTTTGGCGTATTCAAGTTGCTGGGGGATGGTTCCTCCGCCGATTTCGATTTCGGTTATTTCTGGTTTTTTCTTGGAGAGGTTGGCTTTTGATGGTTGGGTGGCGATGATGGCGCGGATGGTGGTTGTTTGGTCTAGGCTTTGGCTTACTTTTTGCATCATTTCTTCAGTTTTAAAGTTTTCCGGGAGAACTAGTGTGCGTTCGAGTTCGGCTGGTGGATCCTTCATCCAGACTTCTGTGAGTTGCTGAAGTCCATATGGAGTGTGAGTGTAAGTGCGTATGCCGCACAAGAGTATTGGGGGAGTTTCGAGGATGGTGGCTGCGCGCATGACTTCTTTGCCGAAGTTTGGTGAACGTTTTCTGTCTTCGATTGTGAAGACGTAAGTCATACCTGCTTTGTAACCTAGAAACCCTAGCAGCCTAGGTGTGTCTGCCGCAATTTTTGGCCAGTAGCGAATTCGCGCAACTGGTTTTTTGGCTCGGTGTCTAGGTAAATAGGCTAGTGAACCGTGTTTTGGAGCATGAGTTTTTCGGTGACCCATTGTACTTCCGCTTCGCGAAGGTTAGCAATAAGAAATTAGAGTTATAAACGTTACCGTTACTTGGGATGATTAGTTTGCTGCTTGTGACGGCATTGTTTTGATTTGTGAGAACTCTGCTGCTCAGAAAAAATATAGCCCCCTTATATAAAGAGTGAACTTGAGTGAGAAACCAGAGTAGAAAATTGGCGACTTTTGTTCTCATGTCTTTAAGTAAGAACACTTCTGTTTGAGGGCAAGTTGTTTGCTTGCAGCGTGATTTTTCAGTGGGCTCGCCGCCTAAGTTTCGTGAACTCAGGGACTGATGGCTGGTTTTTGCATATTCATTGATTTGTATGTTGCAGATTAGTACGCGAATCATAGTCTCTTGCCAAATTTTATATAGCAAGTGCTAACAAACAAACTAACCGCTTACTACAAAAGGTAAGGAGAAAAAAGAAAATGAAAACACTAAAAAAACAAGCGTTAACTACGACTATTTTGATTCTGATTCTAACTTTTGCGGCACTCATGGCAAGCACGCAGTCTGCCAACGCCGCCGTGGACATCCCCACATTCGCTTTTCTCAGCGTTCAACCTAACCCTATAGGCGTCAATGAACAAGTCTATGTTGTCATGTTCATGGCTGACCCTCCACCGACAGCAATGGGCCCTCAAGGGGACAGATGGCAAGGTTACAAATGCATCATAACAAAGCCCGATGGAACAACTGAAGAGAAAGGACCGTACACATCCGACGACGTCTCAGGCGCAGCTTTCGCATATACCCCAACAATGACAGGCACCTACAAGTTCCAATTCAAATTCCCAGGACAGCACATAGTGGCCGATGTAAATACCGGATTTGGTCCTCCAGCACACATTGACAACAACTACTTGCCCAGCGACAGCAAAGTAATTGAACTCACCGTACAGGCGAACCCAATACCTAAATGGCAAGAAGCCCCCGCTCCAAACTACTGGACACGCCCAATATACGGCGAAAACAGAGAGCTATCTTCGTTTGGAGGCAACTGGCTGATGCCCGCCTACAACGCAATGGCCCGCGCTTTTGACTGGGGTGTCGCTGCTGCTCCAAACAACAAGGCACCAAACACTGCACACATCCTTTGGACTAAGCCGATTACTTTCGGAGGCATGGTCGGAAACGAAATGCCAGCTGTATCCTACTACTCAGGTCTGTCGTACGAACAAATGTTTAAGCCACCAGTGATCATAAACGGCTACCTCTACTACAACCTATACAAAAGCACATACGGCTACGCACCACCCAACCGTCTAGGCTACGTTTGCGTTGACTTAAGCACGGGTAAAGAACTTTGGCGAAACATGGAAGCATGGATAGACTTTGGGCAAATATACGACTACGAATCACCTAACCAAGCAGGAGCCCAAGCATACCTATGGATGGTCAACGGCACCACATGGACAATGATGGAGGCTTTCGATGGAACACGCATACTTGATATTCAAAACGCACCAAACCCAGGCGGCATGTTCGGTAGCTTCTCTAGGGCAGGTCCACACGGCGAGGTCTTCGTCTACGTACTAGATGGAATGACTAACACATTAGCGCTATGGAACTCGTACAAAGCCATCGGACCATTTCTACCAACAGGATCCGAATCGTGGCAGTGGAGACCATACTCCAAGATATCGCCCCTTGACGGCACAAAAGGATACGACTGGAACGTTTCAATCGCAAATCTAGGACCTGGACAAGCAATTGCCCAGATAGGCCCTGGCGACGTAATATATGCAGGCGCAGGCGGAGGATTCCTGGCACAATACGGGAATAACCAATGGGCAGCCTATGATGCAAACACAGGCGCAACTCTGTTCACTTCGACTATACAGAGAGACCCAAGTATCCCCGGCTCCAGCACTGGACCCATTGGAGATGGAGTCTACACTGAATACACAAGACAGACACTACAGTGGAACGCCTACGACATAAGGACAGGACAGAAACTTTGGACAACCCAGCCCTACACGGATGATTGGGCTTTATACGGCTCGTACATGGGACAGGTGATTGCTAACGGCATGCTTTACCACTGTGGTTACGACGGCTACGTTCACGCGTTTGACGTTAAAACAGGCCAAAATGTATGGAACTACTATAGCGGAAACGCAGGCTTTGAAACACCTTATGGAACGTATCCCTTCTACGGCGGCTTCGTCTATGCTGATGGAAAAATCTTCGGCCATACCAGTGAGCACTCTCCAGTTACACCTATGTGGAGAGGTGAGAAGCTACACGCCATCGACACCAACACAGGAAGAGGCTTATGGAAGATAAGCGGATGGTTCCAGCACCCCGCAGTTGCAGACGGCAAACTATTGTCACTCAACGGCTATGACAACAAGATATACTGCTTTGGCAAAGGACCCAGCGCAACCACAGCCTCAGCACCCCAAACAGCAGTACCTAAGGGAACAGCCGTATTAATAACGGGCACAGTCACAGACCAGTCGCCAGAAGCGAAAGGCACACCAGCCGTTTCCGACGGAGACCAAGAGAGATGGATGGAATATCTCTACATGCAAAAGGAACGCCCGGCATCAGTCACAGGAGTTCCAGTGAAGTTGACAGCAGTTGGTTCTGACGGAAGCACAATTGAAATCGGCACAGTCACAAGTGATGGCAGCGGCTTGTTCAAGAAAACATGGACACCGTCAGCAGAAGGCGAATACACAATTACGGCAACATTCTACGGAACTGAATCCTATGGAAACTCCTACGCCACAACTGCCGTAGTTGTGTCAGCAGCTACAGCAACTGCAGCAGCAGCTTCAGGCACATCAGTGGACATCTACATAATAGTCGCAACAATCGTAATCCTGATCGCAATCGCTTTAGCCACAGTTGTCCTCAGAAAGAAATAGTCGAAAACCAAAAACCACCCTTTTCTTTTTTTTAAAAAAAATCAAGGCACGTAAATCCAAGTTCTAAACAGAAAATTTGGCTTCAATCAAGACTAATGTTTCAAAGAAGGGCAAAGCAAGTTCTGCCACAACCTGTGCGTTAAGGTGCCACTTTGCGAAGCCGCGCTGCGCTTCCTCAACATTTGACAGCGTAGACTGCATCAATAAAATTCTACCAGTCGACTTCAAGTGACGTGGAGCTTGCGAAATAAAACTGTCGATAACTTGCCGCCCCGTGGCGCCTCCAGCCCAAGCGCGACCAAGCCAAAAGTCCGCTTCAGAGTCTTCCGCGGGCAAGTAAGGAGCATTGAAAAGAATCGAGTCAAATTCTTCATTTTGCCTGAATGCTGTGAACAAGTCGCCTTGCAAAAAAGTCATCTTGTCTCGAACACAGTTTAAGACGGCGTTCTGTTTGGCGCATTGAACAGCGTAAGGGTTTACGTCAACAGCAATCACTTCACGCGCGTTCTTTGCTGCAAGTATACCCAGTATGCCGCAGCCAGTACCCATGTCCAACACGCGGTCGCAGGCATTCACTTTGAGGTTTTCAGCGAAGAGAAACGAGTCTTCCGCGGGCTCGTAAACGTTCTCACAAACGTCGAAAGCGTAATCGTCGAAGTATGCTCTCTTAGTTGGCGAGTGCATCTGCCACTGCCCCAAAATCTATGGGAGACAACTCCCTCACGCGCCTATCACGAAACGGAAGAGCGTGGGCTATTCTTTCAGCCTCTAACTTGTCCACTTTACGTTCGCTTCTGATAAATGGCGCTACCGCGTTATTGAGCTTCTTGTTGCGCTGCGTGAACAACCACCGCACCAACCGCCTGAAAAATGCTTCATCCTTCACGCTGAACGGCAATGCCGCCCAAGGTTTTAACCGAACAATAACCGACTCCACCTCGGGCTGAGGATAAAACATCCATTTTGGAACAGTATCCAAAAGTTCGACCTCGACACGGTGGCAAGTCACAACTGTTAGCCACCCATAATCTTCTGTGCCTACGGTGGCAACGAGGCGGTCAGCAAATTCCTTCTGCAAGATTAGCAATGCACATTCGAAGCCTCTACCAAACAGCCACATTATCAGATGCGAGGAAAGGTAGTAAGGCGGAATCGAAACAGCCTTGTTGAAGTCAGGAACTGCCACCTTCAGCACATCGCCTTCAACGATGGTCACGTTGGTTAAGGCTTTGAGCTGTTCACGGAGTACTTCCGCGACACATGGGTCTTTCTCAACAGCCATCACCGCTTTGCATTTGTTCGCTAGATAACGGGTCAAGAAGCCAAAGCCCGCGCCTGCGTCCAGCACCACGTCACCGCTGCTCAAAGAAGCGTATTCGCTAAGCTTGGGGAAAATTGAGGGGTCAACCATGAAGTTCTGCCCCAGAAGCTTGTTCGGAACAATTCGATGCTCTCGAAGCAGAGACTTCGTTTCTTGAAGACTCATTTACTGTTTAAACAACCCAGCACAACTTAATGGAACCTGGTGAACAAGCGGTATTTGCTGTCACCCTCAAGCTCTTCCATAACCCGCTTGGTAATCAGCTTAACAGGGTTAGGCAGTTCCGTCCGCTTCAGGATGTCATCGTAACTCTCAAAAGGCTTCTTTTCACGCTCATTTATGACTTGCCACATGTACTTTTTGCCGATTCCTGGAATCAACTCCAACGCGTGCATGCGCGGCGTAATAGCTCTCGCCGTATTAAAGAAATTAACGATCCATTTCTCTCTGTACAAAACGACCTTACTTATTGTACTTGGAAGTTCTGCCTTAGCCGACGCGGTCAACTCCTCGTAACCTATCCTGCCAATAATATAAGTCACCTCTTCCCGCGCGTCCTTCCCCACGTAAACGCGATCCGCGGGCTTAAGCATCAAGCCCTCTTTTACTAAAGCTTCCAGAAGCGTGAAAAACTCCTCGCCCACACACTGGATCAAAGCGCCTGCTCGGTAACCGGCTCTCCCGGTTGGGCGGTACCCGGGACGCCCGTGCTCCAAGAAATCCAGTACATAAGCGTGTTCCTCGTATTGCTTCTCCATAGTAGTCCCTTTACCTTATTCATCTTACTGCTTAAAAATACTTGGATGGTTTTCCTATTTCAAAGCTCTTTTTTCATTCAAAAGCGCAACGATGGTTTCTAGTTTTGAGGATTCGATGATTTTTTTGCCGGCAGCTAGAAAAACTCGAAGTTCATCCACGCTTTCAGGCATGCAGTTGATAATTTGAACGGCTTCATCCTCGTCTAAACCGTATTCTTTGACGAGCTTTTCTGAGAGCATTTCAGCGTCCGCAGGGTCCGCTTTGGCGAACTTGGACACGTAGTCTAACGTGCGCCTCTGGAACTGGTCCATGTTCTCCTCGCCAACAGACTCCAGTACCTTCTTGACCTGTGGCAGCGTTAGCTTGCTTTCGCTTATCTCCTTCTTGCCCATTCTAATTACCCTTGTAAGGTTCTAAATGTTCAGTTCTAGTGATTATTTCACGCATAGAATTGCCTTGGGCAACACTCACCACGTATCCGCGACCTCTTTTGCCAACTACTTTGCCTATTTTGCCGTGAAAGCGCCTGTGAGGCAGACTCTTCTGTTGACTAGAGTCAATTTTGATAATGACGCTTGCGCCAAGCGCATACTCGTACAGAAACTTTGTGAGTTTCGGCTTGCCCTTTGCTCTGGGTGCTTTCCTCATAAGACTGCGCGTTCCAGCGCAATATCCTTTTGATGGTTTCATTCATTTTCACCTAACTGGGTCATCCATAATAACGTTTAAAACATCAAGTTTGAGCGTCTTCGCTGGGTTTTTGAGCAGTTCGGAAACGCTGGGTATTGTTCTTCCTTCATCGCCAGACACCAATTCCTTAACGTAAAGGCCTCCTTGGCTTCGTACTTCCATCTCGGCCTTCTTAGGTGACACCTTCTTAACTTTAAGCTTATATATGTACCTTTCTCGAATCAAATCCGCACGTCGATGCACAACCCGCAATGGTGTTTGTTGCTTGATTAAGGTGCTGTTCAGCTTTTCTTCCAGAAGTTGCATGTCTGTTTCGGATATTTCGTTTTCGAACTCTATTAGGACGCGGTATTCTTTCTGCGCGGACTCTGACTTCTTCAATTTCCGAACTACGTCTCTGTTGGTAAAGCGAAGGCGGGAAATCTCAACTTTGCCAGTTGCAGCCGAGTTAATGATTTCTCCCAGTTTTTTCAGGTCCAATAGTCTCTTTTTAGGTTTTGAGACTTCCACAACGAAAGGCCTGCCACTGCCCAACATCCGCGCGTCAATGTCTTCTCTGCCTGAAGCGTGAAACACTGTTTTCTCACCTTCCGCCGCCTCCAAGAACGGTTTTGAAACCAGTTCCTCCACAGATTCAGGATACAACTTTCCTGTGCCGCCGCATTTCGCGCAGCCTCTTCCTCGGCAGCTGGAACAGAACCACTTAGACTGTGGTATGTCCCTGACGAGTTTCCTGTATCTTCCTGCCACAAAGAGCGGGTTGATTTGAAGGCGTATCGTTTCGGTGAAGGGGTTAATGATTGCCATCAGGTCTGGCTTTCGGTACTCCACAGTCTTGCCTGTTTGGGCTTCCACTCTTTTGCCCAGTAATCGTCCGAACTCGTGTTTGATGCTTTCACTGTAGCCTACGTCAAAAGCTGCTTTGAACTCGTCCTCACGTTCTTCCACAGCTACGGGCAACTCAACGCCTACTAGAAAAGTGTCGTACTCGTAGGATGCGGTTTTTTCCAGCACCTTCCGAACTATGCTATCGACAAGGAGAAATCTGTTTTCACATAGGAAACACTGTTTGGATTCCTTTTTTGGAATACGTTTTTTCAAGTGGCGTAGTGTGCTTTCAGCTTGCTGGGAGAAGCCGTTTGTGGCTAAGGTCTTGAGTGCTTTCACGCCTTCAGTTTCTTTTGTCTGGGCAGTTGCGCTGGCTTGAAGAGTTAAGCTGAGCTTTAGTGCCTGTCCCCTATCTTTGTTATCAATGCCGTGTCCAAGCAGGGCAAACTGTCTGCCGAGGCAGTTGTCGCATAAAGGGTACTTCTCTAGCATCGTCGATGCTTTGGCTAAAACGTCCATAAAAGAAGCCTACTTGAACTCTGTGGGGAACCCTTTTCCACCCATGAATGGCAGTTTTCCCTTTTTCCGTTTCATCATTTTTAGCATTCTGCGCATCATGACGTACTGTTTTAGCAGTTCTTTGACTTCTTTTTCGCTTGTTCCTGAGCCGCGCGCGACGCGTCTTACGCGGGAATAGTTGAAGAGTTTAGGGGTCTCCTTCTCCTCAGGGCGCATAGACTGGATTATTACTCGCCACTTTTCAAGGCGCCCCTCAGCCATGTTGAGCATGTCATCAGGCACATTGCGAGACATTCCTGGAAGCATCTGGAGCACTTTCTTGAACGGTCCCATGCCTTTGACTGCCTCGAACTGTGCGTACATGTCGGTTAAGGTAAATTTGCCGCTGAGTATTGCCTTGGCTTTCTTTTCGGGAACTTTGATTTCAGCTTCTTGGACTTTCTCGAGAAGAGTTTCCAAGTCTCCCATACCTAGGAGGCGCCCCACGAAACGGGACGGAATGAACTGTTCAATGTCTTCCACCTTCTCGCCTGTACCGATGAACCTTATGGGAGCCCCCGTGGCTGCAACAGCCGAGAGCGCTCCGCCTCCGCGGGCAGAACCATCCAGTTTGGTTACCAGAATGGAGCCGATAGGAGTGGCTTCATGGAAGGCTTTCGCTTGGATAAGGGCCTGCTGCCCGATGGTGCCGTCGATTACCATCATGACCTCGTCGGGCTTGATGCTTTTCTCGAGAGTTTTCATCTCTTTGATTAATTCTTGTTCTTCTTTGTGGCGCCCAGCAGTATCGACAATCACTATGTCTTTGTCATTGAACTGTTTCAGGCCTGCAAAAACCACTTTAACAGGGTCCTTGGCTTTCGGGTCGCCGTATATGGGAACATTTATTCTGGTTGCTAACTGCTGGAGCTGCGCGTAAGCGCCAGGTCGGTAAGTGTCCGCGCATATCAAGGCGATTTTGAGCCCCCGCTTCTGGAAGTATCGGGCAAGTTTGGCTGCTTGAGTGGTTTTCCCTGAGCCCTGAATCCCTACAAGCATGAGTATGAGTTTCTTGCCAGGCTCAACTTTGAGGGGAACGGGCTTATCTCCGACGAAGCATGTTAGTTCTTCGTAGACGACTTTGATGACGTGTTCGCGCCTCGAGATGCCTGGAGGAACATTTTCCTTTAGCGCGCGGTCTTCGATTCTCTTGGAAATGTCTAAAACCAGTTGAACGTTAACGTCCGCTTGGAGCAGCGCTCTTTGGATGTCTCGTACGAGCTCTTTAACCGTAGTTTCGTCTACTACGGAGGAACGGAAAACCTTTTTTATTGCATCGTAAAGTGAGGAGCCCAAGCGATCTATAGCCATCTGCGTCTCCGAAGTTAAGACGTCTTCAGCGGTTTAAATATATATTGTGCGGAAAACCTCATCCCAGTTGGTTCTTTACTCCTTTTGAAGGATTCTAAGAAAGCTCAGCGGACGATAGCTAACGTGACGAAAATAGCCATCGGTTGCTTTGCGAAGCCTCAGTCCCCATAAAAATCTCGTCACAATTCAGACGGCTCTTCATGCATCATCGGCTCCATGATAGTACTGCACTAGGCGGAAAATAACTGTGACGGAAAATCTTTTATCAACAGTGAACATTAACTCCAAGAACAATAGGTGAAACAGGTTGACAGCAGAACGCGTCATACATGCAGCCGTATTCGTCTTGTTGCTCGTGGGTTTATACACCTTAGCTGGGTGGGCAAACTGCTATTACATAGACGATATAATTCTCAAAATAGCAGGCATCACATTAAGCTGGGGAATAATCCTCTTAGTTTTATACCTTAGCTTCAAGAAGCTTAACTGGCGCTGGTGGACTAACTCCCTACCGTGAAAAAACGCTTTTGGAACAAGCAAAGGAAGAATGTGTTCAGTAGAAAAGGCTATTTTGCTCGGGTTATTTTAAGTCTGCCCAATATCTTCCAGTATTCGATTTCAACACCTGGAGCAAGTTTGGATTTAATCTCTTCTTCTTCCGGGAACGGAGCATCTAAATACTCGAAGGTTTCTAAGTCCATGATTTGGACACCTGTCGGGTTGACTGCGAACACTTGGCCGACTCTCTTGTCGATTATTGGAACTTCGGCGCCGCAGTCAACGGGCTTTACGAACTGTCTTTTTTGACCGTCAAATACTCCGATAGCGACTATTCTAAATTTGGCGGAACCGTGTTTTCCCGGTTTGGATTTGGTTATATCCATTATGCGGCACGGTTCGCCTTCAATCATCATGTAGCCGCCAACGCGTAATTCTCCAACGTCCATTGGTTTGGTCATACTCTCACCAAATGTCTGGTCAATTAAAAGCAATTCTGAACAACACCCATATATAGATTAAGGTATCGCTATCTACTGAACGGTGGAAAAGCTTGTTCAAAAGCGTCGGAATAGTCGCTCGCTACGACAAAAAACAAGCATTAGCGTTGGCAGACGAATTAGCGGACTATTTGCGAAGAAAGAATTTGCAAGTATTCATGGAAGACACGCTTGCAGGAAAAGTGAAAGACCAAGCAAAAAAAATTCCACTGAAGAATATGAAAACAGATTTCATAATAACGATAGGCGGGGACGGAACGATTTTGAGAACCTGCGTGACCATTCCCAAGCCTGAACCACCAATATTTGCGGTTAACATGGGTGTTCGAGGCTTTCTCACGGAAGTTGAACCCGAAGACGCGTGCCCTGCCATGGACAGAATTCTAAAAGGCGATTTCAATATCGAAAAATGTGCCAAGCTCGCCGCATCCACTGATGGAGAAGCATTGCCCGACGCTTTAAACGATGTAGTCGTTTCTGGGGGAGAACCAGCAAAAATACTCTACATGCAAATATACAAAGACGGCCAGCCGATTATGAAATGCGAAGCCGACGGACTTATAGTGTCAACGCAAACAGGCTCCACGGGCTATTCTCTTTCGGCTGGAGGTCCAGTTTTGGACCCAGAAGTAGACGCGATTGTTTTAACGCCTATTTGTTCCTTGACGACTTTTCGCTCCATGGTTTTTCCAGCGAACAGCAAAGTTACAATTGAATCTCTTAGGCCCAAAGACATGCTTGTCCTAATTGACGGCAACTACCGCAGGTTTGTGCCAGCCAAAAAGCCCTCCGTAACCGTTGCCCGCTCGAAAAACGTAACTTCATTCATCAGGTTCAAAAACGATTTTTACGGTCGGCTCCAAAGCAGGTTGCTATTCAAGGGAACGGGATGAAAAATTCAGAAAGACACGACAGGCAAACGCGTCATGGTTTTGGATACTTCTGCCTTCGTAGCTGGATTTGACCCGTTCTCAATAAGCGAAGAGCAGTTTACCACGCCCAAAGTGGAAGAAGAAATTAGAGATTCCATGACCTCGCTGAGATTCAGCACTGCAGTCGAAAGCGGAAAACTAAAAATTACAATGCCATCCCAAGAATTTCTGGATAAGGTGAAAGCGTCCGCAACTACGGTGGGCGACTCATTCTTCTTGTCAGAGACTGACATGCAGGTACTCGCATTAGCCCTAGAACTCAAAGCGGCTGGGAACAATCCGAAGATAGTGACTGATGACTATTCTATACAGAACGTTGCCACACAGATGGGCGTGGGTTTTGTTTCTCTTGTAACCTTCGGCATTCGCCGGCTTCTAAAGTGGGTCAGGTACTGCCCAGCGTGCCACAAACAGTATCCTGCCAACTACAGGTCGACATTGTGTGTTGTCTGCGGTACAGAGCTTAAGCGGAAGCCACAGAGAACCGAGAGAACAGTAAGAAAGCCCATCTGAGAAACTCAACTAATGAGACCGCGGCGTTTTCAGGTTTCCTTCTCCACTTCCATTATCGCATCTTGGACTATGTCTAGCGCCGCGTCCAGCAGTTCTCTCTGAATGGTTAAGGGAGGCGCCACTCGAAGCGTTGAAGCGCCACATGTTATGATAGCCACTCCACGTTTCCAAGAACGCAGAATCACCTCAGCAGCTTTCTGAGAAGCAGGTTTTTTGCTTTCCTTGTCTTCAACGAGTTCAACGCCTATCATCAAGCCTTTCCCTCGGACGTCGCCAACTATTTCGCTTTGCTCTTTAAGCTCCTCAAATCGTTTCAACGCGTACGTGCCTTGCTTGTTGGCGTTCTCCAGCAACTCCTCGTCCTTTATTATGTCAAGGACGGCGCTTGCCGCCGCGCAGGACACGGGGTTTCCGCCGAAAG
>Ga0315289_10004729_pt1 | contig 20240 bp, 18 predicted proteins | sample YL17G11_40_MG_FD_203452 | JGI IMG/M metagenome (GOLD analysis project Ga0315289, IMG submission 203452) | Sediment microbial communities from Yellowstone Lake, YNP, Wyoming, USA - YL17G11_40 | ecosystem: Environmental > Aquatic > Freshwater > Lake > Sediment | place: USA: Wyoming | collected... | reverse complement strand
GTCGAGACAACCGAAGGACTCCCGGCGTAGATGAAGGAATTCTCTAGGCTTACAATGTCATCCTCCCGGCCAACGCACTGTTTTCCACCTGGCTCGCCAACAGGATCGGCATCCCCTTTTCATACGACAACTGCCCCAATCCAGGGTTCCCCATCGGCCCCGACTTGAACCCTTCCACCGCCGCCGAATGACAGGCATCCGCCACCATCACCATCTGCTCCGCACCCACCTCGCTCGACTGTCCGTCCCCAGGTCGTAGGGCAGGAGGTAGAACTCCCCGTTCACATCCGTTACCCCATGCGATGAAAACGACAAAATCACCAAATCCTCTGGCTGCCCCGGGCGAAGTTCAATCCGCAGCCCCTGCCAATTCCGGGCACCAAAGGGTTAGACGGCCACCTACTGCTTATCCAGAGCTTTAACAGGGGAAGTCCCCTGGGTCTTATACATGAGAGGGACTTCAAGCTTTATCAACTCCACCGATTTTTCCAATAGCTGATCATATTTCTTCTCGAACTGCTCTTTACCGATCGAGCCGTTTATGTAAGATTGGCACAAGTTGAACAACCCGTCCCTCCAGAATTGGGCGCCTTGGGTTCGCTTAAATAATATCTGTCCCACGCTCTGAAAGTTCCGGGCGAGCTCGAGTTTCGCTTGGGCCTGCAATTTCGCGATCTCTCCCGTTGTTTCGGCCCCGCCGGCAAGATCGCCCTTGCCGGTAAGGCTCGCGATGATATTCTCCGTGATATCGGGAGAAGGCTCCGCGCAGAAGGCCGATTCGAGGTAGGGCTCTTTCGACTTGAAGCTGGAATTCACCACCACGACCCGTCGAGAAGCGCTCGTGCTCAGGGTACCCACATTTGCGATCTGGTCCCGCAAGACGGACCGCTCCATGGGGGCGCAGCCGATGGCTGCCAGGGAAAAGGCGGCGACAATCATGAGAACCACTTGGGTCTTCATTTATACCTCCTTTCAGGTAATCAGGGGTCGTCCAGCGACTGATTTTACCCCTTCCTTCTGACGTCTCGAGTCTTGTTTCCCGCTGGCTGAAGACAAAGCTGAGATTGTTCGCGGGATTTCTCCTCCAACCATTTCCGCTTCACCAACCAGCTTTCTGGCGTTTACAGATATTCTGCTTTCCTTGACTTTCGCGAATACCCCCAGGAACCAACCGGGTTCAAACCGCTTCTGTAACGAAGGGTTCCGACTTAAATCCGAATCATTGTTCCCCTTTCCAACGGTGCCGCCACTAGGCACCACCTAAATAAGAAAGCCTCCAATGGAAAGAAACCAATTCCCTGGAGGCTTCATATTGGCACCTTCCGGTAACTGCCTTGCATATAGGACCCCAGAAGGTTAGAGCTTAAGATGTTGGGTTGACTGGCCTACATAGGCTAGAGATTGTTTAAAGGATACTCTTACCCTTAAAGGTAGTCAAAGGGGAAATAGAGTTTGGAAATGGCCTGGATTTGCAATGCTTATATGAAGATTTGCATATATAGTTTCGCGTTCTCGCGGATGATCTCCGGGGGTTAGAGGAATCCCTTCCCCGCGTTTTCACCGATTCCCAGCACGGCTTCTTCCTTGACCTGTATGGCAGGGGTATTTAAAATACCATAAACCTCCGTTAAATAGTGGAAGTCATGGCTCGAAGGCAGGAAAACTTAGCCCATTTTCACCCCCTCATCGCCCGGTGGTTTGAAGAGCGGATCGGCCGACCCACGGACATCCAGCAGGAGGCCTGGCCGAGGATCGCTGCGGGGGAGCACGTCCTCATCTCGGCGCCCACGGGAACCGGGAAGACTCTCGCTGCCTTCTTGTACGCGCTCAACCAGCTCATCACCGGAGCATGGCCGACCGGCCACACCAGCGTCCCTACGTTCCCGCCCTGCGGACTGCTTTTGAAGTCCTGGTTGATTACAAATGCGTAAACCTCTCCCGGAAAAGGAGCTGAACTTTTGCCTGGACAGTGCTGGCAGATTCGTATTATCCTTGCGGGGCACAAAATGGATGGCTTTCTCTCTCCCTTGAACCGACTACGGCAAAACCCATAATCGATCTGGAGACCCCATGTTCGCCGTTGCCAATTTGCTGATGGCTTTCGCCGTCCTTCTCAATTTGGTCCTGCATATCTGCATGTGGATCATCATTGCCAGGGTTATCGTTTCCTGGGTCATTCTATTCCGGCCAAGTCCTTTTGTTCATTCTTTGGCCTATGCTCTTTCCCGGCTCACCGATCCGGTGCTCTGGCGAATTCGGAGGTACATCCCCCTGCGGGGAGCGGGCCTTGACCTTTCTCCCTTTATCGCCATTCTGATCATTGTTTTCCTGCAACATTTCCTCGTGGCCACCCTTTTTGACCTGGCCCGCAGGCTATAACGGAGCAAACCGGATTCCCAGCTCGAAGTGTCGCTTAACTCTCTATCGTTCATCATCGACTTCTAACGAATAACGCCGAGCTTCCGGAGGAATGCCGCAGTTTTGCTCCTTATCGTAGTATTTATAATCTTGCCGGCAGGGATCATAGGTATTCCGCGCCCATTCTTCGCCCTGGTAAACTTCGCGGATGAAGTAGGTTTTGGCCGGGGTGAAATCCGGAAAATGTCCATAAAATGGATGAAGCTGCCCCGCCGCTTTGCGCTTGGACCATTTCAGATATTCCATGGCGAAAATAGCGGCAGCTTCGCCGGTTCTGTCCGCGCCGGCTCTGCAATGAACAAGAATGGGACGGGGGAGGTCCTTGAAAGCGTCGAGGAGCCGAATCAGGTCCTCCCGGTGGGGAAGACGGACAGCAGACATGCCAATATCCACCCGCTTCAGCCCGAGTTCGTCGGATACGGCTTTTTCGATATCGTACCAGGACTCCCCGGGGTGAGAGCCGCGAAGATTGATAACGCTTCGCAGGTTGTGTTCTCGAACGATCCTACGAAGATCCCTGCCCGACGGCTGAGCAGAGCGGTATAGCACCCCTTCCTGGACACTGTGAAAGTTGAGGGGATCATAGGTATAGAGTAGGTGTTCCAAGGTGGCGCAGGAAGTAAGAAGGGCAAGGAGATATAGGGAAATCCAGAACCTTGATTTACCCCGGGCAAGTTCCAAAATCTTGGGCCGGCTTTCGTTCCTCAACAACGGTTCCATTGAGTCCCCTTTCTCCCTCGCCCCCTCCTCAACCCCACCGGGATCCCAAGCAGGCCTGCGCTCGCGGCCTTGGCCAGTATATCGGCAAGCGTCCCGACACCTTTGGCCGCTTTATGGACGGCATCGGCGATTTTTCTCCAACGCTCGACATCCTGCGCGATTTTGTTGGCCAAGGTCTCAAGCTTATTGGAATCCTGTTTCAGCTTATCTATGCCCTGCTGAATGTCCTGTAAAACAAGCTGGTCATCGATGTCCAGCAACAGGGCGTAAATGGATTGCAGGTTATTGCGCTGTTTCTCAGTCAAATCCGGGGCCTGCCGGGCTTCGTCGACCCGCTTCTCCGCCTCCCGCACCATCATTAATGCGTTCATGATCTCGGTGTTCATAATTGGGCTCCAATCGTTGCGATTTCCCCCAGTGCCCGCGTCCCTACTCGAATTTCTTCTTTAGTTTACGGGCGGCTTTCACTTCCTCGGCGAGTACAGTTATTTGTTCAATCACACCTTTCAAGTCCTGCTTCTTCTTTAAGGCCTCTTTCAGAGCACGGTGGGCTTCGCGGTACCTTTTCGCCGAGGACACCGCTGCCCCGGCAAGACCTTCCGCCCCTTCGAGCCGATAAAAAATCTGGTTGATTCTCACCACGGTACTCAGGTCCAGCCGTACATGGTGATTGGCTGAGTTTATGAACTCCCGCTCCACCCTGGCCGTAAGGTCTTTAAGATTGGGAGAAACTTTATCTTGGATAAGGTCTTCCACATCCTTGGTCAGAGCCTCAATGACCGGGTCCGCGCGTTCGACGTACTCCTTCAAGAGCACGGTCTGTTTATAGCGGAGGTAAATACCGCCGGCGGCGCGGACGACTTGGGCCGCGGCAGAGCCAATCATGGAAAATTTCTTATCGTAAGAATCGTTATACGCCGCGATGGCTCTGTCGAGAGACTTCCCCACTGCGGTCGCGCTCTCGTCTAAGGAGGTGGTGAAGTCATCGGAGGTGAGTATGGTTAAGGCAGCAGCGTAGATATTGAGGATTTCGAGAGCCTCATCCGCCCGTTTCGCCGCCACGGTAAACTCCTGGCGCCTTTGGCGGGCTGACTTCATATCCTGTAGAGCCTGGTCGGCAGTTTTCTCACCGGGCCGGAAAGTGTACCCAGTCACCGCCAGGAGCCTATTTTCCTCAGCACCCTCGCCGTACATCGATATGACCGCTCCCGGTAGGGCCCCGTACCCTTGAGTCGCCTGGGCGAATCGCTCGACCTCTTTCACCTGCGAGGGGGTCAAGACCGCACACCCGGAAAGCAAAGTTATGGCCAGTAACATGACCGTCAGCGGCAGGCGAAACCGCAAATTCCTTCCCATTGGTAATCTCCTTTTCAACGCACGCCGGATGGCACGTCGCAAAAAATTAATCCCTAATTTTCCGGGTCCACAAATTGAAAACTCCCCACGGGAGAAAAAGAAGCACCTTGGATGGGTCATGTGGGATTTGTCCATCGGGGGCCCTCGATCTTGCCCCGGGAGCCTGCGTCGGGACAGCAATACCGCGACCCAGTGCTGCCATGCCTTTATACCACTCGAGCCAGCGGATCAGCGAATACCGTATAGGCCAGCCAGGTGGGGTCGCCCAGGGGCTTGATCGACTGGCGCGCCTCTTTCGCGGCCGTGCCGATTTCCATGCCTGAGAGCAGCCTGCTGTAGAAAGCCTGGGCAAAGTCTTTGGCGGCTTGGTCGTAAATGGACCAATAGGCACCTATGAAAGCTCCTGCCCCGGCGCGTAGGATCTGCGCCGCCCACCCGCCGATGTCAGTCAGCGACATGGCACCACGGCCGATCTGGCAGGCATTGAGGAAAACCAGGGGTCGCGCCAGTCCCAAATTGCTCGCCTCGTCACTCAAATCTTCGGGGGTCATCTCCTCTCGGTTCTCCAACAACATGGCTGAGCGGTTAGGATCTGGCCCCCGAAAGCCGCCATGGCCCGTAAAGTGCCACCCATCGTATTCGCCCTTCGACAGCGCTTCCTTTACGTCCAGAAAGGTGGCGGGAATGCGTTTGACCTCGCGTCCGTCCTTCGCCAAAGAAAGCATGTAATCCCGCTCGCTCGCCGCATAAGGCAAGCCAGAGTCTTTGGGGATCACCAACGCCATCTTCTTAAGACTTAAGGCAGGCTTAACCCCGATCTCAAGGAGCCAGCGCGTTGTGGCAAACGCCTCGCAGAAGAAAGGCCCTCCTGTTACTCTGCCATCCTCCTTCCCCTGCAACTTGCACAGCTCCCAGGGGATCCAGGGCTCTGAGGACTCCACTTGTACAGACTTGATTCGGTCCCGCAATGACCAGAGCAACAGCTGCAGATCTTCCGGGATCACCTGCTGGAACAGCATTGTTCCTTTGGCCTCCAGCTTCTTCTGGGCGACTGCCTTGTCATGAGCATTTCCCAGCGGCAGGTTTTCAATGTCCTTGAACAGATCGTTGAAATAGTCCAACGGATTCATGCGCAGGATCACCGGCCCGAACGACTTGAAATGGAGCCCCAGCCCCGGATTCAGTGCCTTTAACATGAAAGTAAGGGACGTCTGGCCTCCGTTTTGGTGTTCGAGGATAAGCAAGTACAGATCAGGTTCATGCACGGTCATGGCCGCGACCCCTTGCTCCTGAACCGTCCGTTCAACACTCACGGATTGGGCAGCTTCCACGACTGTCGGCTTCAGGGTGATCGTGCCCAGGCGCTGTCCCCCACTGAAGGCCAGGACACGGACTTCACCGGGACCCAGTTCAACAGCCTTCAGCTTGAACTGTAAGGTCTCTTCTTCGTCACTGACGACCATGCTGGCTTCCCTGCGCCCCTCGATGACGAAACCGCGCCTCGGCTGAACAATAACATCCAAAGTTGTCCCCATGGGAACAGCCACGGGTAGGTTCCCTCGCACAGTCCCACCGGCCTCGGCTTCAGAAGAAAGGGAGACTAGGAGGGAAACCGATTGCCGCAGCGGGACCTTCTCCGGAAGGTCCGCTTTCAAGGAACGTGGCACTGGCTCCAAGGTTCCCGGTGCGGCACCGCCCCTACGGGTTGGTCCCCTAAGTTGGGTAGGCTGAGAAGGTTTGACGCTGGCATCGACGAAGCCTACTAGCCGTCCTTCCTCCATGACGATGCCGCGGTCCGGGGCCTTCTCAGCATCTGCGTAGGCATCGCACACCGGTATTGCCCCGGGCTCGTGGAGTTGGAATGCATCTCGGACAGACATCTCCGGGTTCGCCTTCTTCAGCACCCTCAAAGCCTCCTCTACCGTGTAAAGGTAGTAATAGTCTTGCACCTCCCTTGGGGAGGCTGAGACAGCGCCGGGACTCCCAGGCTTCTCCCTCAGGTGCTGGTAGAGGTCCGGCTCGGTACGATGAACGATCACGTGGGTCGCTTTTACAGCACGGTCGAGCAGCTGCCGGGCCCTGCTTACTGTCCAACCGGCCCGGAGCAAAACAAACGAATCCAAAGCCCGTTTGCGCAAGTAATTCATGGTCCCTCCTTTCTGTTCATCGGGGCACAATCTCCCGCGCTCCAGTGAGTTGGCCAAGGGAAAGATAGAGCCTATCTTGGGCGATCACCTCATTTCCCGCCCCTGACCAAGGGGGCGAATGCATTTTCTCTCCTAATTCGCGCCGGGACTAAATCACTGGCGGCTTTTCCTCCGCAGGCGTGGAATGCGTCACCGCCTTGTCGATCAAGTAGCCGCCGTGACTGATACCGATGATCGCAACGAGGCCAGCCGGCATATCGGGGAAGGCAATAAGATCGGCAACGTTTTGAGTGTCGGACATGGCTGCAACCAGGGCAACCGTGTAACCAACCACAGCGACGAAGGTGAAGAAAACATTCTGCACCTTAGCGATGTCAAGGTAGCCGAAGGTGGCAACCTCTTCACCCGTGAATATGTCAGAGAACATGGCTTTCTGCCAGGAGTCTTTCCTGACTATTGCCCCGAGAGGTTTGGTTTCGCCAACTTGCTCGCGTAGCCTCTCGTCCTCGCTCTTCCTTTCGGCCAGGACGGTGCGGTAAGTCGCGGCCATCTTTGGGTCAATGCCACGCTTGACTGCACGCTGTTGATTTGCTTCGTCCTGCCCCGCCGTTTTCTGGGCTTTGGCCGCTTTGAGCAGCGGTGATCCCACCGCTGAGGTCATGCTGATGCCCATCAATGCCCAGAGCAAGGGTGGTAGCTCAATGGCCAGCGGATCCGCGCACTTGGCCGAGATTCGCCCCAGGGCAAGGGTGACGAATGAAGAGAGGATTACCCACGTCCAAAGCATGATCTGCAGCCGCGATAGGCTCATCGTGTTCGTCGGCGGATCGATCAGAACGCCTGCCCAGCCCTTACCGAGACTGAGGCCGGTGACCCCGATGGCGAGCAGCATGAGAACGGCAATGATCGCCCAAGTCCACCCAAGCCCTATCCATTGTGACGATAGTAGTCCGACCGGGATTATCCCAACGACCAAAATCACGATGGCCCAGGAAGGCCCCTGATTGTTACCCGTTTCCCCATTCGTCATGTCGTCTCCTCCTTTCGAATAGGTATTCGAACCGATCTTGCCAACCGCCAATCCCAGAGGGTCTCGCTCCACCAACCGAACGAAGAATGGAGCAGCGTCAGAACGCAGATAACGGTAAAATTCTCCCATCAGCAGTCTGGGGGAGAGGTCGTTGATCGGCTTTATTTCAAAAGTAACTGTAGTCCCAAAGGGTTAATGCCAGCTATCGTTTAAACCCATACGCTCAAAATTTGGCGAAACCGGTTATAACTGCCAACATCACAAGGGGGGATAAATTTGAATAGATGTAAGCTCACTTTTGAGTACTGCGAGTATACTGGGAAGGTTCTTCCGAAAGGCAAATCAATACCCCTCGATGACCCCTAGGCGTCTTTTGATAACGCTGCACTTAACCGGCGGGGGGCAGGCGGCTTGGTCTCAGGTCATTCCGCTGGGCGGCGTGTAAGGAGCCACCAAATCGTGTGCCAGCATCATCGCTGCCTTGGCCTCTTCCTGCGTGACCAAGACGGTTGTCTTAATGGTGGACAGACCACCCGAGCCAACGATCGACATCAAACTGGCCAGTGCGGTTTTGTTGTCGGGAAACTCTGTGATGCACATCCCATCGTAGTCCCCGAAGCAGAAAAAAAAGCTATGAAGTTTACCGCCGAACACCTCTATGGCGTCTCGAACGGTCTCCGCCCTGTCTTGCGGCCGCTGTACCATCGCCTTCACCTCCGGGTCCTTGTACGTCCACTGATGCATGAAAAAGGGCATAATTATTCTCCTCGATCTTAACGGGCCGGCACAGTCGACACCAGAGCAAATGCGTGCGTGACTCCTATCATGGCGCGAAATCATTCTATGACGATCCGGCCACGTGTCTCGTAGGCAGTTTCGTCGAACTTTGACCGCGAAACGCGGAAGGAACTATATACCCGATCAGGGAGCCAATTCCTCCTCCAGCGATCAATTTGATGAGGAGGCTTGAATCTAGATTGGTCTTATGGTAGATCCACAGTACCAAGTACAATGTGATGGTCATGCTCACTGCCATGAATAGGCCATCTTTCATCCGCTTTGCCCATAGCGAGGAAGTTGAAGCCCACCGGCTGTCTTGGATCAGAAAGGCTGACACCGCAGCTGTCGAGAAAGCCATGAGCAGCCAGGGAAGATTGCTAAGGAAGTCCTTCCAAGCCATCCCCAAGTCCAGAAAGGCAAGGTATCTGAATCCGAGGCTCACCAGCACCGCCAATCCGATGGCGATCAAGCCGGCCAGGATGATAAAGGCCCATGGTGGGCGCCCGTAAATGTCCTCATTCGCAAATCCATAACGCCTCTTCGGAAGAATTGCGGTCACCAGCGCAATGACCTGTATGGTGGCAATCATCACAATCCGAAAAAGAAGAGGAAAATCACCCTCGATGCCCGGGTCGCTCACAGCGATTGGAATGTATAGAAAGATTGGGAAGACGATGAACGCTATCAGCAGTACAATCATGGCTGGGGGGCGCGGCATCTCAACCGTAAAACCCAGCTCTCTCAGTCTCTGAAAGCAGCTGCTGGGGGTGAGCGTATTGCTCAAGACCCCACGGGCGATGAAGAGGCAGACATTTCGAAGAAAGAATGCGACATCCTCCTGGAGATCCGACAGCAAATCACTGATGGTAGTCTTCACCGCATCAGTTGTCTCTTGATATTCGCTTCCCACAGCCGAACCTGCGCCACTTGCGTGAGAGTCACTGGCGGCGACCGGTACCGCCGTAGACAATAGAATGCCCAAGCGCTCGAGCATCTCGAATACGCGGGGCACCTTGAACGACAGCTGGTCGAACCGTTGTCGGAGAACGTCGAATTCGACTCTGGCGTTGCTCAAGAACTCCCGATAGCGCTTATTGCTCTCCCAATTGCGGATCTGATGAAACAGGATGGCAGCCTTAAACCATTGGTCACGCAATGGATCCGCGACCGGCAGCCAGTTTTGGTTGGGATCATATCCGCGGCCCAGCAGAAGAGACCTTACTTCTGTCTCAATTTGCCCTGACCTTTCATACTCCGACCTAAACAGAACCTCGGTTAGTCGGTAGGCCTGGCCGGGGTATCCGATTAGATCGTACAGCTTCTTTCGAAACCATGCCTCCAGAGATGATAGAGGTCGGAACCGGAGCAGCAGCAAGAGGGCCAAGACAATCAAAAGAGGGGCAAAGCCGATCCATGGGTCGGGCGGTCGGGACAGCAAAGCGTCCCGGATTTTCTCGAGGGCTGCTCGCCGTGTAATTTCGGTCAGTAGAAAGTATATGAAGCCTATGGAGAGGAAGTACGCTAGAAGACCCAAAAAATAGTTGGCTGCCGTAGTGTAACTGCGTACCCAGGACGGCGTACCGAAGCGTTTAATTTTGGCCACCGCCAGGACGATGAACCCTAGGAGTAATTGGGACCACCATATTTTCATTACACGTTCCCTGGGTAAACTAGGCGACCATACTTAGGCTGTCTTCTTCAGGACCGTAGCCCTGTTATTGAACAGGCCCTGCAACCGTCGCCTAGCCTCTTCCGAACGGGGGTCCAAGGGGGGCCGAGCCTTCTCGGGTTGCTCCGGACTTGCCCCCGGCGACGGCTGAATATTCGAGAAGAGTCGACCAGTCCGGGAGTGGGTGTAAAGGACTGGAATACCCCATTCGATGTTCGACTTCCGCCTGACCAACAAGCGCGCCTCGGTGATGGCTCTCTCAAGGGGTAGATTGTCGGCCAGCGACTCGTAGAATCCTCTGGCCAGTTCAATGGCCGCTGAGTCGCTTATCGGGAATTGCATCGCTACGACGGCCGGGATCCCATGACGCACAAGCGCTGCGGCCGGACTGGCGAATGGGTCGCGGATCGAACCTTGGCCGCTTTCACAGCAGTTGAGCACCACCAGCCGCAAGGAACCATCACCCAGTATAAGCTTGAGATCCCGGGCCTTGACTTCCTCCGGGCCGCCCTTTTCATCCCGGAGCACGATGAAGCCCTCTTCGGACTCGCCGACCCCACCTTCACCGTCACTATCCTTAGAGATTCCTCCATGACCGATGAAATGAAACACATGCCATATTTGCTTGCGCATCATGCTCAGCAAGTGCCTGCTCGTCTCTCCAGGCACCCAGCATAAATGAATCTTGCCGGTTTCCACGAGCGGCTTGAGGGCTTCGTCGATATTACGCCGTTCGTTTTCTACATCCAGGTCACTCCATTTTTTACCTCCCGGGTTGGCGATCATCCCGAGAATGTTGATCGGCCCATTCACCACCAGATCCCCGGTCGGCTGGTCGATGTCGAGGAACCTCACGATAGGCGACCTCCTGCGAAGGGCTACCCAATCGTCCTTACTCCCGTCGTACAAATACTCCCACGGCAGCCGGGCCAACTCCGGAGGTTCGATGCGTAGTTTTACTCTCAGCCCTACTGGTTTATCTTGGTATTGTCCCACCGTATTCAGGCTAGCCTTGAACAGATCCCCAATTCCCTCCGCATGGCGAAAAACTGCATCAAACATCTGCTGACCAAATTCGCACAGTATCTTCTCTCCTTGCGTCGCCGGACCGCGGAAGTGACCGACATTGCGCAGCACGGCGTTCTCCAGACGCAACTGAAGGTCCGACTGCAAGAGGTCGTGGAAGGGGAGGGGTAGATGGCACTTCGTCGACTGGCCTGCGGGAGAATCGATCACCTTGGCGTAGTACCGATCTCCCTCCTTCCAGATGCTGAGGTCAAAGTCGAGATAACCGCCTGTCATAGGATCCGTCGGCATCAGAGAATTCTCCTGAAGATGCCATTGTACAAACTACTGGAAAACACGTACCAAAAGGAGAGGTCTTTGACTACAGGAAAAACCAAAGGAATCAAATGAATGTTTTTAAAATGAATTTTTTCGTATCACCCCTCTGATTAAATCAGAGCGGGGAATTCACTCTTATCAAGGCGATGGTTCATTGACTCCTCATTTCTTCAGCGTCTCGCGGGATACCCTCAACCTCATCACACGCAGGTTGGATTCATGTCAAGAATACCCCTCCTTCGCATCTCGTCGAAGACCCGCTTCAGGTCAGATGGAGATCAGCTGGAAGACCGGCTATGTCGAGATATGGGATAAAAAGCCTCCAAAAGAGTAGTACAACCCTTTTAGAGGCTTCTCAATGGCATCTTCTGGTAACCCCACCTTCTCATTTTATTCCCCAGAAGGTTAAAGGTTGGTTTGATGGGTTTACTTGGCCACGGGTGGAAGCTATCAATCAGAATTTACTCTTAACCCAATTTGTCGTCAAGAAAAAAGCACCCCTTTGAAATAGCCTCGATTTTCAATGCCAATTTGAAGATTTGCATAGAAAAGGTCGCATTCTCGGGGATGATTCTAAAAACAAGACTTCAGGAAAAAATCGATGCTGCCAATTCGCACAATTCCCACACGAGATCTGGCAGGATCTCCATGGTCAAATCAAACTTTCACAGGCAGAGGATCATTCATAATAATCAGGAGGCTTCTTTATTTTTCCCCACTGATCGCGGTCGTGGCCGTGGATGAGGAGGGCTTTTTCTTTTTCGACCAGATTCCGAAGGTCCTGGATCGCTTTCCGGGCCTGCTCCTCATCCAGATGATTCCGCGGGATTTTGGAATCGAGGTAATTTTCCTCGCAGGGGACACTGTCGCCGCTCAGGATCATCGCCCCGTCTTTCTTCAATCGGACCAGCAGCCCCTGATGTCCGGGCGTATGGCCGGGCAGGGGGATGATGACCAAGCTGCCATCCCCGTAAATATCGAAACCGCCCTCTATTTCGCGATACGCAAGCGGATGATTCCAGTCCGCCCGGAAGTATCCTTTCCCTTCATTTTCCGGCTTTTGAGCCCACTCCATTTCCTTCTTGGAAACGAGGAAAGTGGACTTGGGGAAGAACTGATTGCCGCCCGCGTGGTCAAAGTGGAGATGGGAATCCACCACGTACCGGAAATCTTCCGGCCTAAGTCCGATTGCTTCCAGTTGAGCGAGGACCCCCGACCGTTCATCTCCCACCGGTTCAAAGGCCTTGGCCAGCCCTCCCCAGCGGGCGAAGGCATCCTGGAACACGCCGGGGTGAGGCCCGGTGTCGAAAAGAACATTCCCCTGCGGATGGAGGACGGCAAAGACCGGCATCGGCCCCTCGATGATTTCCTCCCGGGGAGCATCGGGGACAAAAACATTTTTCCGGCAGCGGATATACCCGCAGGCCAGGGCATAAAGCCTCATCCGACTCTCGCCTCCTTCCAAGAAAGGGACGTGGTTTAATTTCCTTAAGGTAAACCCCCGGGTCTGCCGGGGGACTCACAAAATTTGACCTTTCGGTGATGCCTGGGTCGTGGCCCGGGGGTAAGAGCCTTGCACGCAGAAAGCATCGGCCATTTCAATTTCGGATTTTGAATTGCGGATTTCGGATTTTGGGTTTTTCTTTTTCAATCCGCATTCCGCAATCTACATTCCGCAATTCAGGTGCCCGCCGGTTCCATGGAATTAAAGGTGCCTCATGATTTCTGCGTGCAAGGCTCTTACCCCCGGGCCGGGCAACAGAGGGAAGGACAGCTTTAGGTGGCGGTCATTGAACATCCGCTTTGAGCGGTTCCCTGATTTTCAACCCTCCGGCTCTGCCGGAGGTCATGACCGGACAAGCAAGCAAAGGCCGTGGGCTCTTCGCCTCGAGGGTTAGAGCTTCTCCGCTTTTTCCACCAGGTAGAGGATGTCGTCCCACGGGTGACGGTAGAGGCCGGACTTCAGCCGCTTCTGGTCGAAGATGTGGCCGATGAGTCCGATGGAGCGCCCCAGGGCGAAGAGGGCGTTGAGGTACCCGATCTCCACCATCTCCTCGATTTCCTGGGGGGAGAAAGAGCCGCTGGCGTTCAGCAGGTCCAGGAACGAAACCCCGATGCATCCGTCCACGTTCAGGATGAGGGTGTTGCGCTTCTGGGTGGTCACCTTCTCCACTTCCACGGCGTAGTCCAGGTACTTCCTCTTGGGGAAGTTCTTGAAGGCATAGTTCTTCAGGAGCTCCACCCGTTTGTCAGGGTTGTCCAGGCTCTTGATCCGGTGCCCGATGCCCGGGATGGTGACTCCCTGTCTCTTCATTTCGTCCACGAAAGATTCAGGCGGCATCCCGGAGTCGCAGGCCTTCTTGAAGTACCGGGCGGCGTCGTCAATGGCCCCGCCGAAGCGGGGGCCGATGGTCAGGAGGCCGGAGGCCCAGGAAGAGATGAAATCCTTCCCCGCCCGGGAGGCCACGATGGCATTGTGGGCTCCGGACACCGCCGGGCCATGATCGGCCGAGACCTTGATGATCATCTCGATGAAATCCGTGGCCCACTTGGGCAGCAGTTTCTTGAACCACAGGAGGCTGATCACGTCACCGATAGAGAGTCCCTTCTCGATGACCTCGCTGATCTGGATTCCTCCGTACGTCGGCTCCTCTCCCCGGTCGTCGGAGATGGTACAGATGAAGTTTGCCGCCCGGCGCACGCGTCTGGCCTTGCTCGCCTCCCGGTAGTCCTGGGGGACCGGCGGAGGAGCCAGTTCCGGCGCCGGCTTCACCCGGCCTTGGGCAACGAGTTTATTAAAGGTTTCTTTGATCTTCTGGTCAAAGTCCTCGAAGGAATCGGGCACGACGGCCCCGGCCTCCCTCAGGGCCCGGTTCTTGGCATCCGCCGTCTCCTGGACATTCCCCGCCCGGGCTCCGGCGTGGCCGAACTGGACCTCCGCGGGGAAGACCTTGGAACAGGTCCCGATGCACCAGGCGACCAGGGGTTTGGTGATCTTCCGGGCCTTCAGGGCCTCCACCACCTCGTACTCATCGGTGCCCCCTACTTCCCCGAGCATGACCATCATCCGGATCTCGGGGTTGGCCTCATACCGCAGAAGGTGATCGATGAAGGTGCTTCCGGGATACCGGTCTCCGCCGATGGCGATCCCCTCGTAGACTCCGTCGGTGTTGAGGGCGATGATGCTGTTCATCTCGTTGGAGAGACCGCCCGACTTGGAAATGTAGGCCACGTGGCCGGGGCGGTGGAGCTTGGACTCGATGATGTTATCCAGGGCGCCGCCGGTGTTCCCGATGCGGAAAGCGCCCGCGGCAATTCCTCCCACCGTGGCCGGGCCGATCACCCACTTTTTCTTCTTCCTGGCCAGGACCGCCAGTTCCTTGGAGTACTTCTCCGGAATCCCTTCGGCAATCACCGCGACGGTGCGAAGGGTCTCCGTCTCCAGAGCCTCCTTCGTGGTGGGGTAGGCAGACCGGAAGGAGGAGAAGTTCACCATCACGTCCGCGTCGGGGTGTTTCTCCGCGGCCTGCTTGAGCGTCCGGTACATGGGAAGGAGAATCTCCCGGCTGCCGAAGAAGCATTTGTGCCATCCCCCGCGGGTAGGGTTCACGATGGCCGCGACGCTGGGCTTCTCGCGCCGGCAGAGGTAGTCGAAATCCAGCATCCTCTGGATGGCATTCTCCTGCATGCCGTACACGATGGAAAGAGTATCCCTGGAAAACAAGAGGTAATCTTTTTTCTCTGCCATTTTTATGCCTGCCTCTCTTGCAGCGCGATGCTCACAATCCGGGTCATATGCATTTCCGGGCCATGGACCTCGATGGGAACCCCCAGGGTCTTGCCCAGCTCCTTCATCTTGCGAAGGCCTTCCTGCCAGTTGGGCCCTCCCCGGCGGAGGTAGATCCTGGCGTTCACCGCCTTGAGCTGGTCCTTGTATTCGGTGAGCGCCTGGATAATCCCGGACAGGGTTTGGGCCACGTCGGTGAAGTTGGCGATCCCTCCGCCGATGATGAGGATCTTGGGCTTCCCTTCCGGGTCCTTTTCCCGGGTGAAGAGATCCAGGATGGTCCGGGCGTATTTGTAAGTAAATTCCGTGCTGGGGTTTCCGCTGTATTCCCCGTAGTTGGCCAGGTCCTTGGCGAATCCCAGGTCCACAATCGTGTCCGCGTAGATGACACTCGCGCCCCCGCCCGCATTCAGGGTCCATATTCTTCCCTTGGGGTTCAGGATGGTCAGCTTCAGAGAGGCCCCGGTCCCTTCATCCAGTTCCTTGATGTAGAGTTCCTCCCTGGAGGGGGCTCTTCCGAAGGGAGGGGGGAAGGAGACATCCCCCCACTTTTTCCCGACCTCAAAGGAAGCGGTGTCATCCAGCCTGGCCTTGGTGTCCAGGGGCACCACCCGGTTTCCGCTCACGGCCAGGGGGTTGAATTCGAGGAAAGCAAAATGGAGGTCCGAATAGAATTTAAAGATCCCTTTGATAAGGGTGGTGAAGAACGCCTTCTCCTGGTTCGAAAGGGCGGCGGGAAGTTTTCCGGCCACATCGGCGTCCTCGACACTCGTCGCTACCGGGACCTGGATCGATAGCACTTTATCCCAGTTCTCCTCGATGTCCACTCCTCCCGAGGAGGAAAAGTAAATCGTGTCTCCTTGCCGGTCCGATTTGATGGCCAGGTAGTACTCCTTCGACTGGGGCAGGAAGGGCTCGATGATGAAATGGTCCAGCAGGCCGGTCACCGGGCCGATCGTTACAGGCTTTCCCATTCGCTCCTGAACCCACTTCTTGACAGCGGAAAAATCCGTGTTCAACAGGATGAGGCCGTGCTTGCCCCTCTTCCCGATCAACTGGTCCGGCTTCACCACGAGCTTCTCTCTCCCCATCCACGGGTTTTCGGCCTGCAACTGATCCCAGTCGGTATGGGGAGTCACCTGAGCGGCCTTTGCCGCAAAGACCACGGCGTCGCCAAAGTAGCCCTTCCACAGCCGTTCCAGCATCCTTTTGGCATCGTATTCCCGAATCGCTCGCTGGGCCATGTATTCGGCCTCCATCTCTTTGCAGATACCCATCTTCATTATTGCCGAATCTCCGGACAGGTCAAGAGGAAGATATGCTCTGATCTTCTGCCGCAAGTATAATATCTAAGTCAAGTTAAACTTATCGAATGCCCGGACTTTACCATGCATCCTGATGAACAAGAACTTGGGGACGCCCATGGGGGATATTAAGGAATCATCTGACGGTTCAAGAAATGCCTGAAATCGCCATTATGAGGGGGATTCTTTCTTGAACCTTTTTCAGGAAAAATTTTAAATTAACCTTTCCACAAAAGCCTGTCGATGAGTTGTGGAAAAGCTGTGGGGATGTTCATGTAAGAAGGCATATACATTTGTTTTTCTACAGACTGCCCTTTTTTGAACCAAAAAATATTTCATAATATCAAGGAAATACGCGAGGGGCAGGAATCAACCCGCGTGATCATTGCCCGTAAATCGATTAAGCCTTATAGATGCCTATTTGTCAACAATCTCCACCACAGGGTATCCGAAAAAACCCTGCCAGCAAGGGTTTCCAGACCACCTTCCCGTGAAATGCATACTGGGCTTACTTTTTGAGGATGGTCATATTAAAAAAGAAGAATAGGGAATGAAGTTTTCCATTCATGGGCCGTTATCATTAGGAAATTTTTGGGAAGGGGGATGCATTGATGGTGAGCCGAGTCAGCCGGGTTGCTTTATTAGGGCTGATTTTGGTCCTGGGGGTTATCCAGGTGGGTAACGCAGAAGGTCAGTCGCAGCAAAAAGCTGTAGAAGCGGCAAAGAAATGGTTGGCTTTCGTGGATAAGGGAGAATACGGAAAGAGCTGGGAAACAGCTGCCGGCTATTTCAGGGCGGCAGTCACCGAAAAGCAGTGGGAACTGGCAGTGGCTACGGTCCGGTCACCCCTCGGAAAGGTTATCACCCGGAAGCTCAAATCGAAACAGTACGCCACTTCTCTACCGGGCGCCCCGGATGGGGAATACGTAGCGATCCAGTTTGAGACTTCTTTTGAGAATAAAAAGCCTTCCGTCGAGACCATCACGCCCATGAAAGAAAAGGACGGGACCTGGCGGGTGTCGGGGTATTACATCAAATAGAGAGGCTGATTGCCCCAAGTCATCAGCCGGGGCTGTTGGTTTCAGTTGATTTATCACTTCCTTCCATCCACCCCGGCCAGCCGAAATGTGGAATTACCCATAACGCTTTCTTTTCTGGCCTTTCCGCGCCGGGTCTTTTGTTTTTCCCCCCTTAGCGGCAGGCCTTAAAATCAAAGCTTTTGAAGCGGGCGATGCACTCATCCGTGAGTCGCCGCTCTACTTCGCGGGGGTCCGGATGACGGGCCTTCCGTTCTTGGATCACCAGGGCTGCTTTCAGGGCGTCTTCGGATTGGTTGGGAGTGGTGATGAGAACCCCCAGACTTTCTCCTTCAGACCAGAGAGGGATGACGGCGATGTTCGCCTCTTTGTCCAGGAAGAGGTTCCGGTTGGGCCGGTCCAGCCGGAAGGTGGCCCGGGAGAAACGTGGGGATTTCGGGTCCGCGTCCATGATTTTGGCAGTGCCATAACCTTCCGGCGCGTTGGGGTCGACTTTCAGGATAAGGAGGCCGGAATCCGGCAATATGCGGTCATAGCCGAGGGGCTGCCGATTTTCAACCAGGTAATAGCGATTCCCCTTGAGGGGGATCTTGACCACCAGCTTTTCCCCTTTTTTCGACAGGGGAGAAAGAGAAGCATAGGTTGTTTCCCCGGGTTTGACCAGGACGGCCTGCTCGGGGGAAATCCAGCCCAGGCGGATTTTGGTAAAAGAGGATATCCCCGGGGGCGGTTCCTCTCTCCTCACCAGATGCTCGGACATGATATCCCATTGTCCCATGTAGATGGCGTGGTGTTCGAAGGAGGGAGAGCGGGAAGCGTCAGACTGACGCTCAAAATCGTACAGTCAGGGGACCAGGCGCCTTTTCTCATGAATCCCCCCCAGGGCGTGGAAGAAATCATGAGCGAACATGCCCAGGTGAGCATTTTCCGCCCCCACGAATACTCCTTCCCGGAATTCCTTCCCCCCCCTTGACCGTAGAGTAGCAAAATCCAGTTTTCCTTTGACTCCAGTCAGCATGCCCGGGTTGGCGCAGTAACAGATCATGCCGTAACCCTTGCCGGGCGTAGTGTGCGCCCCGGGTATGATCAGGATGTGCTGGTACCGGGGAAAATCCACGTCCTTCTCCAGGGCAGTCATGGTGTCTTCCACCAGTTTTCTGATCCGGGTCCGATCCACCTTGAAATTGTAGGGGCTGATTCTATATTCAGAGATGGGGTCCGGGAGTTTTACCCATCCCCGGAAGTCGGCATTCACCCAGGCCAGGCCGTAGGATTGTTCCTTGACATAATCGTTGAGGTCAACGGCCACTTTTTTCCGGATCCGCTCCAGGGGGAAAGAGGGCTCCACATCGGGAAACTTCACCGCCGCCATGAGAACCCGCTGCTCACCCCCGGCCAGGTTGGATTGGGGGCCCAAAATCGGGTCTTCCCCATGGCCTTTCATCTGGGTCCCCGCGCAGGCCAGCAAGGGGAGAAGCAAAAAGGGGGAAAAATTCCGGACCATGTTCTTTCTTATGGAGGTCCTCATCACTCCGTCCTCCTGAACGCCAAGGGAGTAGGAAGAGAAAGGGACTAAATCCGCTGCGGGATGAATATAGCAGGACAGACCTATGTTTTCAAGGCGAAGTTGGGTTGGAAAATTCTTCCTTTCTTAAATTAGAATATGATAATATACCGCCGTCGGCCGGGCAGGCCCAAAAAGAGAAAAGGAACCCAGAACCATGAGGATCATAGTTCCCATCAAGCAGGTGCCGGAAACCAACGCGGTGAAGATGGATGAGGCCACGGGCACGATGATCCGCGAGGGGGTGGAGGCCATCATCAACCCCCTGGACCTCTACGCCATCGAGGCCGCGATCCTTTTGCGGGAGCAGTACGGCGGGGAGATCGTAGCCCTTTCCATGGGGCCGGCCAAGGCCGTAACCGCGCTGAAAGAAGCCATCGCCATGGGCATCGACCGGGCGGTGCTGCTGTCCCACAAAGCCTTCGCCGGGAGCGACACCTGGGCGACCAGCTTTGCCCTGGCCAGCGCCATTCGGAAGATCGGCTCCGATCCTCAAAAACCGGACGACTACAATTTCGATTTAATCCTGTGCGGAGAAAGAGCCACGGACGGGGACACGGGGCAGGTGGGGCCGGGGATCGCCTCTTTCTTGAATCTGCCGGTGGCCTCCTATGTCAGCAAAATCGCGGAGGTGAACGGAAAAACCTGCCGGGTTCACCGGTTGGTGGAGGACGGGTACGAGATCCTGGATTTACAGATGCCCGCCGTGTTGACCGTGGTGAAAGAAGTGGCCAACCCGCGCCTGCCCACGCTCCGCGGAAAGCAGAAGGCCAAGAAAGCGGAAATTCCCGTCTGGGGCCCGGATGAGCTGCAGGTGGCGACCGATGGGATCGGCCTCAAGGGCTCGCCGACCCGGGTGGTCAAGATCTTCCGGCCTAAAATCACCCGGCAGGGAGAGAAGCTCCCGGCGGCAGACGAGCAGGCGATTTCTTCGGCGGTGGATCAGCTGCTGCAGTTTCTGCAGCAGAAGGAACTGGTTTAGGTGCTTGGCGCCAAACTAATACCAACATGTTGTTAAAAAGGGAATATTCTTTATCGGAGCCGTAGGGGCACGATGCATCGTGCCCCTACAAGGGCATAATCC
>Ga0315289_10004727_pt1 | contig 20241 bp, 27 predicted proteins | sample YL17G11_40_MG_FD_203452 | JGI IMG/M metagenome (GOLD analysis project Ga0315289, IMG submission 203452) | Sediment microbial communities from Yellowstone Lake, YNP, Wyoming, USA - YL17G11_40 | ecosystem: Environmental > Aquatic > Freshwater > Lake > Sediment | place: USA: Wyoming | collected... | reverse complement strand
ATATTTGTCATTAAAGGGACTATATGCCTGGCGTAGAAACTGTTTGTCAATCAATCGGAAATAATATCCGAGAACATTATCAATGTATTGCTACTGGAGCTTCGCAGAAAATAGCCGTAACGGGAACTGCGGCCCTTTCTGCGGCAATCACAACTGGTATTGTCAGACTATTTTCAACCAAAGATTGTTGGATTGTATTCGGAAACAATCCGGTAGCCGTCGCAAATGACGGGGATAGCTTCTTTCTTCCTGGCGGGATTATCGAATATTACGTTATAAACCATGGTCAGAAGTTGTCTGTTATTCAAGATGTTGCCGCTGGCGATTTGCATATAACCGGCGGAGATGTGAAAATATTATGAGTGGAGTTGGAGGCCTTGCGGGAAGTTGGGTTGGGGTCGGCGGCGGAGGTGGGACCGCAACGAAATATACTACTTCTTTTAATGCAACGACCTCATGGGGAACGGCCTCCGGAGGTTATTATTCTCAAACTATTCTAGCTTCTGTTCATGGCAAGGGCGTCACTCCGATTTATCAATTTGAAGGTATCACTGGTTCTGATTTCGAAAAGCTCTTTTGTGACCAGGAAAAGGTTAACGCTTCCGGAGATATCACTTTTAGAGTAGCTGAAACCCCGGATAATCGCTTTGCCGGAAGGATTGTTGTATCATGAAAATCAAAGGTGATTTAACAATCCGGGATTTGAATGCCAGAAATATCAATGCGGTAAGTATTCCGATAACAAACGAATTGATCTTTACAAACACAACGATATTACAAGCCCTGGCGGCAAGCTCGGAAATCTTTGCGCATAATAAGGGCAATCAATTTCCAATGACAATCGTTGCATATAAGCCTGTGACTGGTACATATGCGGGGAAATGGATTAATGCCGAGGGCGTTCTGACTATAGAATATTTGGACATAAACAATGTTAAAATAACAAACGATTCATCAACCGCCATCGCAATAGGCGATGCAAAGATTATGACACTTGCATGAGCCAAAAGACTGCCGGGCAAATTATAGAAACGGTAAGGGCGCATTATGCGATTCCTTCGAATGCAAATCTTGGCAATGCATTGAAAATAATCTGGGCGAGCGAAGGAAAAACTGTTCAATATAGCGAGGCAGAAGTATTAAATCTGGCAAATTCGATTACTCAATTGATTTATGAAGACTTTGAAAGTGTTTCATGGAATACAACGATTCCGGCGTTCACAACACTGTTAACGGAAGATTTCGAAAGCAGCACTTGGAATACAGCGATTCCTTCTTTCACAACACTGTTAACAGAAGATTTCGAAAGTAGTACCTGGAATACAACGATTCCGGCGTTTACAACACTGCTTACAGAAGATTTCGAAAGCGCAACATGGGGAGTTTAGTTTATGGCAAAATCAGATTGGATTATTAGGGACGCAAATTATTCCTGGATAAATACAGATAGCGTTTCAACTTCGCATTGCTTGGAAGCAATTGGTTCAAGTTATCCAGCCATTGAATATCAAAACGCACAAAAAGATTCAAGAATGATATCCTGGTTCAAGTCAATTATTGCAGCAGCTGGATATTTTTTTTATTTTTATATCAGGCTATCTTCTGATTTTAAAAACTATTATTCTGCATGGATTCAATATCAAAGCGCCAATAGTATCTATATTGCAATAAACAGGTATAAGAATTCAGTTACAACAGTTTTGACCACGGTTATTTATTCCCCTATAACAATAACCAATTGGAGTAGATTTTCATTTGAGGCTATAAACGATGGGCTTGGAAATATAACCCTTCGCTTTTCTCTTTGGAACGGATCGGCTTTTATCCCGATAGCAGTAGCAAGCGATACAACGACATTGGGGGTTGATGCCGCGGGTTATTACAGAACACAATGGCGATATAGTAGAATTGACGATGTTATCTGTGAGGTGAAAACATGACAACAATAGCTTGTCCAGATCATGAAATAGAAACTGAAATCTTTGAAATTGAAGAAGAAGGCACTTTTATCGATGACAATGCCAATAAAAATGCAATCTTTAAAAGTATGAAAATACCTAAACGAACTTCGTTGGAATGTAACGATTGCGAATGGTTAATAAATAAAACGACAGAATTATATAATGGTGATTGACATGGCTTTGAAATAATTTACAATAAAATTGTAACATAATTTTATCACAACGAGAATAAACATCATGATAGAAAATAAAATTATGAGAACAGCTCCGAGGGCCTTGCGGTTCTCGGAGCCGATTCTTGCATCGGATGTCCCGAACGTAGTTGAACTTATCCGCACTGGTTCTTTCACGCATCCCCAATACGGCGATTTTGATATTACTGTCGACATGCTCCGATCCTTCATTAAAAACTTCAATGATCATGTCCGAAAAATTGATATCGGGATAGATTATAAACACAATTCAGATGACATATATGCCGCTTGGATTAAGGGCGTTGAGCTTCGCACAGACGATACAGAATTATGGGCAACTGTCGAGTGGACGCCAAACGGGTCGCGCGTAATCAAAGACAAAGAATTCAGATATCTCTCCGCTGATTTCGATACCAATTTTATCGATAATGAAACCGGGACTGAATATGGACCGACGCTTTTGGGCGCAGGATTAACCAATAGACCGGTTATTAAGGGCATGAATTCAATAACGGAATTAGCAGAGAAAAGCGAAATTCAACTTGTAGCAAAGAATCTGCAAACAATCGTAGTTTCAAAAGAAAAAGCAAAATCATTAGAACAGGCAAAGTCAATCGCAAAGGCCGTCGGAGCCGATAAATTTGAGGTCGATGAAACGTCAACTTCATATAGATTTCGCCAGAAAGAACCTTCTCTTTTTGTTGATGGTTCTTTCAGGACAAAATCGATACCGGAGAAAGGCGTTTCTCTTATATATGGAAAATTGAAAGGAACGGAAAAAGAATCCGAGAAAGGGAAAGCTGATATGGCAGACAAGGAACTTGTGAAACAAATTCAGGACATGGAAGCCAAGCTTGAAGCTTTGGAATCCAAAATTATGGAAGGCGAAAAGTCTGAATCAGAACTCAAAGAAAAATTAGCAGAAATGGCTAAGAAAATGGGTTTTGATAAAGACAAGGATACCGGGAAAGAAACAAAAACAGATGACGATGCGGACAAAGGCGATCTTTCGGAATCCGAAAAGAAAGCCGAAGCAGAGAAAAAAGCAGAGGCCGAAAAGAAAGCCGAAATGGAAGCCGAAGCCGAAAAGAAGAAATCAGAAGCCGAAGCAGAGAAAAAGAAACTTGCCGAGAAGAAAGACTCATTCAATAAAATGCTTTCCGAAGGCAGAGTTTGCGAAGCACAGAGAAATTCATTCGAATCGGGAGATATGGTGAAATTTGCAGAACTGGCAATGAAAACCAATTCCGGGCATGGAAGTACTGTTGACGGAACCATTGAAGACGATCCGCAGAAGGCAGTTATTGCATTGGCTGAAAAGAAAATAATCGATAAGAAAGCCAAGGATATGGGAATCGCAATCAGTTTGGTTCTTTCAGAGAATGCAGGACTTCGACAGAAATATGAAGCAATTTTTGTAGAAAAATAATTTTTAAACGAAAGGAAAAATAAAATGGGAGCTTTACTAGTAGCACCGAGTATATCAGTTTTCAAAAGTGACGGTGTCATTGCAAAGGGCGCAGCAGTGAAACCAGGATCAGACAATAATCATGTGGCAGCGGGTGCCGCAAATACAAATCCATGTTTTGGAGTTATGCAATCAGCGGCTACGACTGCGGCCGAACAGCTTTGTGAAATAGCTGTTGGTGGCGGCGCAAAATTCCTTTTGGGCGAACAAATAACGGCTGGCGATAGTCTCGTTTCTCATACTGACGGAACCTTTGTAAAGCCGAATGCTTTGGGCGATAGGATCGTTGGAATAGCTGACGAAAGCGGCGTAGTTGGCGATCTTATCAGTGGAAGAATAGCATTAAGCAAGGCCCCGGCGGCCGAGTAAACAAACTAGGCGTCAGGGTGGCCAAAAGCCTTCCTTGAGCTTATTAAAATAGGAGCATGTGCAATGTCACTTTTAAAAGCAATTCAGGATCAACTATTAACAACCGTTTCTTCGGCATTTATTCCCGAAGGTTTCATTTCTGATGAAGTCCTTCCGGTAGTACCAAGCGTACAACAGACCGGCGTTCTCGGAGTTATGGGAAAAGGGTATTTGAGAATGGTCAATACTCTCAAGGCCGGGAGAGGTTCTTATAAGAGAGTTGAAACGACTTCCTACACGACCAGCCAGTATCAGATTATCGGCCATGGGCTTGAGGATATCGTGACCAAGGAAGATTATAAAAACACCAATACCCCATTTGATGCTGAACGCGACAGAGTTATGGCTCTAGCGCTGGCTCTTTGGGTTGAAAAAGAAAAGACGCTTGCCGATACACTTGGAAGCACGGGCGTAATGACACAGAACACAACGCTTTCCGGAACTAATCAGTGGTCGGATAAATCGAATTCAATTCCTTTGGATGATTTCACTACAGCAAGAAAAGGCGTCAGGGATGGTTGCGGCTTCCCTCCGAATACTGCAATCATGGATTGGGATGTATGGAATATGCTGCGCTATCATCCGCAGATTCTCGATTCACTCGGTTATAAATATAATCGTGTTGGCGGGATGACCGACCAGGAATTAGCTCTTGCAATCGGCGTCAAGAGAATTCTTGTTGCACAGAGTTTTTATAATTCCAGTGTTGAAGGCCACGCTGACGTTATCGCTCCGATTTGGGGCAAGAATTTGATTCTTGCTTTCATACCAGAAAAAGCAAGCTTGTATCAAACTTCCCTTGGGTATCAAGTACGCTATGCGCAAGATATGCCAAGAAAAATCTACAAATATCCGGTTTACAACCCGGCAGGGGCGAATGCGATTCTTTGCGAAGATGATTATGACCAGTTCCTTACAAACGTAAATGCTGGTTATCTTATCAAGGATTGTATCGCGTAATTGAAATAAAAATTAGGGCCTTGCTCTTTAGGGGGCAGGCCCTTCCTTCAAGGAGAAAATACAAATGAGACAATTTCTAAGTTTCTTGATTCTCCTGGTAGCATCCACAAGCTTGTTTGCACAAGCCAATGCGATCTATTACAGGGATATCAAGCTTCCTTCTCAAAAAATGGTTGAATCCCAGACGTGGACGACTGTTGCAGCCAATGCGACAGACAATGTGCTATTGGACGCCACAGGAAATACTTCTGCCGCTGCAAAAACAACTTCAAGCGGTTTTCTTGTACAGCCTGATTATCCCAGGAATTTTATTATTACTCCGGGAGGCACTACTGCTAGTTTGAATACGCCATGTACCGTTGTCGTTAATGGCACAAATAAATATGGTACAGCGATTTATGAGAATTTTGTTTTCTCGACTACTTCGGCAGTGACAGGAGCGAAGGCTTTTAAAACGATAACGTCAATTGTATGGCCAGCATTGTGTGAAAATTCGCCATACGACGTAACCTGGTCGGTCGGTTTTGGCAAGAAATTAGGAATTAAAAAGTGCATGGCGAATGCCGGAGATTTTCTCTTTTCATTGCTTGCCGGGTCAAAAGAAGCAAATGCTCCGACAATAGCAGTTAATGCAACAGCAATCGAAAGCAATACGGTTTCTTTTGATGGGACATATAACGGATCTAATACATTTGCTCTTTATTTTTTCCAGAACTTTAGGTGCAATTGATGCGAGTATTCTGTTTACAAAATTTTAGCTGCAATAATGTTCACGGTATTAAGAATCAATACCTGCCAGAAACCTCCATTCTGTCCGAACATTGGTTAAAAACACTATTTGATAAGGGCCTTGTTCGTTTTGATGAGGCCCTGTCAGATAGTGAAGAGAAGACCAAACGTGGCCGGAAGAAAAAAGTGGTGGCTTAAATGGGATATTGCACAGCGACAGAAGTTGCTTCTGAATTCAAGGATATTGTTTTCGGAACTACCGGGAAGATAACCGACATAGAACTAGGAACCTTTATCGATCGTTATTCATCGATTATTGATTCGTTTTGCGCTGCAAGATATGTCACGCCAATAACAGGGGCCAACGCTCTTAATGTCGTGAAGGAAATATGTCTGTTATTGGTCGTTTTAAAAGTTCAAAAGATTCTGGCGGTAAAATCGGGAAATGAAAAAATCGATCAAATGATTAAAGAGGGCACAAATCCTTCGAAATATATTTATGATATGTTGAAGTATATTCAGGATTTGAAAATCAGATTAACGGATGCAACCCTAATCCCTGGACATGCTGGCGTAACAAGCTTTCTTGAGAACTCAAGTTATACAAATGTTTTTCAAATGGACACAACTCAATGGTAGAGAGCGGCGCAAGTTATAATGTAGATCCGGAAGGAAAATTCCAGGATGCCTTGAATCGCGCTTCTGCTGTTTGCGATGATTTAAGCCCTGCCTTTCTGGCAATTCTGGCTTCCTGGGAACGCGGAAATTTGGCATTGAAAACATTATCTGGTCCAGGAAAATACATTCCTTTATCGAAAAAATATCAGAAACAAAAATTGAAAAAATGGGGATTTATATATCCTGCGCTTGTGGCAAGTGGCGCGCTGGTTGATTCGATTTCAGAACCAACTTCGGATAATATTCATATCAGACGCATAGGGAAACAAGTTTTGGAAATGGGAAGCGGATTGCCTTATGCAATCTATCATCAAAGCGGCAAGCCTAGAAAGAAAATTCCATTTCGGCCCTTTTTGTTTATTGGAACAGAACAGACTGCTCCGCAACCAGAATCAAATATGCGGCTGAAATCGTGGATAACGATTCTTGATACCTTTGTAAGAGCAAAAACGAAAGAACATATAGGTAAGTAATTGTGGGACAAAAGCAAGATATAGAAACTATTCTGTCAAATATAAAAACAATTTTGACAGATAATTTGTCTTCGAAATTGATCGCAATTACTACAGACAAATCAAACGATATTACGCTTCCCAATATTGATTCAAATGCATATGCGCTGCAATCATTACAAAACAAAATTGTAATGAATTACAATCCATTTATTTTTTATGGAATTCAGAACATAAATAATCAATCTGTTGGGGCCAGGATATCAGAAGAACTTGAGGTTTTCATTATCATTTGTTTCTATGATTCAAACAATGATTTAGATGAAAACACTGTTTCAAAGCGGGCATTTCGATACCTCCGGGCATTAAGGGAAATTTTCGAGGAACATTGGGCAGACATATTAACATATGGTAAAATATATATTGATAGCCTTATTCCAATTGAATTGAGTCTAATGAATTCAAATCAGAATCATCGGGCAGTAGGGGTGAATTTAAAAATTGCAATAGTTTAACAACACATCATAGGAGAAATACATCATGGCAGGTTTAACAGCTCCACGAATAGTTTATGGCGTACATAGTATATCACCATATAAAAGAGCAGATGGAACCTTTTACGGGATTGCAAAAAATATTAAAGGATCGACAATTTCCCTATCGGGCGATATTGTTGATCTGTATGGCGGGTCAAATCGTTTTGCCTGGGCAAGCCAGCCGTCAACAATTAAGGCCGAGCTTTCGATCAAATCAAATTCATATCCGAATTTCCTGATTGAATTATTTTTGGGAACTGCCCCAACGGACAATGCCGCAGAGGCAACCGGAGCCGTATCAACGGCGGTTAACGTTTTAGGAACTTCGGTCATTAACGCATCGAATGGTATTAGCGCAGTTACGGCAACAAGCGCCGATGAAGCCGATTTGAAATTCGGAAAATATGTTATTAAAGCAGTAAGCGCGAATACATTTGATTTGTATCTTTCAACGGATGCAGATTTTGCCAGAGGCAATGACGGGTCCTATCAGGATGATACCCTGAAATTGAACGCAACGCCATTATCAATAGGAACCACGCTTATAGAAGCAACTTATGGATTGACCTTTACAAAAGTTGGAACACCGGCTTTCGTAACGGGCGATACTGCAACATTTGAGGTCAAGCCAATTAATATCAAATCAATGAATGTAACGATTGGTTCGGCTTCAACGATGTTTTTCCCAGAATTCGGAGCCATAGTCATGGCGCAAAAAATAAGTTCTGGGTATTCTGGCGGAACAGATGAATTATTTGAAGTAGATCTTTTCCGCTGCATAGGGATCGGCATGCCGATCGGAATGGAACATATGGCTTTTTCAACTCCAGAATTGAAGGCCAAATGTTTATACGATGCAGGCAAAGACGGCGTTATGAAGATCAGGCATGTTATAACCTAATAAGATATTTTCGAACACAGTTTATCCCCGCATATTCAAGCCATTTTGAAACATTTCCCCCGGCGTATTGATTCGCAAGCCAAAGAATCCTATTTTTTGTTCCACGTGAAACACGCATGCGGATAATTTCAGTTTTCTTTTCTTGTTGTTTTTTCATTGTTGTAAATCCCGCATAATTGCTCTCCTCAAGGAATTGATTGATAAGACGTACTGAATTAATTAAAATAAATATTTTTTCAGTACGTTGACAAATCTATCACTTTATGGTTGCGCTTCTTTAATTTGTAGTTACAATTGTATATTATAAATTCATTTGTCAATAGAATTATTTTAAATATACGTTATACTTTTTATTAGGAGCATTAAAATGGAAAACGAAAAGCTTTCAATTAAGGATTTGCAACCCGTTGGTTCTACATTTGTGCTTTCTTGTAACAAGAAAACATACTCCCTTAAAACTGTTGATTTGAATTCCTACTATTGGATAACAGAAAATTTCGGTAAACAACTTGAAAATTTATTGGATAAGGATGCAGAGGGAAAGCCAGAAAAAATCAATATTGCAAATTTGGCGCGCGTTGCCTGGAAGCTATTAACGATAGAAGACAAATCGGATTTTGAAGCCAGAGAATCAATTGATTATGATGAAAATGGAATTAAGCTTAGTTCGGTTTTGGGAGGAGCGACATTGCTTTCAAAAAGTATTTTAACTGCCGACGATGCGCAGGGAATAATGAAAGCAATTGAACAGACTATCGTTGCAAGCAATCCCCCGAAATCAGATGGGATAATTGATTCAAAAAAAAAGAAACAGATTGGTCAGAAATAATCGATCTATTGAGTAATGAATATGGGTGGACTACGGAATATATACTTTCCCGGACAATGCGAGAAATATATTTCCGGATTATGGCGATCAATAAACGCCATGGATCAAAATATAAATTCGAGGCGGCTCTTCATGGGGCCAGTTTCGATAGTCCGACAAGTGATTTGAATGAAGAAAAAGAATTAACTCCTAAACAACAATTGGCCCTAGATGTGGCCATGAAGCAAGCACAGGAGCGAAAGCAAAGGGAGTTCATAAATGGCCGAAGAACTAACCGTTAAAATATCCGCCGATTCTACTGGTTTTAAAACAGCTATTGGAGAAATGGGGAAAAAGCTTGGTGAACACAAAGAACAACTAACCGAAATAAGTAAGCATGCTGCAATCGCTTTCGCAGCAGTTGCTACCGAAGCTGGTTTTGCAATCAAAGCGTACATGGAAAGCGAACAATCCTCCAATGCACTTATTCAATCAATGCAAAATCAGGGTATTTATTCTAAAGAACTTGTCGCAGATTATCGCAATATCGCCACGGCAATCAAAGAAAAAACCGGTATTGACGACGATGAAATCGTGAAGGCACAAACAGTTTTACAAACAATGCTAGGCCAAACCAAGGTTTCAAAAGAGCTTACCCAGGCAGTTGTTGATTTATCGAAAGCTAAGGGGATTGGATTGGCAGAGGCGGCCACAATTGCCGGGAAAGCAATCGCAAACGGAACCGATGTTTTAAAAAGACAGGGCATTTATATTGATGATTCGATAAGCAAAGAACAGAGACTTATTGACGTAACCGACGGATTGACTGCAAGTTTTGGAGGTCAAGCAGAGGCACAGAATAAAGGCCTTGGTTCTATTAAAAACCTGGGAGTTGCAATTGAAGATTTCCAGAAAGCAATTGGCGAACGATTGGCCCCAGTTGTTATTTCAATCACTAAAAAATTATCTGAAATGATTGATTGGTTTACAAAACATGATCAAGTAATGGATATGGTCGTTGCGTTAGGAACAGCAGCCGGGATTATAGCTGGGCTTGTAACGGCCATTGCTGGGGCTACTTACGCTATTGCAGAAATACAAAAAGTAATGACAGCAGTTAATATCGTTATAAAAGCACTTGGAATTTCAATTTCTGGATTGACTGCCGCAACCGGAATCGGCCTTTTAATTGTTGTTGCCGCAGAATTATATTTGAATTGGGGAAAGATATTTCCTGCAATAGAAGAGCTTATAATGGGATTTGTAGATGGTATTTCTGGGGCGTTTTCTTCTCTTAGAGATTTTATAAAAGGCATATTCACAATAGATAATAAAAAAGTAAAAGAGGATCTTTCAAAAACAACCGAAACATTTGATGAAGAAATCGAACGAATGATGGAAATTGCAAAGAATGCAAAGATACCAGCACCACAAATTGAGCGTAGCAAGGAAACAGATCCGGCAGCGCAAAACGAAGGCCTAAAAGCCGCAGCAGACAAACGAAACGCCATATTGGCTCAAGCCGAACTCGCTAAAAGAATATTATTAAAGGCCGAACAAGATTTATATGTTTTACAGATTCAGAGCGCAACCGAAGAGGAGATATCACTCAAAAAAGCTGAAATTGAAAATATTAAGAAATTAACAGATGAAAAATATAAAGGCATGCGTTCTATCATTTTAGAAGCGCTTGAATCACAGAAAAACCTTGAAGAAGAATTCAGAGAAGATGGATTGAAAAGAAGAGAACTTTCGCAACAAAATGAAATAGGAAGATTACAAAATGATTCTAATGAACTTCTGACAAATCGTAAAGAACAAATGGACATTCTCAAAGAACTTGAACTTGCATATATAGCAGAATCTCAAGGAGAAGAAACAGAAGCAAAAATAGAAGCCCTGGTTGATCATTATAATACTTTGACTAAATTTGAAGAAAATCAAAAAATACAAGATACGCTTAAACAAAAACAATTTGATATTTTAAAAACAAATAATCAAAAATTGTTCAATAAAATGAGCGAAACAGAACAAAAATTATTTCTTGACACTCAAGGCAAGAATCTTCAAGCATCTATTTTGACAGAACAAGGAGCAAAATTACAAGAAACAATACGAAAAACCACAGAACAAATTCAAAATAATAATACTTATTTAATGGAACAACAAAGATATGGGACAACATATGCGGAAATAAATAAAACAATGCGAACAGAAGAAATTCAAGGATTGCAAAGATCTTTTAAAAACATGGAAGGATTAACCGCAAGCCATAATGATACTATAAAGGCAATCGGGAAAGCTGCGGCGGTTGCAAATATAACCATACATGCAGCACAGGCAATTATGGCAATTATTGCCGGATGGTCAACAATACCCTTTGTGGGCCAAGCGATAGGAGTATTGGAAGCTGCTTCTATAGTTACTTTAGCAGGAGTACAAATAGCAAACGTGACCAGCGCAGCCAAGGGCGGCTTAGTGACTGGAGGAATTCCAGGCATAGACTCAATTCCTGCGATGTTAAGTCCAGGGGAATTGATAACCCCTGCGTCAAACTTTGAAGAGGTAGTTAATGCAGTAGCAAATCAACGGACCGGGGTCACGGAAAGTAGTTCTGGAAAAACACAATCTGTTTTAATAGGGTTCGACGGACCAGCGGCAGAAAAGACATTGACAGTCAGACAAACAGAAGCAAAATATCTCGGAATATATACGGGGTCATAAAATGGCAATAACGGGCGGAATAAAGTTTTTCGAGAAATCACAGAATTTATTCGCAGATGGTACATTAATAAGCGCATCCACTGGCCTTGGTCAATATTGTCTTGATCGAAATAGAAACACATATTGGAGATCAGTCTCAAGCAATGATACTATTGTTGAAATATTAGAAATAACTTTCCCGGCTTCAAAAACAATTACCAGATTATTTTTTGTTGATATTGACTGGAAACAGTTTACTTGCAAATATGATGTGGCTGGCTTATATACTGATTTTACAAATGTTATTGGAATCGACGGAACACTTGGATCGATATCGGAAACGGCATTTGCAGATAATACTGCATATTATGAATTTGATTCAATCACAACTCAAAAAATCTATATTACAATAACAAAAACACAAACCCCGAATCAGGAAAAATATGCAAATCAAGTTATTGCTACGTCAGAACTTGGAACATTTGTGGGATATCCTGAAATCAAAGATATCGAAATTGATAAAAATTCAATCGTCAAGAAGATTCAGACAGGTCGGTATTATATACATAAACTTGATGAAACTGCTTCTTTTGACGTTACTTTTAAAGACTATCCTTCTGCTTTGGTTTATAACGTAGATATGGACCTATCTCTTTCTTTGAATGATCGAACCGATCCTTTTCTAGTGTGGCTTTGTGGCGGGCGACGCGGAACCAATTATTTTACATATACAAATCGTGGCTGGCGCTTACAAGATGTTTATTATATGCAAACAACTAAGCCCGTTAAAATGGGATATACAAAGAATTTATATAAGGGCGGGATAAGCGCACAATTCACGCTTGAAGAAAGTATTTAATGGCAACGACTACTTCGAGATATAAAGCATATCTATATGTTTTATTATCTCAATATATTTATGATACCGTCGGAATTGATATCACCGAAAGAGTTATTTGGGGCGGAATTCCGGCGATAAAACGAAGCGGTGGCGATGCGGCAGACTATGGTTTTGGAACTTTTGTTTATTCAGATATCGATTTAAAATGTGCTAATGTTGACGGATATTTCAATGATGAAAATGATTCGCGTTCTATTTTCAAATATAATCGCGATAAAGCGAAAGTTAATATTGTTTTAAATGATGATATTGTTGGTGATAAAATCATCTTTTCTGGAATCATAAATGAGGAGGCCACAAAAACAAGTGGAGAAAAAGAAGAAATCCAATTCAAAGTTTTAAGTCGTGATTCTATTTTAAGAACACTTAAGGTTCAATCTGGAATTATTACAAACGGGATGCTTTGTTCCGATGCCATAAAATCACTTTTAAATCAAACAGAAGTTTTGTCCGTTCTGAATTATTCTGCAAGTAATATAAATGTTGGAGCAGACTTTGTAATTGACGACGGAAATTATTTCTCTGAAATGGCCACCAGGAAAGCACTTGACGATCTTCTTATAACTTCAAATTCTATTATGTTGATTGATTCAAATTACAATATGATAGTTAAAAGCCGTCAGGAAAATTCCACAACATCTGTTTTAAATCTTTATGGTCCTTTTGATATTATGGGAAGACAAAATATAATTGGTCTTTCTGATTATAATTCAGGAAAGCATAGAATTTTTACAAGTGTAATTATAAGTGGCGTAGAATATGAAAATGTAGCTTATAGTTCTACGTTTGGTTATAAATCAAAAGAATTTACTTTTGATTTTATAACTACCGCGGCAACAAAATTAGCTGTGGCAACAGGATTATGTGAAGAGTTTAAATCATCAAAAATTGAATTAAAAGTTGAAGCCCCGTCAACAGTTGTTAAGGGATGGGATTTATATGATCGGGTTTCGTTGAACTATCCGCTTCGGATTGTCCCGGCCCCAGGAACATTTCTGCCCTTTGTTGATGTGGCAAAAATTGATAGTACAGAAATGAAGCTTCCAATTTCTCAAGGCTGTATTGAAGTTATAAAAAATATCGCATTTAAAATAATTGAAATAGTAGAAAATGTCGGTTATTTTACAACCACATTAAAATTACGACAAATAGGGAAATCTCTTTCAGACGGAACTTTTTCGAGCACTCCGCTAGCAATGATTGATTATGCGGTTATTGATCTTTCAACGGTATCAGGAACCGGAAGCCCTTCTTATAATCCAAGTGCAATAGGCGCAGCCTTAATTGATACAACATTAGTAGCATAGGAGCATAATAAAATGGGAACAAATACATTAACTACCAGAGTGTCTGGTGACACCATTACCACTAGTTTTTTTAATGATTTTAATACTGCCCTAGAGGGCGATTTTGTTGGGAGAAATTCCGCAGGAATTCCAACTTCAAATCAAAACATCGGGACGGTTGCCCTACCCTGGGGAACGTGCCGAATAACAAATTTAATTGTTAATGGCGCGACAATAGATACAACCAAAATACTTGCGCCCGTGAATCGCGTAGTTTCTGGCCAAGTAAGAACCACCAGCAATCAAGCACAATTCATTTGGCCAAAAGGATCTAATAATAGTTTTGATTTGAAAGCAACGACGACCAATTTGGTTTTGGATATTAATGGAGTTTCGGTTTCTTTTGTTGCAGATCAAAATAAAGCTTCTTTGACTTTGGCTCCCAGCTCTCAAAATACAGCACTCGTTAATAATATATTGGCCATAGGTCAATGGGATACGAGACTTTGGGGAGAAGAGTGGTGTTTTAAAACAATAGCAATGGATACAGCCGGGACTGGGATCACCGCCTTAATTGGCAAATGGGCTTCTTTTAAAATAGTACATGGCGGGAATACAGAATATTTTCTAGCCTTTGTAAACAGTGCGACAGAGCTTACAAAATGTCTTCGTGGATATTTTTATAATTCCGCCGGAGCACCAATAAACCGTATCGCTATTTATGACAATGATGTAATTACCCTTATGTCAACCGCCTGGATATTTGCAACAAATGATGGCTCTACATTAGATGTTACATATAATAATCCTATTTGGAACTATGTTGCTCCGACCGGTCCAGCAACGGGCGATTATTGGTATGATCTTGCAAATAATCTTTGGAAGCGATATGACGGGGCTTCATGGATTTCAATCAATCGTGTTTTTATTGGAATGGCAATAATCGACACCGCCAATTGTGTTGGTGCAAGATCAGTTGATTTTTATAGAACAGCTGACAATCAAAATACAATTAATCTTGAAATTTCTACAACAGAAATAATTAAAACAACAAAATTAAATCAAAATGTTTCTGTTTATGGAAATTTGCTAGAGTTCAAAAATACTCTAGCTTCGTGGAATATAACAACACAACTTGCTACAAGTACAGAAATGTATAATGCGACAGAACAAACATCTACGGCATATTGGCTTTATATTTCCGACGTCGGTCAATGTATTATTTCAGATATTACGCCATATTATCGTGGAGATTTGAAAGGATGGTATCATCCTCACAATACATGGCGTGCAGTTGGTCTTGCCTACAACAATGCATCAAATAATTTTATTCAAGCTGGCGGAATAAAAACGAATAAAACTGATATCTGTTATGATTCTCCGGGTGCATTTCCTGCAACAGATACAAAAATAAGATATTTTACAACTGCAATTCGTTTACTTGGAGCTTCTTTTATCGGAACAACCGACGCTTCTGTTTCGGGAACAGTGCTTACATGTTTTATTCCATGTACTGCCAATGCTGTTTATAGTGGTGAATCTTATACTGGCGCTGGTTTCTTTTTTGGTTTTTCTTTGAATTCCGCTAATCGCACAACAAATATTCAATCGCTTCCTGGTCAAAGTAATGAAGGTATATGTGTCGGTTATTGTTTAAGTACAGAATATGGATTTGTTTCGGCGTCAATCAATGCAAAAATGGGAGATATTCTAAGGCCACATACGGCAGGTGGCGTAAGCGCGTCAGCTTGGAACTGCCAATTAAAATTGATATCTTCCGGTTGCACATATTAAGGAGAAAAAAATGGTATCAAGAAAAATAATTTTCATTCATAATGGAAAAAATAAGCTTGTTGAGGTCGATTATCATACCGGTGGGGTTTCGGAAGAGATAACTGTTTTATGGGATGAAAAAATCGATGGTTCGCTTCCGCAGGAATATCTTGATAATTATAAAGGATTGAAAAAAATCAATGGGAATTTTTTAATTGATCAAGATATGATTGATACAATTGCGACATCAACAGCATTGGATCTTTGTTATCAAAATAGACGACTTGCCTATGGCGATTGGGGCAACCAGCTTGATGAAATATATCATGACCAGGATGCTTGGAAGATCAGAATAGCAGCAGTGAAAGCACAATTTCCCAAGCCAAGTTAATGCAAAAAATAGTTTTTATAATATGCTTTGTGGCGTCCATTTTTTTTAAAGATTATGTCCGGGCACAATTATTTTGTGGAACTATTTTCTTATCGTTTTTTATTCTAATGAAATTCAAAGAGCGATTCGAATGGAAACTATTATTGCCCTGTTTTTATTTTTTATTACAATCTATCTTTTTTTGTTTTTATCCTGAATCGCAATATTTGAAATATGGCAATCTTGCGGCTCTTTCTTTCAATGCGATCAACTTAGAAGCGCTTTTATATTTTTCTGGATTTTTATTGATTCTATATTTCAAAGATTTCTTTTTTAAAATATTCGATAAGGCGCTTTGTTGGCTTGCCTTTGCAGATGCTTGCATTTTATTATTTCAGCAAAACGGAATAATGCAAAATTATGCACTTGATGGGTCATTTATTGCGATCATGTTTTCGCGGATTAATTTTGCACCAGTTCGATTTATGGAAAATGGATATTCGAAAAAGCTTTTTTTTATTGATGCATTAACGTTAATTATTCCAACAATTGCGATATTGAAAAATCAAGCGAGTGTGGTTTTGGGCTGTTTTGTTTTAATGCTTTCGTTGTATGTTTTCTTATCGATAAAAGGGAAATATAAATATGCGATTCCGGCGCTGATTGTTTCAATTTCCTGGCAGTGGGGTATTCTGCATTTAGGCCCGGAATTATTTCATAGTACCGGAAGATTCGAATGGTGGCAGATAATCACAAAATGGTTTTTGCATAATGCGGACAACTACAAAATGCTATTTGGGTTCGGGCCTGGTTCATTTTATCTTTTCGGTCCACACATTCAATTAACGCTAGTGGCCATGCGAGAATATGGATATTTTGTCAACACGCACAATGAATTCTTACAGATATTTTTTGAGTTTGGGCTTGTGGGTCTTTTAATGGCGATTCTGGCGATTTGGGGTATATGGACACGTTTGAGATCGGAAAGGTGGCAGAGCGCCGCGTTTTTGTCGTTCCTTTTGCTTTGTTTGTTGTATAATCCGCTTCGATATTTCAATTTAAGCATTTTGGGGATGTATTTAGTTGTTGGCGCGCTGCGAACAAAAAACAATGGTGAAATTTATGACACAAGAGGTTAGGGAAAAGATTTTAAAGATCATGGACGGTTTCGATATGTCCGTTTTGATGTATCACATTTCCGAGTGCGCCAGGGCGCCGGAAATTTATGATTTCCTGATTAAAAATAATCTGATGGGGAAAACGCTTTATGACTGGTGGTTATTTTGCGGCAGAACTTCATTATCGATAATCAAAACGTGTTTGATGCAGATTGAAAAAAACAAAGATAAAAAAATATATGCCGGAAAGGATATTTTTCTGGTAGACTGAAAACAACAACGAAAGGGGTTTCACATGTTAGAATTCATTTTCGCGAACAAAGTAATTATTCTTGCCGCTCTTTTTGCAATTAGTGAAGTGCTTGCATTAATTCCTGCGCTCAAATCAAATTCTGTTTTCACGTTTATTTATAACGCAATCGTGTGGCTCAAAAATCAGTTCTCAACTCCGAAATAAGTTATTTTAAATGGACCAGAATCTTGAAGAAAATCTATCTGAAATTCGCGTATCCCTTGCGCGCGCAGAAACAAATATCAATTGGATAAAAGAATCGATCGAGAGGCTTGACAGAAAATTCCAGGGAGTTGAAGAAATTGAAAATTCTGTCATCGAACTGAAAGCAGGAGCCGCGATACAAAAAAAAATACTCTATGTGCTGGCAGTTATAATCGGCGGAGAATTGGTCCGCATTGTTTCTCAATTCATTATTCCATAAATGTATCTGTGTTATAAATCTCCCCGGACTCATAAGTTACAAAGCTGTCTGTCGCTATGGGCAGACCACAGGTCGCATCAATCCCTAATCAAGTGCTCTCCATAATAATTTTGGTATTTATTGCCCTCTCTGTCTATTATCACATAGCTGTAGTTTTTATTTTCTTCTTCTGCCGCCGCGGCGGCAGCGTCCTCTCCCGACGCATAAGTCGAGTATGGCCTGTTATAGTAGGCGGCATATACTATCGCGTATTTTTCATCGCTATCAAAAATAATATCAATATCCCTTTGGTCCGATGCGATATCATGTATATTGCCCGTCCCGCTCATTTTCTTTGGTATCGTATATGTTGTCCTCATTATTGTATCTCCTGTCGGGGACACTGCGAGGGCACCAACGTCTAACTCTGATAGCGTTACGTATTTCTTTTCCATTGTTTCACTCCTATTATTAATGATTTATAATTCAGTAGTTGTGCCAGAGTTGTGCCAGCCGCAAGTGTATCGGCGACAATAAAATCTTATCTGTCAATGACCACTTTATAACAAACATATTACCTCCTATCTTATTCGTTGATAATTTTCTTCAGATCGTCTTGTCTCTTGGTTTTCCAAAACAATTCTCTCTTTTCCTTGCAACTTCTACAAAGATTAACTTCTTGACTTTTAACTGCCCTCCACCTTCCATATTCGTCATATCGTAATAACGTCGGTCTTAAGAAGGTCAAAACAATGTTTTCTGACCCACAATCTTGGCATCGTTTCATGTCGTCCTCCTTTCACTCTACCTCCACATATTCATGGCATAATTGGAGGACTTCATCGTAAGACTTAGAGACAAACGCTCTTTCCGATAAAAAAACAAATTATCAAGTGTAAAAAAAATATCATTTTCTTCTATTGTTTCCATGTGTCCTCCAACGAAGCTAGTATAATATAATTGACGCATTATGTCAAGCCATTTTAGCAATAATCGCATAACTAGCCTAATCCATTGCAATAATTAGGAAAATAATTCTTTCTCGCGTCGTTCCCGCGCTTCTTTTTGAAGCTTAATCATTTCGTCTTTGCTAAATTCATTTGAACTGCGCGGTTCTATTCTATCGTATAACCCATTTGCAATTTTATTATGCGTTCCTTCCTTCAGCAGATAAGAAAAGCTTGCAATCCACTTTTCTTTATTTTGTCCATTGCAATATGGATCTTTGACAATCTTTTTTATAATATCTTCCCAATATTTTTCGTCAGGAACCTCGGACCATAAACGATTTGTTTTGTCCTCTTCGAATATACCCAGGCTTTTTGCTTCTGGTAATGTGCCTCGGTAAGCGTTCCAAATCCTTAAAAGCCAATTTCTTGATGCGGGTTTTTTTGTGTGGCGTGTTGTTTCAGCAACCGAAGGTTGCGTTATAATATCACACACCTTTATATTTAGGATTTGGGATTTAGGATTTAGGATTGTATTTACATCCGAGCTCCGAGAATCTTCCGAGAATTGTCCGGGGGTGGGAGGTTTCTCGGAAGATTCTCGGAGGGTTTTCGTCAAATACCTCTCGTGTATTTTCAAGAACTTAGGGTAATTTATGTGTATTTGATTTCCAACTGATTCGCATTTGAAATCGAATATGGTTGACAACTTGTTTAGCATTTGAATCATCTTTGATTTGGAAATGAATATACGACTGCGTTCCAACTGACTTAGCGGTACGCTTACAATTGACGCGTCGTTTTTTATGTGTTCTGCGATAGATCCTAGAAGAAAAAACCAAAAAACTATTAGCCGATATCCGTTTTTTTTGTCCTCCAGAATGCGGGTTATTTTTGTGTCATCAAAAAAGGAACTTTCCATTTTAAAAAATTGCATATTCCCCCCATAAAAAGTTCATTATTGTACTTGAAAATTATCTGACAAAAGGTAAGATGTTTTCAAGTATGGCGACTAAAAAGTTTAAGACTTTTAACCAGAATGTAAACAAGAATTTTCAAAAATTCAATTTACATTCTGGTTTTTTATTTTATCATCTATAACAATTGAGATACTCCATAATAAAAGGACGGTTCGACAAGTGCTGACGGGCCGTTCTTCTTCTTTAAAACAATTGCAAATCTGATTTTTCTTTGTTATCTTTATCCTTAGTTCTTTCAAAACTTACGGGTGGGCTACTTATGGGGGTTTCTGAAATAGTTCGGAAGCCCTCATTTTCTATTATAATGTTAGAATTCCAATATGGACAATCAAAGCGCTTTCTGTCTTCTATCTCTAGCCACGATAATACAAGC
>Ga0315289_10004726_pt1 | contig 20242 bp, 18 predicted proteins | sample YL17G11_40_MG_FD_203452 | JGI IMG/M metagenome (GOLD analysis project Ga0315289, IMG submission 203452) | Sediment microbial communities from Yellowstone Lake, YNP, Wyoming, USA - YL17G11_40 | ecosystem: Environmental > Aquatic > Freshwater > Lake > Sediment | place: USA: Wyoming | collected... | reverse complement strand
GGATCGTCCTGGCGGAAGAGCAGTATTTGCGGAAAGCGTTCGGCGCGGAGTATGCGAATTATTGCGGCCGTGTCAGGCGGTATCTATAGCAAGTGAGTGGATGACTGCCCATCATGAATTCTCAAACGCATGAGGGACCGGGGTTGCCCGTTCATCCTCCGGTCATATACCTGGCCGTGCTGTTGGTCGGGATCGGGCTCCATCACTGGCGGCCGATCTCGCCCCTGCCCGGGCGGTGGGGAGACATCGTGGGCATTGTCCTGATCGTTCTGGGCGTCGCCATCATGCCGCCCGTGCTCCTGCGGTTTCGCCGGGCCGGCACACCGTTCAATCCGCATAAGCCGGCCTCGGCCCTGATCACTGATGGGCCGTACCGGTTCTCCCGCAACCCCGCCTACGTGGTCCTGACGCTCTGGTATCTCGGGGCGGGACTTCTTCTCCACAACGGCTGGATTCTATTGTTGTCGCCGCCGCTTGTGCTCGTCATGGACCGGTGCGTCATCCGCAAAGAAGAGCAACACCTGGAGGCAGAGTTCGGTGAGGAGTACCGCCGCTACAAAGCGACCGTCCGCCGCTGGTTATGACGGTGCGCGGCCCGTGAAAAGGGGCCGCGGCACTGCCCGACGGCACACCACGATCCTTCGCCACAATTCTCCGGTTCTCATTCTCTTTTCTGTCGCAAAACCGGGTGGGGGTGCACTATATAACGAGAACGCAGGTTTTGGGAGCGTTTTCGAGGTGCCCTATGACGGAAACGGACAAGTATTACGTGGGACGCTGTCTGGATGGTCATCCGGACGATTTTCGCCACCTGGTCCGGCGGTATCAGCCGGTTCTGCTGGCCCATCTGGCCGGCAAGCTGGGCAACCGGGACCGGGCCGAGGAGGCCGCCCAGGAGACCCTGGTGCGGGCCTACTTCAAGATGGACAAGCTGAGAAAGCCGGAGTCCTTCTTCGCCTGGCTGCTCGGCATGGCCGACCTGGTGGCGAAGGAGCAACAACGAAAGGAGCTGATCCGCCGCCGGCGCGAGTCTATTCGCGAGTTGGCTGACGAGGCACCTCAGCCGGAACTCTCCCAAGACTACGCGATCGAGGCGGCGGTGGCGGGCCTGCCCGAGGCATATCGAACGGTGATTCTGCTGCGGTATTACGGCGGGTTGTCGTGCAACGGGATCGCCGAGCAGCTCGATGTGCCTCTGGGCACGGTCACCAAGACGTTATCGCGAGCCTATGCCCTGCTGCGTGAGTCTCTGGCGCAGGGGCAGGAAGTGAATGAGGTGCAAGAATGAACTGCACAGAATGCAAAGAACGATTGGTGGTGTACCTGGAAGGACTGCTCGACGATTCGCAAAAGCAGACCGTCGGGGAACACCTGAACAAATGTGAGGCCTGCCGGGCGGAGTTAGAGGGATTGGCGACCCTTCAACAGCGTCTGGTCAACAACGGCAAGGCGCTGGCCCAAAACAACCGCGAAGATGAAGTGATGAACCGGATCTTCTGTGAACAGAACGCAAGGCTCAAGTCGGCCGCTCAGGCCACGGCGGGCCTTCGCCTAAGGAGACTGATTATGAAAAGCTCAATAGGGAAAATGGCAATTGCGGCAGCCGTGGTGCTGGCGTGTGCAGGCGGTATCTATCTTTGGAGCGGCACACAACCAACTGTGGCCCTGGCCGACGTGCTCGTGAAGATCGAGCAGATCCAGGCCTTCATGTACAAGATGACCATGCACATGACGGGCCCGATGCAGAATACCCTCTTGCGTGATGCACAGTACGAAATGACCGCGCTGATCTCGAACGACTATGGGATGAGGATGGACATCAATATGGTCGATCCTAATACCGGCCAGAGCATGACCCAGCAAATGTACGTGCTGCCCGAGCAGAAGACGATCGTGATGCTCATGCCGCAAATGAAGAAGTACATGCGCATGGAGCTTGACGAATCCATGTTCGAGCGGATGCAAAAGCAGAGCAACGATCCGCGCATCATGATCAAGCAGATTCTGGCGTGCAAGTACGAGGAGCTGGGCAAGAGCGTGATCGATGGGGTCGAGGTCGAGGGATTTCAGACGACCGACCCGGCCTATAGCGGCGGTATGGGCGATGTCGATGTCAAGCTGTGGGTCGATGTAAAGACCTGGCTGCCGGTGCGCGTGGACATGAGCATGAAGATGAATGAAGAGACCCAGATGCAGGGGACGCTGCACGATTTCCAGTGGGATGTGCCCGTGACGGCAAGCGAATTCACCTCCATTATCCCGGCGGACTACACCGCCGGGCCCGGCGACGGCCTCAAGATGCCCCCGATGACCGAAAAGACCGCCATCGAGGGCCTGAAGCTCTGCGTCGATCTCATCGGCAAATACCCGGAGAATCTGAACATCGCGACCATCGTGCAGATGATCCAGGAATCCAGAAACAGCAAGACGCCCGAGGCGCAGAAGCTCCGTCAGGCGGTGGAGCAGGCAAAAACCGATGAGGAACGAACCCAGGCGATCGGCACGATGATGCCTCTCCAGATGCTGGGCGGCTTCTACATGAGCCTGGCGCAGGAGAAGAAAGAGCCGGCGTACTACGGCAACATCGTGAAGCCCGGCGACGTGGCCCAGGTTCTGCTGCGGTGGAAGACCGCGGAGAACGAATACCGCGTGATCTTCGCCGACCTGCATGCGGAGACGGTCAACGCTGAGACGCTGGCCCAGCTCGAAGCCGGCTTGCCGAAGTAGACAAAGGCTGGAGCACCCGTGAATCCAGGCCGGGCGGCGGAGCCCGGCCTTTTGCTGCGCCGAAAAAGTGGACGCGGTTTATACGGGAACGGTAGGCTGGGGTGTATTAGATGGGAAAACAGCAGAGACGCAAGATCTTGCGTCTCTACGTAGGGTGCACCCGGATGCTGGAAGAAAGGTATCTGATCTGGCGGTTCAAGCACAGCAGCGCCGCGGCGTTCGAGCAGATCTACACGAGGTACAAGAACGACCTGCTCAAGCTGGCGGTGGTGCTGCTCGGGGACGTCCACGCCGCCGAGGACATTGTGCACGATGTCTTCGTGCAGGTGGCCGGAATGCGGAGTCGTCTGCGGGTCACCGGCAATCTCAAAGCCTTGCTCGCCACCTGCGTCGTCAACCGGGCCCGGAATTATCGACGGGATGCGTACCGGTACCAGCATTCCGTGGCCAGGCAGGCGAGCGATGGCTCGTCAGACTCGTTCGAGCCTGGACATTGGGCGATTGTCAGTGAGGAGTTGCACTTGCTCAGTGAAGCGATGGCACAGTTGCCCTATGAGCAGCGTGAAGCCGTCGGGCTTCATCTCGGAGCCGAGCTGACGTTCCCGCAGACCGCCCGCATCCAGAAGGTGTCGGTCAACACCATACAAGGCCGATGTCGGTACGGACTGGAAAAGCTGCGGTCCCTGCTGAACTCGGAGGCAACGACATGAAATCCGTAGACGACATGACGACGTTTTTCCAAAACGCAACCATCACCACGAATCCCGCCGGGGACCGGGTCGTCCTGGCTGATGCGCTCGATGCCGCCGGGCTGGCGTCCGGCAAGCGGCCGGTCCGCGGCGGGTGGAGTCTATGGGGGTTAACCATGAAAAGTCCCATTACGAGATTGGCCATTGCCGCCGTGGTAATCGTCGGAGTCGTGACAGGCATCTATATGATGGGTGGCTCGAAGCCCGCCTTCGCCGACGTTGTCAAACCCATCCTTACCGCACGAACGGCCGTGTACAAAATCGTCGCCAATATGGGCGACAAACCGGCGCTGACCGTGCAGGGTGAGTTCATGGAACCTGGTCTGGTGCGACACACAATGAGCTTCGGCCAGACTCCTGGCCAAGAGACGGTTCAGATCATGGATTATGTCCAGGGCAAGGGGATCGTGCTCGTTCCTGCTCAAAAGATGGCCATGTTCATAGAGCCCAAGGACAAACCCGATGAATTGCAGCCCGAGATGGTCAATCAGTTCCAGGTGCTTCGCGAGCGGATCAGGCAAGCGCAGGAAAACCCGGACGGGTCCGTCACCTATTTGGGTGAGTCACGAATCGAGGGGCGTAAGACCATCGGCTATCGCATAGCCGAAAAAGGCGTGGATATGAGGATCTGGGCCGATGCCGGCAGCCTCCTGCCTTTGCAGATCGAGTATTCGATGGAGGAATTGACGGGCGAACCGGTTACGGCGGTTATGACGGATATCGAGTTTGACCTGCCGCTCGACCCCGCCGAGTTCAGCCTTGCGGTGCCGGAGGGCTACACCTGTCAAACCGTGCAGGTGGATGCGTCTGTACCGAAGGAAGCGGACCTTGTTGAAACGCTCCGAATCTGGGCCGAAAAGACGGACGGCAAATTCCCCTCCGAACTGAACATGGCATCGCTCAAGGAGTTGGACCAGGCGAGTGACGGAAAGGGCCCCCAGCCCGACAAGGAGAAAGGCTTTGCAGATCCTGTCCTGCAGGAATTCATGCAATTCTTCCAAAAGATCATGCGAGGCCTGGCATTCGCAAGCAGGTTGCCGAAGGATTCCGACTGGCACTATGTAGGGAAAGACGCGACCTTTGGCGATGCGACCAAACCCATTTTCTGGTATCGGCCGCAAGGCTCGGCGACCTACCGGGTCATCTACGCCGACCTCTCAGTCCTCGACGTGGCGCCTGAGGATCTGCCGAAGTAAGCATCGGGAACACACGTGCGACTGACGCGATGGCCGGGTGTGAAGCCCGGCCTTTTTCTTGCGCCTCCGATTTTCTACGGGTAGAATGCAGGAAAATCAGATTTTCCGTTAATGCGCGCGAAGGGTGGCCCTCTATATCTACAGAGATCGCTGCGGCAGCCGCCGAGCCTGGGCATTCCGGGAACGGTACCAATTGAGGCAGTCACGAGGTGTCTGACAGTCGATTTGAAGAGCTGGTGGACGTGCACGGCCGAAACGTCCTGAACGTCGCCCTGCGGATTCTGGGCGACGCGGACCTGGCGCGAGACGTGTACCAGGAAGTCTTCCTGGCCATCTGGCGGCGCTGGCACAAGTACGACGGCTCCCTGAACTGGGGCGCGTACCTGTACCGGGTGACCGTGCGCAAGGCGCTGGAACTGGCCCGCGCCCGGCGGTCCATGCCGGCGTCCCCGGACGATGGCGAGCCTCAAAGCACCGGCGCGGAGCCGGACATGGGGCTGCGCGTAGGCGAGCTGCAGCAGAGGCTGACGGCGGCTCTGGCGCGGCTGCCGAAGCGCCAGGCCGACGTGTTTATCCTGTCCCGCATCGAAGGTCTGGACCATGCGGCCGTTGCGGAAATCCTCGGTTGTTCGCGGAACTCGGTGCGCGTGTGTCTGCATCGGGCCGTCCAGCAGTTGGCCCGTGAAATGAGCGATTACCTGGGCTGAGCACGAAGCATGATTGACCACAAGCATATGAGAGAGCAACTCGTGAGCTTCGCACTGGGCGAGCTGTCCGAGTCCGAGCGAGTTACGGTCAGCGCGCACGTGGGCGCGTGCGAGCGGTGTCGGGCCGAGCTGACGCGGCTCGAAAAATTGCTGCACTGCGCCGGGCGACGCAAAGACCTGTCGGCGGACGAGCCACAGTACGAATCGGCCCGAGCCGGTCTTCTCGCCGTAGTGGGCGGCCTTGCCTGTCCCGAACATCCTGCTCGTGCCAGGGTGGCTATCTGGAGGGCGATTATGAGAAAGCGACCCGTAAGACTGGCTGCGGCGGCGGTGATCGTCGCGGCGCTCCTGATCAGCCTCTCGCATTTCAACGGGACCGTGGTGAAAGCTGTCGAATTCGAGGAAATCACCCAAGCCATGCAGCAAGTCCCGTGGCTGCATGCGAGGGGCGCCGGATTCGAACGTCAAATCGGCGGGGTCGCCGAGCAATGGATCGGTTTTGCGTCAAAGATTCATGCCGGCAAGTGGGCCAACGGCAAGGTGAGCTTCGCCAGTGAGAAAGACCACAAGCAATTCGTCTACGATCCCAATAGCAATACCATCACGGTCCGCTACCTGGAAGCGTCCGCCATTGACTTGACTTCTCCGGCGACGCTTCTTACGAGCATGCACAAGCTGCTGGCGGAGCAGGGCGCACAGGTCAGCGTCAGAAGGGGAAGCTATCAGGGCCGGAAGGTTCAAGTCCAGGACATAACGCTGTCCAACGTGGGAGGGCACGGGGAATCGCAGGCGTTGACCCTCTACGTTGACCCCGAGTCCAAGCTGCTCTACGGCGCGAAAATAGAGGCAGTCGATGCGGCGGGCAAGGTGGTCATGGCGGGGACGATTACGTTCGACTATCCGTCATCCGGCCCTCAGAGTATCTACGATCTCGGTGTTCCACGGGATGCCCGGATCGGGGGCGACGGGACCCAGACCGGCTTCCAGACCCTCCTCGAACAGTATCGGCGGATGCGTGCAGAGGCGACGAATGAATACATCGCGATCATCACCCACGCCGCCAATGACGGCATCGTCACCAGGCTCGACGTGGACTACAGGTCGGGGCGCAAGCATCGCCTGGAGCGTCATTCTGTTTTCCACAGCGGCGAAGTGCTCGACAGACTCTGGCCGCAATACAAGGAGCAACTCGGCAACACCTTTGACTCTCTGCTGTCATGGACTCGCAGACACTACGATGATCCGCGGGCCGGTGTCTCCATTTACCTCTATGACGGTGGGTATTACTGCTCGACACGTCAAAATGGCGAGAATGGCTGGAGCAAACAGGACAAGCTCTATCTTCCCGGCGGCGATCCCGCCCCATCGATATCTCTTGTAGATGTGGCTTGGCCGAGGATTGTCTCCACAGCCCGGATCATCGAGGACGACTACGCTCGCCAGAATGGTCTGATCTGCATCGAGAGCCTGAGCCAGGGACACGTGGACCCTCGTGAATGGGCGTCGCTGCCGGGTAGGTTCCTGTCTTATCTTGACCCATCCTGGGACTATCTGTGCCGGCGGCGCGTGACCGAACGGCGTCCTGACGCCGACTGGCAGCAGGACAAAGACTGGTTGGCCGGTGTCGATCCGAACAAGGTGCGAGACAGCTCGATCACCGTGGACGAGATCACCGAGGCTTTCCAAGCTCCCAACGGTCATTGGTATCCCAAGGTCGTCGTCGAGCGGTCCGGCGGCATTCGAGAAGACGACAGGCATACCCCGCTGAGGACCAGTACGACCAAGCGGATCTACCCGAATCTCTCCCTCGAGTTTCCGGAAGGTATCTTCGACATCGACAAGCTGCCAGGCCAATAATCTTGTTTCATGGTCCAGACGAATCCGGCCGGGCGGCGGCAGCCCGGCCTTCTTTTTGCGCGGGTGCGGCGAAACCGGGCGAGAGGCGGCGGGCGAATGGTTTTTCGCTGATGGGGGATTTTTTTGCATGCGCGCGGGGGCCGGTTCGTTATTACTGTGGGAACAGGTTTTGAGGAGCTCGCAGGTGAACGATCGTTCGAGGCAGGACCGTGTTGCCGCGTTGGAAAGCGCAGACCGGGCGGCGTACGAGCGGCTGGTTGAGGAGCACTACGCGCACGTGTTTGCCGTGTGTTACGGCGTGCTCCTGAACGTCCACGACGCCCAGGATGCCGCCCAGGAGACGATGCTGAAAGGTCTTATGAAAGTGGTGGACGGGAGTATTCCGGAGCGGTTTCGGCCCTGGCTCATTCGCGTGGCTCGCAACCTCTGCATCGACCATCTGCGCCGGCGGAAGCGCCGGAAACCGCCGGCCGAGCCGCCTGCGACGCCCTCTCAGCAAGACGCGAACGCCCAACAGGACTTGGAGCAGGCCATCCGGCGCCTGCCAAGCGAGCTGCGCGTGCCTCTGCTGCTGTACTACGTCGACGGGCGGAGCCCGAAGGCCATCGCGGAGAATCTGAACGTCTCCTATTCAGGAGTCTGCCGCAGGCTCCGCCTGGCGCGGCAACAGTTGCACGAACTCCTGACGGAAAGGGCACAGGAATGAACCGCCAATGCAAGCATATCCGGGATCTCATCGCCGATTCGATCACGGGGACTCTCCCGCCCGACCAGGCCAGACATCTCGACGAGCATTTGGCCGGCTGTGCAGACTGCCGCAGCTACGCCGAGGCCCTGCAGCGCGAGGACGTGCTGCTGGCCCAATTCGTGGCAGGCGTCGGCGCTGGTACGGCTAACCGGCAAAAGCAGCTTCTGCAAACCCTGGGTTCCCGTGCGTTCAAGCTAACCGACACGTTAACCAGGGGAAGGAAGATTATGACAACTTCGATTGCGAAACTGGCGATCGCCGCATCGGTCGCCGTTATTGTCGGGCTCTTCGGCTTATCTCGACTGATGCATCCGCCCACCGAGGGGGGCAAGGGGCCGGGCTTCAGCCTGCTGGCGAAGGCCTGTGCGGCCGAGGAATCCCTGTTCCAGGGAACCAAGGTTGTCCATATCCAGAATGAGATCATTGTGTACGCGGGTCCGGCGGACGCCGCGGAGCATCTCGATTCTGTCTGGCTGCCCATGTGGTCGGTGAAGCCGGACGGCCAATTGCAGGTCAACCAACTCACGCTGGCCGTCGCGCCGGAATCGTACGTCGTTACGGACCACTCGTGGTATGATCCGGCGACCGACTGTTTCAGCCGAATCCTGAAAGCCGGCGACGCCGTGGTCTTTGCCAACTCTTATGACGGCCAGTTCGTCTATGGCACGAGCCTGGCGCCCAATGGCGCGGTCCAGGTTGATGAACAGGCGGTGACAGACGAGTTCCGACCGCCGCAAAATCCCGCCCAGTGCCTGGGCATGACGGTCGGTCTCCAGACCGCTCTAACTCACGATAGCACGTTCGTGCAGAGCGTCGAGCCGGGCACGCTGCACGGGGGCGAGCCTGCCCACATCTATAAAGCAGGCATGCCGAACCCTGATGGACAAATGAATAACAGCTACTGGCTGTTCAAAGTGCGCGACGAGGATTCCACGCTGGCCGAAGTGGAGTTCGTCTTGTCCGGCCGGCCGCAACTGCTCATCCGCCGGGTTTTGACGGAATCCCGGGAGACACCGGCGGTCTCCTGGAGTCTCGACGAAATCCAGGGAGCCGGGGCCACGGCCGCGCGGCAGATCACCATAACACCCGACATGGTGCTCCCGCGCGTCTCTGTCGAACACATGGTCGAGCGCGCGACGTTTGAGACCTATGTCTTCGCCACCAAGCCGTCGTGGACCGGCAACATCGAGATCACGGATTGCATCGATCCGGCCACCGAGGGCGGCCGCATGTTCATCCTGACCGCCCGCGCCGAGGACGGCCGGCACCTCGTCTTGGTTCAGTCGCCGACGTACAACGCAGCGCTCGGGACCGTCGTGAAACAGGGCAAGGTGGTCTACACCTCTCCCAATGGCTTCAAGGTCTGGGGCGGCGGGCCGCAGAAGTGGTACTCCAAGATCCTCCTGGAAAGCGCCCAGGCCTTTATCAAGGACCCGCCCTCCGAGAATCGCATCGGGTACGTGCTGGAATCTCCCACCGGCACCTTCCCCGCTCTGGCCGTCAACGGCCCGGTCACGGACGAGGAACTCCACAAGCTGGTCGATAGCCTCATGCCCGCGAAGGACTACCTCCGCGATCGAGCGACCGAAACACAAGAGAAATAAGGATAATCCTGTTGCCCGGGTCCGGCTGGGCATCTGGAGACCCGCCATGAGAAGCTTGATGCTGTTGATCGTTGTCGCCTTGGGGATTGTCGCGGTGACGGGGGGCTGCCGACCTCCAGCCACCTCCGGCGGGACCGGCGCTTCCGGTACGGTCGAGCAGATGGTCGAGCAGGCGACCTTCGAGACCTATGTCTTTTCGACCAGGCCTGCCTGGACCGGCACGGTTGAGATTACGGACGCCCGCGATCCGGCCAGCTTCGGGCGGCGAATGTTCATCCTCACTGCCCGCGCCGACGACGGCCGTCATCTGGTTCTGGTCCAGTCACCGACGTACAACAGGATGTTTCGCGCACGGGTCAGAGAGGGCGGCATACTTGTGTACACCTCGCCCAACGGCTTCAAAGTCTGGGGCGGCGGGCCGCAGAAGTGGTACTCGAAAATCCTCCTGCAAGGCGCCCGCGCCAGTATCAAGGACCCGCCCTCCGAGAATCGCACCGGGTACGTGCTGGAATCCCCCGCTGGAACCTTCCCCGCCCTGGCGGTCAATGGGCCTATCAGCGACGAAGAACTACACCGCCTGGTGAACAGCCTCATTCCAGCTAAGGAGTATGTCAGCCGGCAAGCCGGTGCCTCACAACCGAAATAGATCGGCGCTGCTTGCTTGGTAGTCGAGCCCAAGGCCGGGTCTTATATCCCGGCCTTCTTTTTGCGCATCCCAAGGACATACCTGCGCGAGCATAGGCATGGCTCCGGTTATCCAATGGAGTGGCGGTATTGACTTGTTGCGCGGGAGGGGGGCTTTGCGTCTATAATGGTGAAGTGCTGAGGCACGAAACGAAAAAGGAGCTGGCGTGAGTGATCGGCGGACCGAGGTACTCGAGCTGCTGGAGACTTCCGGGGCGAAGTTGTACGCCCTGCTGACCAGGCTCACCTTGCGCGAGGACGTGGCCGAGGAGCTCTTGTAGGACCTGTTCCTCAAGCTCCAGGGCGCCCGGGACCAGGGTCGGATCGACTGCTGGTATGCGTACGCCCGTCGGACGGCGATGAATCTGGCCTTCGACTGGCGGCGCCGGCAGGCGACCCGCCGGGTCGGCTCGCTCGACGCGCTGGCGGAACGTGCCTCAGAAACCGCCGGACCGCTGAGCCAGCTCGTGGCGTCCGAAGAGCTCGAACAGGTGCTGGCTGCGATCGATCGGCTTCACGGCACCTCGCGCGAGGTTTTTGTCATGCGGTATATCGAGCAGAATTCGTACGAAGAGATTGCCGGACAGCTCAGCAAGACGGTTCATCAGGTGCGCGCCCTGTGTTTTCGAGCGATGAGCACGTTACGTGACACGCTCGGATGCGACCCTTCACCGGCGGGCGGAAAGGAGATTCAGCATGTCGAAGATGAATGATGCGGAACTCCGGCGCCGATTGGAGCTGCTCGCCCACGTGCAGCCCTCCCCCGGAGCCACCGGCCGGGCCCTGGACCGCGTCCGACAAACCATTTTGAACAACGAGAGTCTACAGGCTCGCAAGAGCATCGGGAGAATCGTTATGAACAGCAAATGGAGCAAATTAGCCGTCGCGGCGGCCGTTGTGATAGGGGTCTTGATCGCCTTACCATTCTTCAGTCCTTTTGGTTCCGGGGTCACCTTTGCCCAGGCCATCCAGCCCATTCTGAATGCCAACTCCGCGATTTTCGACATCATCATTGGCAAGGAGGACGCGAATACGCCGGTCATCCACGACATGGTCGTGGGCTCGCGCATCCGGCGGACCCTGTCGAACATCGAGGGCAATGTCAGCATCATCGACTTGGACAGCAAACGCATTCTGAACCTGACGGAGGCCAAGAAGGAAGCGGCGTACATCGACCTGAAGGGTCTGCCCCAGATTCCGAATTACCTGGAGTTATTGAAGAACACGATTGTCCGACTCCAGGACAGCCCGCACTTCGTGGTGGAGGATCTCGGCGTGCGGGAGATCGACGGACGGGAAGCGGTCGGATTCCTGGCCAAACACCCGGAGGTCGAAATCACCATCTGGGCGGATTCCAAAACGGGTCTGCCCATCCGGATCGAACAGAAGGAACGCCAGGCGCTCTACATCGTCAAGAACATGCAGTTCGATGCGCCGATGGACGACGCGCTGTTCAGCATGGAAGTTCCGGAAGGCTATAAGCTCCAGCAGATGGAGCTCGATCTGAATAGTGCCACGGAGGCGGACTTCGTCGAGGGCCTGCGGATCATGGCCGAGACGTTCGGAGAAGGGCAATTCCCTGATGGCGTGGCTCTGGAAGATTACCTCAAGCAGGTCCCGCAGATCACCAGGAAGTTCGAACAGCTCAAGCTGTCGGATGAGGAGCAGCTCGTGCTCGGCAAGAAGATGCAGCAGTACATCCTGTTCCTGCGGTTCTTCAAGGGCGAGGGCAAGTGGTACTATCGCGGCAAGGGCGTGAAGCTCGGCGAGGCGGACAAGGCGATCTTCTGGTATCGGCCGAAGGACTCGAAGACCTATCGCGTGATCTACGGCGACCTGCGCGTCGAGGACGTGGCCCTGGAGAACCTGCCCGAGCCGCTGCCGACCGATGACTACGTCAAGCCGAGTGCCGGTTACCAGCAATGGCCCAGGCCCGAGTTCGTCGGGAGCCAGGAGGATTACTGCTATATCCAGCCGGATGGCAAAGTCAGGGTCACGGCGTGTCTGACGCTCATGAAGGGTCCCCAAGACACGTCGCTCATGCCGATCCGGCTGCCCTACGCCAACGCCCCGCTGGAGTCCGTGCAGCTCAGCGGACCCGGCCAGCCGGCCGAGGACTTCATCGCGCTGCCCTTCCACAAAACAGGCGACGGCACCTACAACATCGAGCTGCCTCTGGACAGGCTCTCGGCGGGCCACACGATCCTCATCTGCCAATGGCACCTGCCGCTCGATGAGTTCGAGTTGAAGGAGGGCAAGTACTGGACGGCCCTGCAGAGCCTGATCCCCGTCATCTCCTACAAGCTGAAAGTCGGCGTTGATCCGAACAGCGGCTTCGAGTTGACCCTGCCGGCGACGGACACGTGGGCCACGCCCTTCACGTCGCCTGCCACCGGGAAGCCCGGCACCGAGTTCGGCCGTTGCACCCTGGTGATCCAGAAACGCCAGTAAACCCGCTCCCGCGTCCAACCCGAGGCCGGGCAGTGGAGCCCGGCCCTTTCTTTGCGCCTGCGGGGCTGGACCGTCGAGCCTTGACGCGGCGCTCGAAAGGACGGTATAAGTCAGACATTCTGGATTTCGGGCTTTTGGGACGGACGCCGTGCAGACCCATCACAGAATCATCACAGGCGATTCCCGCTGCATGCGGGAGGTGCCGGACGAGTCCGTGCACCTCATCGTTACCTCCCCGCCCTACTGGCAACTGAAAGACTACGGCCACGGCCGGCAAATCGGCTTCGACGACAGCTACGAAACCTACATCAACAATCTGAACCTCGTCTGGTCCGAGTGTCACAGGGTCCTGGCCCAGGGCTGCCGCCTGTGCGTGAATATCGGCGACCAGTTCGCCCGCTCCGTGTACTACGGGCGGTACAAGGTCATCCCCATCCGCACGGAGATCATCAAGTTCTGTGAGACGACAGGCTTCGATTACATGGGGGCCGTCATCTGGCAGAAGGTGACCACGTGCAACACGACCGGCGGCGCCACCATCATGGGCTCGTTCCCCTACCCGCGCAACGGCATCCTCAAGCTGGATTACGAATTCATCCTGATCTTCAAGAAACCCGGGACCGCACCGACAGTCAGCCAGGAGGTCAAAGAGCAGTCGCGCCTGACGACGGAGGAGTGGAACCAATTCTTCGCCGGTCATTGGAACATCCCCGGCGAGCGACAGGACGATCACCTGGCGATGTTTCCGGAAGAAATCCCCCGGCGCCTGATAAGGATGTTCAGCTTTGTTGGTGATATCGTCCTGGACCCCTTCCTGGGAAGTGGGACGACGTGCTTGGCGGCCAGAAACCTGGCCCGGAATTCGGTCGGCTATGAAGTCAATCCGGACTTTATCAGGGTGATTCGCAAGAAGTTAGGGGTGGATAAGGAGCTTCTGTTTCGTGACGCGGATTTCGAGTTTCTGGAGCAGGACAGGCTTGATATAGATTTTCGCCAGAGGGTAAGGGAACTGCCGTACGTGTTCAGAGACCCTGTCCAATTCGACAAGCAGGTCGATCCCAGAAAACTACAGTTTGGCTCGAAAATCACCGTGGATGTTAACAAATAGGCAAGAAACGCGTTTTGTGGGAGTTCCTGCAGGTGGCAGGCGAGACCAGATAAATCCACCTTGGATGCGAGCCTTGGACGAGCAGAGGTCGGCGAAAAGGATGAACTTGGCAAACGTGTAGCCGATATCGCTTACAGACCGAGAAGGAACGTGATAGAATGCGTGCCACATCAAGAGGCAACAAGATCATTTGAGAACCGAGTAAGGGGACAGATATGAGATTGTTTAAGAAGAAGATATCAAGGGTACCGTTGCCAAGTGTCGAGGTGTTGAGAAAACGCACCAGGATACTTGTTATCGACGATGACGAGAATAGTTTCCCCTTCGAGATAATGCGCAACGAAGGTTATGCAATCGATCATTGGCCGAAGGTGCAAAACCTCAACAAACTGGAGGAAGGAGAATATGATATCATAGTTCTTGATATTGGTGGTGTGGCGAAAGAATACACCCATGAAGACGGATTGGGCATTCTGGAGCACTTGAAGGACGTCAATCCAGCCCAGATAGTCGTAGCGTTTTCTGGACAGACCTTTGACTTAAGCAAGAATCGGTTCTGGCGACTAGCCGATGACTCACTGAGTAAACCGGTCGATGCGACCAAATGTAAGAGGATGCTGGACAGCTTGATAGAAAACAAGATGACCTTATCCCATTACTGGGGAGTGGTGGTAGAAGTCCTCAAACGCGAGCAGGTAAGTGACAAGAACGTCGCACAGATAGAAGATATGCTTGCCCGCGCCATCGAGAATAAGGATGCGGATAAGATTTGTGACATACTCAAGTCGGCTTGCACCAAGGCGGATTTGGCCCTACGCTTAGCCAGCATCGGGGTTAAGATGGCAGCTTTGCTGGCGTGACAAGAGGATGCTCAATGCTCGAAATCCTGATGATGAGCTGCCCATACCCCACCGTCAACGAGCAAGGGGTCTTCAGAGATGGCTACTTGGTGCGCCAGCCGCGCGCATGTCTCAAGTGCGATCCCAAAGGCTGCTTGACAACGCTGAACGCTGAGCAAAAGGAGCAAATTGTTCATTCCGTCTGTCCGAAGGGATTCTCGCTCGTAGTACTCTCATGGCCGCATGGGAGGATACTGTGCAACGGCCTCATCGTGGCGGCGCTCAATACTGTTTGTCCTTCGTCCATTAGAAAGGCCCACCAGGGACAAAAGGTCGCATGGGAGGAAATCCTCTCTTGGCATAAGGGGGCCTCCAAAATGATCCCCCTCGTTGATCAGTGCTGCGACGAGAAGGCTTATGAGTTGATTGAAGGCCTGCACGACGTGACAACAGCAGTAAATCTGGTGACACGGAACGCGGAGGCGATAATCGCAAAGTTGGAAGGTGATACGGACGACGTAAAGATAGACAATGCTCCGCCGCCGTTGAAATCATTGTTGAAATCAATCGAGTTGCTCCACACTCGGTTATCGATGTCCTCGATAGTGGCAAACCCAGAGTCTGCATCGTTTGGGCAAAAACACCCAGTCCCGGTGTATAAAGTATTCCACCGAATGGTTAGGCTGTTCGAGGAACTCGCAGCCAGACAAGGCGTGAGCATAAAGATGCAGGGGTCTTCCCGTTTGAAACCAAAGTGTTTCGATTCTATCGATACTTTGGCGCTCGTGTTGGTAGACAACGCGGTAAAGTATTCACTACAAAGGAACAGTGTTTACGTTGTGGTTAGTGATACAAATACGTCAGTAAAGGTTGCGGTTCAGTCTTATGGGCCGGTGGTGCCGAAGGAAAGGCAGGAGAAGATTTTCGAGAGGGGCGTTCGGACTCAAGCAGCGGAGAGATTCTCTTCAAAGGGGTCTGGCTTGGGACTGTACATAGCGAGAATAGTAGCGGAAGCACACAGTTTTATCATCCACTACAAGTGCTTCGATGTCAGTCCCTCGAGGTCTGAGGGGTGGAATGAGTTTTCGTTTGAAGTTTCATTGAAATAGCCCTGTTCGAGACATCATCACTAAACGCAGCATGATTGGAGCCGTTTTGCCTCCATGGCATTTCATATGACTAGACAGATTCTAGTGGCGACGACGAATCCGGGGAAGGTGCGGGAGTTGCGGGCGATGCTGGGGGAGGACGTCGAGTGGCAGAGCCTGGCGGATTTTCCGGGGCTGGCGGAGGTCAAGGAGGACGGCGCGACCTTTGCGGAGAACGCCCGCAAAAAGGCGCTCGGGTATGCCCGGGCGACGGGGCTTTGGACACTGGCCGATGATTCCGGGCTGGTGGTCGATGCCCTCGGCGGGGCGCCCGGCGTGAACTCCGCGCGCTTCTCCGGCGCACGGCCCAAAGGGGCCGACCGCAAGATCATCGACCGAAGGAATATGGAGAAGCTTCTTTCACTGCTGCAAGATGTTCCGATTGCGAAGCGTACGGCCCGGTTCGTCTGCTGTCTGTGCTTAGCCAGCCCGGAGAAAATCCTCATCGAGACGCAGGGGGCCTTGGAGGGCCTCATCACCACAGAACCTGCCGGCACAAGCGGATTCGGATACGACCCGGTCTTCCTTGTGCCTCCGCTCGGCAAAACCGTGGCCCAACTCGGTGAGGAGGAAAAAAACGCCATCTCGCATCGCGGCAACGCCATGCGCAAACTCAAACCCCGGCTCCATGAGCTGCTGGAGGGTGGGCACAGGACGCGCTGATCTTTCGGGATCGCATGCCTGCGCGAGCGCAGGCATGTGTTTATTAATCCTCGGATAGTAAAGCAATAGCGCCGCGTGGCAAGGGTTCCTAAACGCGGCACGTCGCGTTCGGGGTCCCCAGCGGCAAGGCCGAAGGCTTTGTCGATGGCGGATGGGCGAACCATCGGCAAGCCGGCGCTTGCCGCTGCCACCCAACTCTTGATAGCGCATTCTCACAGAATTCGGGCTGCGAGGGGAAGAAATGTCCTTTTCGCTGGCCAGATCCTTCGGCTTCGCCTCAGGATGACAGAGTCTCTACCGCAGAGGAACTTTCCGGGTCTGTGTCAGGCCGTCTCCCAAGGCATTGCCAAGCAATGTCGAACAAAGCTCGGGACGGGCGGTAATAACATTGTGGCGGATAGATCAGGATTCTTTGTGCGGAAGTCCTTAACTGGCCGAGGGATAGGAAAAGGGGCCGACGTTTTGTATCGGCGGCGTGCCATCTGAAAGCTCTCTTGGCTCTCGGGCGCAACGGGAGCTTGCGCCCTCGTGCGGGACAATCCAGACGACGATTGACTTAAGCGGAGCGAAGGGATACACTATGGGTCTGATGGGTGGATAGCGTATCCTGGAAACGTTGGTCTCTGTGGTTAGCGGTCAGTGTGAGAATCATGCCTGAGCCAGTTGTGGAAAATGACGGGTACGGGGTCTTGCCTGAGAAAAAAGAAGAGTGCGGGCTGTTCGGCATCTTCGGCGCCCCCGACGCCGTGCAAAAGACGTATATCGGTTTACATGCCCTCCAGCATCGGGGGCAGGAATCGGCGGGCATCGCCTCCAGCAACGGCGAGTCCATCCAGTGCTACAAGGGGATGGGCACCGTCATGCGGGTCTTTCGCAGCGGGTCCGATGTCCTGGAGCAGTTGGCGAATCCGATCGCCATCGGTCACGTCCGCTACTCGACGACCGGCTCGTCCAAAGTGGAGAACGGTCAGCCGCTGCTGGCCGAGTACTCGCGCGGGCAGGTGGCGGTCGCGCACAACGGCAACCTGATCAACGCCGGCCTGCTGCGGGACGAATACGAGGCCTACGGCAGCATCTTCAAATCCACGTGCGATACGGAAATCATCGTCCATCTGCTGGCCAAGCCGAGCCATCAGGGCAAGCCCGACCCGCTGGGCCACGTACTCAACCATCTTCAGGGGGCCTACTCGCTCGTGTTTTTGTTTGCCGACCATATTGAGGCGGCGCGAGACCCGTTCGGTGTCCGGCCGCTGTGCATCGGTCAGACCGGTGAGGGATATTACGTCGTCGCCAGCGAGAGCTGCGCGCTGGATGCGATCGGGGCCAAATTCGTCCGCGAGATCGAGCCGGGCGAGATCGTGCGATTGGACAAAAGAGGTTTGCACAGCCGGCATTTCGTCCGGCGCGGGGATATCACGCCCGCCCACTGCATCTTCGAGCACATCTACTTCGCCAAGCAGAACTCGCGCATCTTCGGCGAGAACGTGCACGAGTTCCGCAAGAAACTGGGCCGCCGGCTGGCCGAGGAGCAGCCGGTCGAGGCTGACGTCGTGATTCCCGTGCCCGACTCCGGGACCTCGGCGGCGATCGGCTATGCGGAGCGCAGCGGCATCCCGTTCGACATGGGTCTGGTCCGAAGCCACTACATCGGCCGGACGTTCATCTCGCCGGACCAGAAGCTTCGGGAGATGGAAGTCAAGCTCAAGCTCGCCATCGTCAAGGAGGTCGTCAGCGGCAAGCGGATTATCGTAGTGGACGACTCCATCGTCCGTGGCACGACGACCCGCGGCAAGATCCGGGCGCTACGCGAGGCGGGAGCCAAAGAGATTCACATGCGGGTGAGCTGCCCGCCGATCCGGTTCCCCTGCCACTACGGTGTGGATTTCCCGACCAGAGAGGAGCTTCTGGCCAACAACCGCACGCTCAAAGAGATCGAAAAGTTTCTGGAAGTAGACAGCGTCGGGTACCTCTCGCTGGAGGGCCTGCTCGCCTGTGCCGCCCTGCCGAAAGATCACTACTGCACGGCCTGCTGGACGGGCAGGTACCCGATCCCGGTCGATATCGCCATGAACAAATTCGCCCTGGAGCGTTACCAACTCTACATGTTTGAGGAATTTGCGACCACCAATGAGTAGATACGTCACCTACCAGCAGTCCGGCGTGGACATCGAGGCCAACGATGTCATGGTCGATCGGATCCACTCGTACTTAGCCAGCACGTACGGGCCGCGGGTCATCGACGTGCCCTGGGGGTTCGCCGGGCTGGTGCGCCTGGACTACGACGAGAAACTCTTCAAGAAGAACTACCGCAATCCGGTGCTGGTCGCGTGCACGGACGGCGTCGGCAGCAAGGTCCAGATCGCGGCCAAGGCGAAGAAATACGACACCGTCGGCATCGACCTGGTGGCGATGAGCGTCAACGACATGCTGGTGATGGGCGCCGAGCCGCTGTTCTTTCTGGACTACGTGGCCCTGCATACGCTCGCTCCCGCCGCCGTCGCGGAGATGGTCAAAGGCGTGGCGGCCGGCTGCCGGGAAGCGGATTGTGCCCTGATCGGCGGCGAGACCGCCGAGATGCCCGACACCTACCGCAAGGGCGATTTCGACATGGCGGGCTTCGCGGTTGGCGTCGTCGAGCGGGACAAAATCATCACGGGCAAGAACGTTCGGCCGGGCGACGTGATCCTCGGCCTCGGCTCCTCCGGCCTGCACAGCAACGGCTACGCGCTGGCGCGGAATATCTGTTTCAAGCGCGCCAAGCTGAAGCTGACCGAGACTATCGATGAGCTCGACGGCAGCACGATCGGCGATGTCCTGCTGACGCCGACGCGGATCTACGTCCGCTCCATCATCAAGCTGCTGACCAGGTACCGGGTCAAGCGCGTCGTCCACGCCATGGCCCACATCACCGGCAACGGGCTCGTCGGCAACGTCCCGCGCGTCCTGCCGGCCGACTGCAATGCCGCGATCAAGAAATCGAGCTGGCCCCGCCATCCGATCTTCCACTTCCTGCAGAAGACCGGCCCGGTCGAGGAAGAGGAGATGTTCCGTGTCTTCAATATGGGTATCGGCTACGTGGTCGTCGTGGCCGAGGACTTCGCCGACGCCGCCGCACGAAACCTGCTGCAATCGGGCGAGAAAGTCTACCATATTGGGCACATCACCCGCGGAACCGGCCAAGTCGTGCTGAAAGACTGATTTGATTGCGGATTGATGATTGCGGATTGCGGATTCTGGGCTTGACCCTTCCACGCTCCGCGACGATGGATTCCTACTGATGAATGCTTCGACATCTACACAATCCGGAATCCGAAATCCGCAGTCCGCAATTCCTTGGCTCATAGTGGCGGCGATATTGTATGCCGCGTTCGCTGTCTATCTGTATCGCCCCCATTTCGGCCGGCTCACGGCGTGGCAGTGGCTCCTGCCGGCGAGCGCCTGCCTCGGGGCCGTCGGCGCTTATACGCTGAGCCGGCGCTGGGTGGCCGGATTTACCGGCTCCTTTCTGGCCGGCGCCGTGTACGGCTTTGGCCCCTTCCTGCTGGGCCTGGCCAAGTTTCACGCCAGCGCAGATTTCCTCGCCGCGTGCGTGCCGTGGCTGTTCGTGCCCGCCCTGTTCGTCGAGAAGAAGCGAGGCAAATGGCTGGGCCTGCCGCTGCTGGTCCTGCCGTTTGTCGCCATCCTGCTGTTCTTCTATCTCTCGGCCGGATACCGCCTGTTTGCGGCCCCGCTCCAGGCGGATGTTCGCCCGTTGGACCTGG
>Ga0315289_10004725_pt1 | contig 20243 bp, 21 predicted proteins | sample YL17G11_40_MG_FD_203452 | JGI IMG/M metagenome (GOLD analysis project Ga0315289, IMG submission 203452) | Sediment microbial communities from Yellowstone Lake, YNP, Wyoming, USA - YL17G11_40 | ecosystem: Environmental > Aquatic > Freshwater > Lake > Sediment | place: USA: Wyoming | collected... | reverse complement strand
GTAGGCCATCCACAAAAAGTCAATGTTTCATGCTGCGAATCATATTTGGATACTACTTCTTGCACTGCTTCACGCACTGATTTTTTACGAATATTTTCTGGTTTATCTCGCATACGAGGCTCATCGCCATAAATGATATTTTGATCAGGGTGATCTTTGTAAATTTCCTCAGTCCGTATTGCGCACTTAAAAAATATTTTTGGATCCCATCCTTCATCTTCTGGCTCAACACATACTTGATAACCATCGGTTTTTTCAAGAGTTCTGATACCCACAAGCAAGGCTTTAGGCTCTATGATAGGAGCGATAGCTTGAATTACTCTTTTTGCATGAAATTCCAGAGACATTCTAAAGTGAGGTTGATATCCCCACATGAATAACGTAATTGTTTTGCCCATAGTCAATCTTTGTTTGTATTTAGCTATCTATAAGATGCATCTGAATGAATAACGCTTACATTTTTAAATTTATTTTGTTTTAAAAAGGAATCTATGAAACACTCTGGGGTTTTGTTTTTAGGCCCCAAAACTATCTTCACGATTGGGTCTTCATCTAAATCTAACAAAGGATATATTCTATATGGAATAATCTTATCCGGGGAAGGACGGAATAAACATTGATCATCAGGACTTTTAACAAGATAAGAAATTAAACGCCATTCCCGCTCCTCGCGAAAGGCTTTTGTTTTTAACAGAAAAAGGGAGCCGAAAAGAGAAAGAATAGTTACACTTAGAGCAGAGAATTCTTTTTTGATTTCTTCGTTCTCTATATCAATTTCTTGCTGTGATTTTAAATCTAATAACGATTGCATTCGAGGCATTTTAAGGGCACCCTTATTTATAAGTTCTTTTATCTTGTCGTACGTTGGTTTTATTAATTCTTTTTGAAGATCTCGGTCATATTCAACTTTTTGCAAAGTAAAACCAGATACTCCGGTATTTAGGCTAGCTTTTGAAAGTTTATCAAGATAATCTTTTGAGAATCCAATAGAAACTCCAGACGCATCTTCAGCATATCCTCGCCATTGACTTAATAAATCGCCTTCTTCAGAAAGACAAAACCCCAAACCTTCTATAACTTTTTCTAGTAAAGAAACATAACTTTGGAGCCTCTGTATTGTTATTTCATCAAGACTATCAGATTTCGCCATTTCTGAAATAAGACCAGCAACCAATTTACCTTCCATCGAATCGCTAGATAAAGAAAGAGAAGATAACCATATCGTGCTATTGGTAATAATTGAACAAAATTCGTCATTAGAACAATAATGGTATAAAATCACTCTTCCCTCCTATCGTGATTTAGGAAGCCCAAAAATTTTCCATATTAAGTAAGTATCGTACTCCAAGATTCCTTATGCTTCCATCCATTTGCGTTATGCAACATCACTTCACATTATGCAACATTCGTTAAATTCTTACTTATCTGACAATTTTGCCGCAACCCTTTCACTCCAAACCATTTACCCTCTTTAACACATCCAGCGCCATCCCGAGCCACAGTAACCAACGGTCATCCGAAAGTCCGGATAAAGACTTTTTTGTTCATAAGTTATCCACACTGGTGGGGGCGTTTAAGCGTCCCTCCAGAAAACTATTGCATAGCCCGCAGAAATTCTAAATCTTTTAGCATCTGGGCATGAAACTCAAACAGATACTCCAATATCACATTCCCTTCCCATTTCCTATCGATCAGATAACACGCCACCTCTTTGCAAAAATCATCTATTGGCAAATGTTGCTTGTTTTCCTCTCTGGCAGAAAGATGCACATTCAAAATGTTTTCTTTATAACTTTTGAGCAAACTCCATACCTTTTCATTATCACGTATGTGTGAAATATCAAGTGTCATGGGCAAATTGAATTTGACTATTTCATCGGGAGTAAATACTCTTCGTGAGCCTTCGAAAGTTTCAATACAAAAAACGATTTCGTCTTTATATAGATCGGCAAAATATTTTAAATTCTCAAGGGCCCTTTCTTGCACAACCTTGTTCTTATTAACATTGTTTGGATGCAAGGTAATGGTTTCTACGCCGAGCAGCTTCGCAAAATCTGCTATTTCCTTGCCCCATATCCTAAAATTTTCATTCGTAATAGGGGCCTGAACGGCATGTATGTCAATCACCGTCGCGTTATAAGATTTTATCTTTTCCGCTATTTCCGCTAAGCGTCCTCTTACGGGTTCGTATATATCCCAGTAATAAGGTAGCGCCACTTCAACCGGCACGCTCAGATTCGAGTACCTGTCTTCAACCTGTTCGATCCTGTCAAATGACTGCCTAATTCCGAACTTAAGCATTACTTCACTTTCTCCATCACCTTATTAATTCTCTCAAGCGCGGTGTCGAGGTTAAAATTTTCACGTTCCGCCGGTGTCAAAACTTCGAATAGCTCTTCTTTAATACGCGATCGCATATCTTTGATTTCAGCATCCGACCGGCCAAGACTAACACGGTACTTTGATAAATTCGTATCTGCTTTATCTTCCTCGAGCTTCTTTTTAAAAAGTTCCATGACCTCTTTATTCGTCAAGTCGAATCCATTACGTATAACAAAATCGAGATCGTAGAAATCGCGTGGCGCGACTTTTATCCGTATAGCACCAGCACGCAATTTCTCTGCTATTAATTCGTTCAGCGATAAACAATTAATTTTACCTCCATCGAAAAGCGGTTCGCCGGTAAACGGATGCAAGAAGTTATGTCGGATTTGACGCTTTTCTATAGGAGCAATGGGATTAAACCTAAGGCCAATCTCAAATTTAATTAATTGGTCAGACGGTTGGAGCACAGATTTATATGCAAAGTAATAAACGTACTGTTTAGACTCATTGCGTCCTGCTTTTTCTACACCTTCGATGCGAAAACCAAGCCCTTTGGCAAATCCTTCGATTTTATCCTTAATCGGTTGTATTGATTTGCGTCGATTGCCACGAGTCGTTGCATATTCCGGTAGGCGCATACTGAAATCTAAATCTTCGCTCAAACGATAATAAGAGTAGTAAATCTTATTAAGACATGTTCCGCCTTTAAATATAAGGTCATGTGAAAGCTCATCGATCTTCGATAAAATCAAGGTTAAGTAATAATCCTTCTCAATAAGGGACGCGCGAAAACCGGCCCGATTGGCGGTCATATTGATAACATCGGTAAATTGCGCCCTATCCTCGTGGATCATTGATGATAACTCTCCATTTCTTATTAAGTTTACCTTTGAACGAATCGGTGAATGAACTGATTGCTGTATCTTCTACGCTTTTGACAAGCGGAGCGAGATCTCTATCGGAATAGTCCATTTCTTCCAGTAACATTCCGATTCTTTTGCGAGTTTTAATATTGGGGAATTGTGCCGCGAAACGAATAAATTTTTTAATATCGCAACGATCTTTCTTAAGTTCGCGCTTGAGAATTTCAAGAGCGCTTTCAATGCCGCCAACCGGCTTATTAAAATAGATTAAATCCACCAACGTGCGCTCTAAGGAGCTGATTATAACTTCTTGCCCATTGACATTAATCTTCTCAAGACCATACATCCGGCTTTCTGACACTCTTAAAAAATTAAATATAACACCGCATATTTTCTTTTTCCTACGTTGCAACGAAGTGTTCAGGATGTACATCACTTGAAAGAGTTGATCCGTAAAATTGTAGTAGTTATACATCGTTGAATAGCCTATATAATAATTGTTTCGCGGGAAAAATTGTGGCGGAATAAGCATTTCGTTTATACCGGCTCCTCCTTCGCCATATTCAAGGGGCGAAAAAACATATACTCCGCGTTTAATAGTGGAAAAAATACCTTTCTTTTTCAGCCGATAAACAATTTTATTGCGCTCGATGTCATCAAACTTGAAAAATGCATCTAAGTCTTCCTTAGTGACAATACGCTTTTTCTCATAGGAAAGGCGCGAAATGACCTCGATTTCTTTCCCCCCAAGACGTCTTCTCTTTTTTATATCCATAATACCCTCACAAAGGATTATCGTTCATTTTTTTATATATACAGAATATCACACTTTTTTGACAAGTCAACGAAAATCTACCGCTGCGGCTCGCTTAACCCCATTATTTTTAATTTCACATTTAGGCCTCTAGAGGGATTTATCGTAAATCAAAAATAACGCTTTACGATAACGGTTTTGGATAAAGCTCGAGAGGAAGCCAAACTACGACTGTTAATGTTCACTTTTTAGTGAACATTAACGGAAAGTGAACATTTGAGGGGGGATTAGAGTAATGTATTCCATTTATATAACCCATCCTGAAGCGATTAGGCATGTTAATCGCTTCAATATTTGATACAATTATAACAACCCATGTAAGTTTTTACTACTCCACCCCTACAATCGCCTGCGCCACCCTCTCCATCGTGCGTCTATAAGGTAACCATCGGACAGCCGAAAGTCCTGATAAAGACTTTTCTCTTCATAAGGTTATCCGCAATTATAGGTCACTTGGATTCACGGCAAATGGATCAACTTTTTTCCAATTTTTAGTCAGAAAAAATACCGCTATCGCTACTACTTCTATAAGAACGGAAAATATCATTATGAGGCCCGGAGAAAATCCGTACAGGATGCCCATAATGGCGCCTCCGAAAAACCAAGACGCGCCGTATGCCGTATTAAAAATGCCGTAAGCGAAGCCCCTTTGCTCCACAACCACCAAATCCGCTATCGCCGCGCGCATTATGGTCTCGTGAATCCCCATAACTGCGCCCCAAAGCACAACACTCGTCACCGCAAAGCCATAATTATGCGAAAAAGCGAAAAAAGGTATGGGTATAGTCAATAAGGGAATAGTCAAAATCGATTTTAGGCCGAATTTATCGTATGTCTTGCCGATTAAGAGCGCCACTACTCCGTCGACTGCCATCGCAACGGCATAAAATAAAGGGATCTGATAATCCTTTATTATCGACTGGGTTTTGAAATGAAAAGATATCAATTGAAAATTGGCAAATCCGCCGACAGCCAAAAATATAAAGAAGGTATAAAACCAAAATGCCTTGGGCAGCCTGCCTTTAATGTTTTGCCCTTCGCTTTTCTTGGGCGTTTCGAATTCCTCCGTCGAGGGGTACTTTGTCTTTGCTATAATAAGAAAAACTAATGTTAAAATCGCCGGTATCCATAAAATAGCGAATCCTGCCTGATACTTATCTTTAAAAAGAAGGACAAAAGAAAATATCAAAGCCCCTATAATAGCGCCGACTTGGTCCAATGCCTCGTGCAATCCAAATCCTAAGCCTCTGCCCACTTGCTTTGTGGCATGGGAAAGTATGGTATCTCTCGCCGGGCTTCTTATCGCCTTTCCCATGCGTTCCAAAATTATAAATATAGCCGCGATCTGCCAAGTATTGGCAAACCCCAATAAAGGTATGGCAAAGATCAATGCGTAACCTGCGATAGTAAATCCCCAATAAGTCTTAGTCCTGTCGGCCAGATATCCCGAAGCCAAGCGCAAAGTGTATCCGAGAAACTCGCCTATTCCCGATACCACTCCGACCACTGCGGCGCTTGCGCCCAAAAGAGCCAGATACGGCCCGGTGATCCCTCTTGCGCCTTCATACGTTATATCTCCGAATAAACTGACGATTCCAAGGAGTATGATGCATTGAAAGGCTATCTTTTTTGACATTTCGTGGTTAGCGGACAAATATATTCTCCAATATCATCATCGTCACAAAGCCAAGTATGATACCGATGGTCGCTTCTCGCGCATTGCCGCGCGAATGAGTCTCGGGAATAACTTCTTCACTTGTGACGAAAAGCATGGCGCCCGCGGCGAAAGCCATGCCGTAAGGGATAAGGAATTTACTTAGCGAAACTGCGGAAACGCCCAAAAAACCGCCTATTGGCTCGACTACACAGGTAAAAGAAGCTATCAGGAAAGCCTTCATGATATCGTTTTTGTCCTTGAAGAGCGCAAGCGCTACTGCTAACCCTTCAACAAAATTTTGCATACCTATTCCTACTGCCAAAACTGTGCCGGCAGCCACACTCTGCCCGCCAAAACCTACGCCTACTGCCAGGCCTTCGGGGAAATTATGTATAGTTATAGCCAATATAAATAATAGAAGCGGGCTAAGGCGAATGGCCGGGCCTTTTCTTCCCGCAATTCTATGCATATGAGGTACGGCCTTCTCCATAACTATAAGAAAAGCCGCACCCAGTAAGATCCCGAAAGCAGTCTTCCATATTCCGCCGATCTTGACTGCCGGGACAATTAGCCCAAAACACGTCGCCGCCAACATGACACCTGCCGCAAACCCCATGGCGGAATCTAAAAATTTATCGGAGACGTTTTTTATAAAAAAGACTATCGCCGCGCCCAAAACGGTGACTGATCCCGCTATAAGGCTTGCTGCGGTCCCCAAAAGAATTATGTCCATCTCTCCCCTTTGTCACCTGAAATTATAGTGTGTGCCTCTTTTATCTTTCAATAGGCTTACTGCTCAGGCGGTTTATTCCCAAGATCGTGCCCCTCCCTCAATCCTTCGACATAACCCTGTTTATAGCCGTTATTGTACCCCTCCTTATATCCGTTCGTGAAAGCGTCCTGATTAGTCGGCATAGATTTTACTTCATCCACCGTACTAACATGCTCGTTACTTGCGGAATCGAGAATAGCTCCGCCGATAACGCTTACGCCGGCTCCTGCTAGAGCGCCCTTCCACACGTTTTTACCCTTGGCACCTGAAGCCCACCCGCCTACCGCTCCCGCGCCGGCGCCTAAAAGGCCCTCTTCGAGAACCCCCCTATCTGCCGCGTAAGATACGGGTACTATAAATAGAAATGTCATGATAAAACTCACCGCAACTAAAGCCGCGCAAAACTGTTTCATATAATCTCCCATGTTAACAGTCACCGGTCGGGGACACTCTCCTTAAAAAGCACGTGCATTATCAGACGGAGAATGTCCCCATAGTGGCTGTAGTGTTATCTGTACGTTTTTGGTTCAACTGCTGAGGCTTTCCTTGTCGTCTTCTTTATGCTTAAAAAACAGTACGCCTAAAGGCGGTAAAGCAAGAGAAAGAGAATAATATTTTTCCTGAAATGAAGAAGGAATCGCTACGATGCTGCCCATGTTGCCTACGCCGCTCCCGCCATACTCCTTGGCGTCGCTGTTTAATAATTCCTGCCATACGCCGTTTTGCGGAACATTCACTTTATAATTATACCGGGGAATAGGTGTAAAATTGCATATGACAAGTATTGTATCATTATGAGTATGCCCTTTTCTTGTGAAGCTTATGACACTTTTCTCCCAATCGTGAAAATCGACCCATTCAAATCCCTGTGATTCAAAGTCCCTCTTGTGCAGCGCAGGTTCTCTTTTATACAGGCTGTTCAGATCGCGCAGCCATTTTTGAACACCCTGATGCGGCGCGTACTGCAAAAGATTCCATTCTAAACTTTCGTAATTGTTCCACTCTTTGCGCTGCGCGAATTCGTCGCCCATAAATAGTAGCTTCTTGCCCGGATGGCCATACATGTAGCCAAATAAAAGCCTGAGATTCGCGAATTTTTGCCAATCGTCCCCGGGCATCTTGTTTAGCAAAGAGCCTTTGCCATGCACTACTTCGTCGTGTGAAAAAGGAAGTAAAAAATTCTCGGAGAATGCATACCATATGCTTAAGGTGATCTGGTTGTGGTTGTATTTGCGATGAACCGGGTCCGTCAAGAAATATACTAACGTATCGTGCATCCATCCCATATTCCACTTCATGCCAAACCCCAGGCCTCCGACGCTGGCAGGCCGGGACACCATGGGCCACGCGGTAGAATCCTCGGCTATCATTTGAATGTCCGGATGCGCGCCGTACAGGACTTCGTTCAGCTGCCTCAAAAACGCGATTGCTTCCAGATTCTCCCTTCCGCCGTACTTATTCGGGATCCACTCCCCTTCTTTTCGCGAATAATCGAGGTAAAGCATTGACGCCACGGCATCAACGCGTAATCCGTCGGCGTGATATTTATCCAGCCAATAAAGCGCGCTGCTTATCAGAAACTCCTTTACCTCATATCTCTCGTAATTAAAAATAAAACTTTTCCAGTCAGGATGAAACCCTTTTCGGGCGTCGGCGTGCTCATACAGATGCGTACCGTCAAAATAAGCCAATCCGTGTTCATCGCCGGGGAAGTGAGACGGAACCCAGTCCAGGATCACACCTATTTCTTTCTGGTGCAGATAATCCACCAGATACATAAAATCCTCCGGCGCGCCGAAGCGGCTGGTAGGCGCGAAATAACCCGTCGACTGATACCCCCATGAGAGGTCAAACGGGTGCTCCATCACCGGCATAAATTCCACGTGGGTAAAGCCCATGTCTTTCACATATTCGGCAAGCGGCTCGGCTATTTCTCTATAACTCAGAAATCTATTATTGTCTTCAGCGATCCGCTTCCAGGAGCCCAAATGGACCTCATAAACTGCCAATGGCTTATCCGGGGCATTGTATTTGCGCCGCGTTCTCATCCATCTTGCGTCATTCCATTCGTACTGCGGATCCCATACTATGGAAGCTGTCTTCGGCGGCACTTCCCAATAAAAGGCAAAAGGATCGCCTTTATTTACTCTGTAGTTATCATATTTAGAGATGATATAGTATTTATAAAGGGCGCCTTTGTCTATTCCGGCGATAAAGCCTTCCCATATACCGGATTCGTCGCGGCGCGCCCTTAAGAGATGAGTCTTTGGATTCCATTCGTTAAAATTACCAACAACAGAAACGCCGGCGGCATTTGGAGCCCAAACGGCAAAGTGCGTGCCGCGAACACCATCTACCGTAATAAGATGTGAGCCCAGTTTATCGCTAAGGCGGAAGTGGTTTCCCTGCTTGAAAAGGTATGTATCGTGATCCGTTATGTGGCCTACATTATATTTTACGTTTTCCATATATTAGTTTCCCCTACTACCTACCACCTATTCCGTTCCTCCCGCTACAAACCCCGACGCCCATGCCCACGCCAGATTATATCCGCCCCTTTTGCCGTTGACATCTAAAATCTCGCCGGCAAAATAGAGCCCTCTTCTCAATTTTGATTCCAATGTCGATTCATTTACCTCGCTCGTATAAACGCCTCCCGCCGTAAACTCGGCCTCGTTCCAGCCTCTCGTATCAATGACCCTGAAGCGCTTATCCTTCAATATATCAGCGGACTTCCCGGATATCCTGCTAAACTTATTAGGCAGTATGCCCGCCAGCATTTCTTCCCGCGAAAACCCTTTTTTAATCCGCTTGCCGATCTCGGCCTCGAGCTCGTCCGAATTCATAAAAGGGACCATGTCTATAGACACAAAAACGTCTTTACTGTGATGCCTGTTTAACGCAATGGATATCTCTTCGCTGACATCCAGTACGGCCGTACCCGACAAGCCGTATTTTGTAAAAATAACGTCTCCGGCCGCCTCGCTCTTAACTTTGCCGTCAATCACGCTCCTGGCGATTGCCGATATCTTCTGCCCCTGAAGAAGATGGCACATCTGGTCTTTAGCCACAAGAGAAACAGCGCTCGGAACCGGTTCTATGATCTTGTGCCCGAATTGTTTCGCGAATTTATAGCATGTTCCTTCGGAACCTAACGCGGGATATGTTTTGCCGCCGGCGGCCAGTATTAATTTGCGGCATCTTACGCTTTTCCCTTTTTTCGCCGTAATAGAGAACTCCTCATTCTTAAAAGATATATCTGTCACCTCGCAATGCAATTCCACCGGGGCGGAAAGCCGTTTAAGCTCCATTTCCAGCACTTTTAATACCGACGATGACTGGTTTGTCACCGGAAAGACCCGTCCGCCGTCAGAATACACTTCAAGTCCGAGGCCGCGAAAGAAACCGGCGATATCTTCTTTGCCGAATTTTTTAAATACGGAATTGGTGATGCCGCGCGCAGCCGGATTATAGCGCGAGCTGTCAAGTTTTTCGTTCAAAAGATTGCAGCGGCCGCCGCCCGACGCCAGTATCTTTTTCCCCAATTGCGGCATCTTTTCGCATATCATGACAGAGCGGCCTTTCCGCTTAGCGCTGATCGCCGCTGTTATGCCGGACGCTCCTCCGCCTATGACAACGGTATCAAAGATCTGCATCAGGCACGTCTCTCGTTTCAGGTTTCTTTCTCCTTAAGGCGAAAGAAATAAGCCCTATGACTATCCCTATAAGAAGCGCTGAAAAAGTCATTATGGCCATGCTTGTCTTGAAGGACCAAATGAGAAACTTTACGGTAACCACTTCATAATTCTGCATGGCGAATATACTTAAAAAAATCAGCAGTATAACCGCTAAAATCAATTTCCAGTTCATAGGCCCCCCTTGTTACGTAGGCAGTATTATTTTACCATAAATTTTTGATATATACAAATATTGACGAAAATAGAGAAAAATAGGGACAGCGCCCTATTTTCCAGGGTCAGACCCTAGCAGTTTTAATTCACTGTCAAGGGTCTGACCCTACACTTGGTCGCTGTCCCTATTTTTTGGAAGGTTATTTATACTGAAGGGCTGTTAGGGAGGCGCTGGCCATATTTATCAATTCTCTCGTCAGCGCGATATCTTTTTCCGAAAAATCCCTGTCTCTTCTAACCACATTAAGGTTGATGACACCGTAAACTTCATGGCTGTTGCCCTTCTCGAACGGTATGATCATGGAGGATTTTATATATTTCCGGTTTAACTTTCCGTAAAGTTCTCTCTTATCCTTGTCTTTGGGCAGAATGATCGGCTGAGACGTCGCCGCGGCGAGTCCCGCTATCCCCTCACCCATCTTTACCTGCGTATCGTTTTTTATATCTTCTTCGATCTTTGAGGAGACTTTGATGCTCAGGGTATTGGTCTTTTTATCTACCGTCATGACAGAGCCGGAATCAGCGTCAAGCGCGATAGTGCAGGACTTAAGCAGGGCGTTCAGGATTTTCTCCTCATAATAGCGCATAAATATAGGGTCCATCTCCGCGATCTCGGGGGCGATCTCTCCCAGTCTCTTCTTATGATAACCCGCCTGCGTCATATTAGAAAATACTGATTCTATCAATCTCGTTATGGAATAGATCTTACTGTAGCTAAATACATTTATCTCTATCAGCCCGTCGGTCAATTCTTCGATATTTATGTCAAATAGAGCCGCATCTTTAGCGTATTGGGAAGGGCTTTTTCTGTCTTTAAGGCTGACGGGGCCTGCTACTATATAAGCAAAAAACTTGCTGCCGACGGCTTTTATCGGCACGATAAATGTGTCAAGGTCAAAAGAACATTTAGCGTTAGTTATTTCTCTTATCCCGCTGAGGCCTTCTGTGTTTTTTGACAAGGCGCATTTACCGCAAAAATCCGACGGCGAGGAGGTCTTGGAGCGGATCATTTCGCATAATCTGAGCGGCCTGCTGATGGTAGATAGCAGGGAGCCGCTTGGAGTAACTGTTCTTAAAGTAATTTCAAATGCATCCGAAAATAGATCCTGAATAGTTTGCCAGTATTCAAGGTTTACAATATCCTCTGCTTCCGGGTATTTGTGGAACATAAAATATGAATAAGCCCTTAATCCTTCTCGACGGAAGATGTGATATTATATTTGCGTAATTTATTATAAAGGGTGGTTCTATTCACGCCAAGTTTTGTAGCCGCTTTCTTTTTATTCCAGCCGACTTCATCCAGAACCCGAAGTATATATACCTTTTCGGGCTCCTGAAGCACGTTTTTTAAACTGGACATGATATCCGCGCCGCCTAAACCCGCGTGCACGCATGTGGTGCCGTTAAAAATAATATCCGGCAGGTCTTCTTTTCCTATAATATTGTCCGTATCCAGGATCACGGCCCGCTCTATGATATTTTCCAGCTGCCTGACATTGCCGGGCCAGTTATAATTCATCAGCGCATTCAGCACATCTTTCGAGATGCGGCTTATCTCTTTGTGGTTTTCTTTGGCGTATATACCTATAAAATGCTCCACGAGGAGGGTAATGTCCTCTTTTCTCTCCCTTAACGGGGGAATGTGCATTGAGATGACATCTAACCGATAATACAGATCTTCTCTGAACCTTTTTTCTATGATCGCCTTTTCCAGGTCCTGATTAGTGGACGCTATAATGCGCACGTCTACTTTGATGGTTTTATTATCGCCGACTCTTTCAAATTCTTTATGCTGGAGCACCCTTAAAAGCTTTACCTGCAGGTCCAGCGGTAAGCAGTCAATATCATCAAGCAGTATCGTGCCGCCGTCAGCCAATTCAAAGCGCCCTTTGCGGTCGTTTATGGCTCCGGTGAAGGCGCCCTTAGTGTGGCCGAATAATTCGCTTTCTATGATTTCTCTCGGAAGCCCGCCGCACGATATCTCTATAAACGCCTTATTGCCCCTCTTTTTATCCGTTTTGTGCAGGGCGTGCGCTATGAGCCGTTTTCCGGTGCCGCTTTCGCCGCGCATTAAAACTGTGGCTCTTGAGTTTGCTATGCGCGCGATTATGGAATGCATATCTTTCATCGCCTGGCTATCACCTACTAAACCATAACGATTTTCGTCTTTTTCCGGAACAATTTTCTTAAAAATTCCTTTATCGATACTGACGGCCGGGCTAGCCATCGCGCGCTCAATGGACGATATGATCTTTTTGTCTTCGACCGGTTTTACCAGGTAATCGAACGCCCCCATCTTTATGCTGCTGACCGCGAATTCAACATTTCCGTATGAGGTGAGGACAACGATAGGGGACCTGGAGGATATTTTATTAACGGTCTCCAGAAATTCCGCGTTATCTACTTCATGAATATCCATTATTACGGCATTATACGCGGCCTCGTTCAGGCGGGCGAGGGCCTCGGTCAGCGACCTCGTTATGTCAACGCCGTATCCGTTGCGGCACAGCATCTCGTAAAGCGACTTCTGTGATAACTTATCGCCGTTTGCTATCAATATCCTATTATTCATCGCGAAGATATCTCCTTAAATTCTTTCTCGAGCTTCTTTGCGTAATTGTCCAACCTTTTTAATAATGCCGACGCTTTCCTTATCCCCTGTTTCGATTCAAGAAGAAATTGCCTGCTTTGCGAATTTTCGCCCATCGTATCAAGCGCCAAATTTATGAAACGGTTTATCGAGTCGATAGGACTATACATTTCGTTTATTACGCCTATAGAGGCTTTTCCTATCGAATCAAAGCGTTTGTAGCGCTTTGATGTTTTTTTCGCGCTGCCCCTTTTACTCTTTTTAGGAGGAGTGAAATCTAAGAGGGCTTTTGATTGTACCATATTAATAAACCTTTTGGCAAGGGAAAATTAAACTTTTATTTGCCTAACGTTTTTCTGATTTTCCGGTTTTGATCGCTTCGATCTTTTTATTTAATAATTCTTCCAATTTTTTATCTTTTGCTTTTTCTATGATACTTTTGTAAATCTCTATGGCCTTTTCCGGAGTTTTCAGCGTATTTACATAGATAGCTTCGACATAAGGCAGCTGCTCGACAAGCGCCACCTGCGAAAAATAGTTATTTATAATGTCTTTTACTACCTCTCCTGCCTTCTCGTATTCTTTCGCGCCTAGATAGGCGTCGCGCAATAGGGTCGATGCTTTATATCCAAGCGCCTTTCCCTGATTGTCCCTTCCCAATTTCTTGTAAAAGGCGGCTGCTTCTCTAAATGCCTTGTCGGCATCCCTCTCTTGCCCCTTCCTTATATAATAGGCCGCTATATACATGGGCATCTGAAGCCCCAATGCCGTATCAGTGTACTTATCTCTCAAAAAAAGATATTCTTTTAATGCCTTATCCCACTGCCCTTGCCTCTCATATGTATTGCCTTTTAAAAAATATGCCCTGCTTAATAGTGACGCGTCCTTATCCGGCTTGCTTATGATAGTATTCAATACGGAAATAGCGGCATCGTATTTTTTATGCGATAGGTAAAACTCGGCCAGGGCTAAGTATGCGATTTTGGCCGCGTTGTAAGCGGGATATTTCTCTATTACTTTTTTAAGTGTGCTCTCAACCACAGCAAGCATCTTGGGCGGCGCTACATCAGGATTGGTGGTTATCTTTTCGTTGACCTTCGCGGCGCGATAAAGCAGTTTTTCGGCCGAGTATTCATCGCCGATAGAAAGCGCCGAAAGCAATATGTACAAACCAAAAAGTATCAGTATTAAAGTTATTATCGTCTTTTTCATTTTTCTACCGCTGTTTTATACTTTTCCATTAAAAACCTTGATACGCAGACTATGATAAAGCAATCCAGAAATGCCGTTGTGATAATACCGATTACGATGATGTATAAAGTTATTTCGGGAAACGTTTTTACTACTAATGCCGGGGCATAACCCTTTAATAACGTTATCGGCAGGTAAATTAAAAACGGCAGTAATATTAACTCAAGCACTCTTAAAAAATTGCGGAAGCCGAAAACGATGCTATGCCATAACGCTTTTAATAACGGCTTTTTCCATATCACTATTAGAGGAACGATCGATATCGTAAATACCTGCATTATTACGTTGGAAAAAAAGATAAAAAGCGAAAAACCTAAATACCCGAATTGCGCGGCTATCCGCGGTATGTATCTTGACGCGAATCGTATGGCCTTAAAAGAAATGAACGAATCTATACTCTGCAAAAGGAGCATCAGAACGATAAGAATGATCCCCGCTCCTACATAGGACAGGTATCGCTTTGACGCGTTTTGTATTAGGGCTTTCCTTGGAATGGGTAATCCGGCAATTGTGTTTTTTAATATATTTACTGAAATGGCCGTTAAAAATACCCCGGCAAATATATAGATCGCTATTTGCTTGTAATAAAACAATTTTTGAAGGGCCAATAAGTTATTAGGGTAGTGAAGAAATTGCTCGCCGTAAAACTTCCTTATTATCGGGCCGGCTATAAACGAGATAGGTTTGCGCGTCGCGAAGAGAAGCATCTCCAGCGCGAGGCATTCCAGGAAAGCGATGATGAAAAATGGCAGAATAATAACGGGCTTCTTGGTTATTAATTGAAAGGATGAGATCCAATTTTTTTGTATACTAGGTTTCTGTTTCATAAATTCCTGTCATTGCGAGCGCAGCGAAGCAATCCCAAACAAGTTGTTACATTATATCATAAAAAGGTTAAAAAGCCAGAAAATATGAATCGAGGGGTAACTCTTTGCGAGATGTTACCCCTCGATTCAAAAAACCATTTTTAGCTGTCATGTTTCCTATTTTTCAATCTGCCTTATAAAGTAGTTATAAGTGCGGTGGAAGAGCATAAAAATTTCTTTTTATGCTCTCGCCACATAAGCATGCTTACAAGGTTCGAGCATATCTCCAAAGAGTTATGCCACGAACTTCTTTCTAAATGCTCCGCCAATAAGCCCTATTAGGCCCGTGCCTAACATGAGCATGCTGGATGGTTCTGGAACGCGAGGAATCCAACCGGTTACGTCAGGGAGCCTATCATCGTCATCCCCCCCTGCGTTGTCAAGTTTCATCCATGCCTGCATATTGGATTCAGGTACATCAAAATCCTCTGCGTCGTCCAAGGTAAATCTCCACTCGACTATGGAACCCAATGTACCATCGCCGATATGCGCAGGATAATAGCCGACCTCTGAGTTATCACTGAGCAGTGTTACCCTCACGCGATCGTTGTCGTCTTCTCTGTACTCTTCACGCAAAACAGCCTTAAGATCTGCGGTGCTATCACCGTTCATATCCCACATCCACTGATAAAATGCAGATGTGTCATTTTCAGGATCTTGTCTATCCAGCGTAGGAATACCATAAACGTCGGTTCTGATATACGCATAGTCATCATCCCACCATGCCATAAGCATCTTTATGTCATAGTTATCATCGATATCTTCATTGGGATCAATGCCGCGAAGATACCAATTGTCCCATTCACCAGTGGGGCTAACCATGCCATCAATGGTAATTGCCGCATGGACTCTTCCTGTTCCGAGCGTTAGTATTGTCATACCCAATAACAACAATAACAAAACTTTTTTCATTTTTTCACCTCCCTTCATTTTAGTCTATAGTCAATAGTGAACCATGAACTAACTACTATTTCTTCTTTCTAAATCCCGCTAAACCTAAAATCCCCAGCCCCAAAAGCGACATCGTCGCCGGCTCGGGGATAGTATTCAGAGCTAAACGGCCCCCAAATTTTATTTCAGCTCTTTCTAAATCAATCGATTCGATGTCAAAAGAGCTCAAAATATCGTCAAGCTCCCCCTCTAAAGCGAAATAGAACTGACCTGACCTAAGATTGCCGTCAAGAAAATATCCGCCTATACCGGGGTCATAATATTCCTTGGGCACATTGGCGATATAATCAATGGCCTCTGTTTTGCTTGCTCCAAAAATATCGTATAATGAAAAACTTCCGAGATAGACATTATCCCGAAGGCTTTTACTGAATTCTATTTCGTCTGAATTTATTTCCGTATACGCTCCCCTTCCCCAGATATCAACATCTAAATACCACGGATACACCGTATTCCAATTTGGCAGATCCCAACAAAATCTGTAATCGATGGCCCCGACGCCATAATAAGGGCTGGCGAAATTAAGACGCTCTCTCAGTAAATTATTTTTCCCCCATGTCTGCGTATCTAGATCGGGAACAAAAAATTGTGGAAACTTTACTCCCTCTACATCATAAAGCGCGCCGCCAAAAAAATCCAATGTGGTAGTAAAAGCCGAGGCTGTTTCTGAGAAACAAAACAGAATTGTGACTAAAAACATAAATACAAGAAAATGTCTCATACTCGCCCCTTTTTCTTTTTTCTAAATCCCATTAGCCCCAAAATCCCCAATCCCAAAAGCGATAAAGTTGCCGGCTCGGGAGTAGTCGTGTAATCCAAATTCAGGTAATTATTGCCGCAGGACATTGTCCAATGCGCGCCAATCTCTTTACCATGCTCCCAATCGCTTCCAAATGCTAAAACCGGTATATAACCTTCTATGACCCAATGATTATCTGCGGAATAGTAATCGTCATTGTAAGTTAAATTAGTGCCTCCGAAATCTTGTTCGCCAGAAAAACTATTAAGATATGTGGGGTTGCTCAGCGGATCCTTCAATGTCCATAATCCGTTGGCCCAAGCAGAAGCCGACGTGACTTTATAAAGATTCCCTTTCTTAAAAGTGCTGTTTCTATTCTTAACACAGATCCCGTATTCATAAAAACCATTTTTATCCAAGTCCAAACCTATGTCTCCCGGTATGTATGTATATCCGGGGGCTCCGCTTTGCGGAAAACCCGTGACAATCGCAAAATAAAGATTATCGATATCATTTGTCATGTACATGGCCTCTACGTCAAACGCTTGCCCGCCCCAACCCGGGCTGACATATCCGCCATCTGTGCCGGGCTCATAATCATCAACAATACCGGTAATCCCGGATTTTGGTGTCCATGTGGAATCACCCCAAGGACCCGGTATTACGCCCCATTCATCCAATTTGCCGTCTACGTCTACGGTAAAAGCATGGGCAGTGCACGTAAGGCACAAAAGTGACGCTATTATTATTCCTCCTAGAAACAATTTATTTTTCATCATTACCTCGCTCCTTTTCCTTGCGCTGCCACTACGATAGTCCTTAATAGTATTCTTATATCCACCATGAGGCACATCTCTCTTATATAAAGAAGGTCATATTTGACCTTTTTCTTGACGTCTTGGATGGTCTCGTCATATTTATGAAATACCTGCGCGAGGCCTGTTATGCCGGGTTTTACCTGAAGCCTCTTTGGATAATCCGGTATCTCTTCGCTGAGCTGCTCCACAAAAACCGGCCGTTCGGGCCTCGGCCCGACTATGCTCATTTCGCCGCGAAGCACATTGACAAGTTGCGGAAATTCATCGAGGTGCAGCTTTCTTATTATTTTGCCGAATCTTATGAGCCGCGGATCGTCTTCCTGCGCCCACACGGGGCCGCTATATTTTTCCGCGTCAACTCTCATCGTCCGTAGTTTATACATATCGAATGTTTTGCCGTTAAGCCCGACCCTCTGCTGTTTAAAGAATACCGGGCCGGGCGAGACAATCTTGATTACAAGCGCGGTAAGCGCGATAATGGGAGCTACTAATACAATGCCGAATGAGCTTACATAAATGTCGAAAAATCGCTTGAATTCCTGAAAGCGCTTGCGGGCAAATTGGATAGCCCAGCCGAAAAAGCCGGTTGAAATAAGCAATATACTTCCCGGTTCGGGAACGCTAAAAGGATTGTCTGATTTGGTTTCTGCGTAGGATAAGTTGGCGATTAAAAGAATAACCGCAGCCACTACTGCGACTAATGCTACGAAATGAACTAACTTGAATACACGCTTTCTCATTTTGCTTTTTCTGCTTTCTTGTTCTATTTATTATGTTTTTACAGAATCCACCCTTTCTACTTTACTATTAGAAGCATTTTTTGTGCCAACTTCACTTTTTTATAAATATATGGTCAAAAATTTCGGCGTGTAACGTATTGGAAGTCAATGGGTTAGAACAGGAAAAATCGGGGAAACATGGCGCTTCTACGACGAACTATGACAATCATTGATAGGCGATATGAGGAAATTGGACAACTTGGATTGGGGTGTTGAATCAGGTGGACTAACTACTACAGACTATAGACCATCAACTACTTTCGACGCTTCAACCAAAAATGCCTTCGCCGTAGCAAGCGCTGCCTCCTCGCTTCCCGTGATCGGCACGGTTACGCGAATGGTCGCGCCCTTGACTTGGCTGCGAAATATTTGATTGAGGGCAAAATATGCCTGCTGGAGGTAAAAATTGTCGGTATATAGATTTTTCGCTTTATAGCAATAAAGGACTATTGCTTTGTAGCCGTCTTTTTCGGTACGCATCTTATTAGCCGAAATCACGCGGCCGTCATAATCTATCTTTTCAACACCTTTCTCCGCTATTTCCAAGCCGCCCCCCATCATGCATACTTCAGGCGGATGAAAGACCGACCTATTGGTCTCGGAATATACGATAAATAATGCCAACGTTTGATTCTTGAGATTTGTATACTCTCTCAAGATCAAATTTCTCGTTTCAAGAATTTTGTATTCTTTCTCGGTGATCTCAAGATCCTTGCCCTTCCAGTTTCCCACCGCATAAGGAAAATCACCGATATTCACCCTATCATGCGCAGTCCGTTCCCTGAAATACATGTTGACTGAAAAGACGCACGTTGCTGTCAAGAGAACCAGCAGTAATATATAACCGATTGTTTTATTCATTTTCGCCTATCCTCGTCGGTTCCAAGATCCTCACCACCGCCCAAAGTCCGACGAACGCAAATACAAACACAAGAAAGCCCGTGAAATCGTGAAAAAATCCCATCGCGATCTTCTCCCCGTATAGATCATTGACGGTGGCAAGAAGTAGTATTCGCAGGATATTTGCCGCAATAGCGATAGGAACAGCAGCCAAAAGCACCAATGCTTTTTTAAGATAAGACGACTTCATCGCGAAAGCAAAAAGTAGTCCGAGTGTAATAAGCGATATCAGCGAGCGCAAGCCGCTGCACGGGGCTTCTACGGTAACAAAAGAATGCGGCATCTTTATGATGCTTCCGTCCCTTACGGAAGGAAACCCGATATGATTCAATATAACGGTGGCGCACTGCGCCGCGAAAAGCTTCAGTTGGACCGTAAGATTACTAATCGTCACAAGCGGAAGCGGCACCATGGTCAGGAGGAAAAATATAGGGAATATAAGCTGGCGCATCACTTCTTTGCCGAAGAAAAAGAGTGTCAAGCCATATATGACAAACACAAGCGAAAATCCTGAAACAAAAGATACCCGCAAAGTTGCGCATATTATATGTACGACAATGCCGAGCGCCGCGATCCAAAGGCCGGATATTTCGCTGCCGATTTTAGCCGCTTTTATCGCGTCTTTCCTCTGCCACGCTACGTACAACGATATTATAGGAATAAGAAATCCGTGGCTGTAATACGATTCATGCGCCATCCACCTGTCCACCATCCACCGCAAAGTAGGAATATAAGCTACGACCAGCAGTGCCGCGCATGATATAAACTTTATCAGATTTGTTTTTCTCTCATTCATTTTGATCCTTTTTTTTGCTCAATACTCAATACGCAATACTCAATACTATCTTCTCACCGTCCAAAAATCCTCGGCCAGCGTCTCCAAGTACTTAAACGGCATCGTAAAATAACCGTCCATGCCCCAGCCCTTTCCCCAAGAATTCCGCACCAGGAAACGCTTCTTATCTTGATCGTACCCTACCGCCATTACCGCATGCCCGCCTATGGCG
>Ga0315289_10004723_pt1 | contig 20244 bp, 10 predicted proteins | sample YL17G11_40_MG_FD_203452 | JGI IMG/M metagenome (GOLD analysis project Ga0315289, IMG submission 203452) | Sediment microbial communities from Yellowstone Lake, YNP, Wyoming, USA - YL17G11_40 | ecosystem: Environmental > Aquatic > Freshwater > Lake > Sediment | place: USA: Wyoming | collected... | reverse complement strand
CAGCATGGGCAATACGGTGTTTGTCGAAAGGCTGTAGGCAGGCCGTGGGCTGTGGCTCCGCTTAAGAGGCTACAGAATACAGGCAGTACCAAGGTCTGATCTCCCACAGCCTACAGCCCACAGCCTACAGCCTAAAAGGAGGCGTTATGCAATTTCCCGGCTGGTCGCCATGGCTGGCAGTCATTATCGTGCTGGCCTTCATCGCGCTGTTGCGCATTATCTCGAACAACTACATCAAGGTGCCGCCTAATAAAGTGGCGATCTTCTATGGCCACAAGCGGCGCACCCGGGAAGGCAAGGAAAAGGGCTTTCTCCCCATCACCGGCGGCGCCAAGCTGAAGTTGCCGCTGATCGAGAGTGTCGCGTATCTGGATCTGAACGTTTTTTCCATCGACCTGGATGTGCACGGGGCGCCGAACAAGGACGGCGTGCAGGTGGACGTCAAGGGCGTGGCCAACGTCAAGATCCTCAGCGACATGGCCTCGCTGGAGGCGGCCTGCGAGCGCTTCCTGGGGATGAGGCCCGAACAGATCCGCGAAATCGCCTACAAGAACCTGGAAGGCCACCTGCGCGCCATCATCGGCCGGCTGACCGTCGAGGAAATCGTCAGCGACCGGCAGAAGTTCAACCAGGAAGTGCTGCGCGAGGCGGCCGAAGACCTAGCCAAGATCGGGCTGGGCATCGACGTCCTCACCATCCAGGAAATACACGACGCCTACGGCTACATCGACGCGCTGGGCCAGAAGCGGACGGCCGAGGTGAAGAGCTCGGCCAAGATCGGAACGGCGGAGGCCGAGCGCGACGCGAACATCCGCGCCTCCACGGCGATGCGCGAGGGCAAGCAGAAGGAAAACGCGAACCTGGCGATGATCGCCGAGGCCGAGAAGGAACGCGACGTCAAGAAGGCCATCTACCTGGCCGAAGTGCAGCGCGAGCAGGCCACGGCCGCGCAGGCCGGCCCGGTGGCCGAAGCCGAGGCCAGGCAGAAGCTGGTCGAGCAGCAGGTGGCGGTGGAGAGAATCCGCACCGTGAAGGAAACCGAAGTGGCCGAAGCCGAGGCCCTGCGCAAGGAGCGCGAGCTGATCGGAACCGTGATCAAGCCGGCCGACGCCGCGCGCCAGGCCACCATCCTGCAGGCGGAAGCGGCCCGCCAGCGCACCATCCTGGAAGCCGAGGGCCAGAAGCAGGCGGTGGTGGCGACGGCCGAAGCCGAGAAGGCCAAGCGGGAAATGGAGGGCGCCGGCGAGGCCGCCGCCATCCGCGCCCGCGGCGAGGGCGAAGCCGCGGCCATCCGGGCCCGCGGCGAAGCCGAGGGCGCGGCGCTGAAGGCCAAGCTGCTGGCCGAGGCCGAAGGCATCGAGCGCAAGGCCGAAGCCTTCGCCAAGCTCGACCAGGCCGGCAAGACCATGCTGGTGCTCGACCGCCTCCCTGAGATCGTCCGGCAGTTTTCCGGGGTGATGGGCGCGATTGCGGCGCCCATGGGCAACATCGACAAGGTGGTGATGATCGACGGGGGCAACAGCGGCGACGGGAAGACCGCGGTGGCCCGCTTTGCCGGCACTGTGCCGGCCGTATTGTTCGACGTGATCCAGAAAGCGGAAGCGATGGGCATCGACCTGCGCGGCCTGCTGGCCAAGGCCGGCATTGAAGCCGGCGGCGCCGAGGGGCAGACCAGGACCGCGGCTGCTTCGCCGGGCGGGGAGGCGCCCAAGTCATGATTCCGCCGCTGGTGGCCTCGACGCTGGTGGTCCATTGCAGCGACCACCGCTTTCTTCCCGCCTCCGAGGAACTGGTCGAAAAGCGGCTGGGCATCAGCGATTACGACCTGATCGCGGTGCCCGGCGGGCCGCAGTTTCTCGCCGCGCTCGATTACCTGCCCAAGTTCGCCTGGGCAGGCAACCGCTGGCTGAAGTTTCTGATCGAGGGCCACGGGCTGAAACGCGTGGTGCTGATCGGCCACGAAGACTGCGGCTGGTACAGGCACCTGCACGGCACCCACGCCGAGCTGGAGGCCAAGCAAGTGGCCGACCTGCGCCACGCCCGCGAGCAGGTGGAGCGCGTGTTGGGCGGCGTTGCGGCGGAAAGCTGGTTTGTGAAGCTCTCGGGCAGCCAGCCGAGTTTCGAGCGCATCGACGCCAAGGCCGCGATCTGAAGTGAGGCTGCAGGTTAGAGCTTGCAGCGCTGCAGCCCGTCGGCCGTTCAGCGGAGGGAGGAGAGGCCCGCTTGCGCGCGCGAATTGGAAGGAGCGACGGCCAGGGCGCGCTGGAACCACTGGCGCGCCGCCTCGCGGTCCCCGGCGGCCAGTTCCACTTCTCCCGCCCGAGCAAGGATTTCGGCGTTGTTGGGTTGCAGGCGGTCCGCCTGCGCCAGGGCGGCTCGAGCGCCCGCGAAATCCCGCGTCATGGCCAGGGCGGAGCCCAGATAAGCATGTGACCACGCCGACTGCGGGCTGAGCCTCGCGGCAACTCGGAAATGAACCGCGGCTTCTTCAAATTTCCCGGCGCTGAACAGCGCCAGGCCGAAGTTGTGTTGTGCGTCCGCGGAATCCGGGTTGAGCCGGATGGCCTCCCGGTAAGCATCCAGGGAGTTCTCGGGGTGGCCCGTTTGGCTCAGAAGCACCGCGAGAGTGGCAAACTCTCGCGCGGCGAACACCGCGTCCCCTTGATCACGCGCCAGCACGGCCGCACGGTAGGATTCCGATACCGCTTCTTCGGGATTCTCAAGGGACCAGAGGATTTCACTCAACAGGCTGTGCGCACGCCTGTCGTTGGGAGCGATGCGCGCCCAGACACGAGCATGCTCCAGCGCCTTTTCCTGCTGTCCTTGACGCATCAGCGCGTTGGGGAGCAAAGCGCGAAATTTCCCGGCGAAGTTCGGAAAGATGGCCAGCGCGCGCTCGTAGGCGGCCACGGCGCCGGTGTCATTCCCCTGCCCGGCAAGCAGAACCCCGTAGAGATACTGCGCCTTGGCGCTGGAAGGGGAAGTCTCAGCCAGCCGGGCATAAAAGACATCGGTGTTCCGCCAGTCAAGGTTCCTGACAACCGTACGCCCCCCATAGAGCAGAATCAGGGCCACCAGCACCGCTCTCCAGTAACGTACGCGAGCCAGTGCAACCGCGAGAAGCAGAGCCACTCCGATGCTGGGGGCGTACGCCAGCCGCTCGCCCATCATGGTGCCGATGGGGAAGATCACGTTTGCGGTAGCTGAGAACAGCACCGCGTAGGTGAGCACCGCCGGCCGAAGACGCGCGTACCGCCACGCCAGAAACCCAGCCAGCGTGAGCGCCCCCAGCCCCACCCACGCGCGGCCGTCGCCAAGGGACATGACCACCGGAATCTCATTGTAGGAGTAATCGCCGGACAGCCAGATGGGCGCCACCGTCTTGAACAGATAGAGGCACTGGACCCACAGTGCGGTCAGGATCCGCCGCACCGGGTCCAGTACCGCCATGGGGTTGTCGATCGGCTGGATAGAGCCACGCCGGATCAGAGCGCCATGGGCCAGAAGGTTGCCGGCCACAACGGCAGCAGCCAGTGCCGCCGTGACGAGTTCCTTGCGCGCCAGGTGGGAACGATGCTGCGAGGCCGTGGCGCCGACTTCAGTCTCAGCGGGCCGTCGAGGAGTAGTCGGTCGCAAGCCCGGAAGTATCACCGGCAGGGCGGCGAAGGCAGCCGCGCTTTCTTTTGAGAACACGGCCAGAGCAAACAAGGTCAGCGCCGCCGGCCGTCGTCCGATGGAATAGAGCAGCACCGCGCCGAAGCCGAAGACGACGGCCAGCAGTTCGGCCGATCCAACGACGGAAGTGGTCGCCTCGGTGTGGATGGGGAACAGGGCGAAGAGCAGCGCGGCAACGAGAGCGGTGCGTGGCGGCGTCTGGAGCTTCTGCACAAACCGGTAAGCCAGCAGTGCCACCGCCAGGCCCAGTAGCAGCCCGAAAACATGAAACACGACGGGGCGCCCGCCCCCGGCCGACCACAGAGCCGCCCAGATTGCCTGCGTAACGGGCCGATATTCCAGGCTAGGGCGGTCCGGCCAGTAGCCGGATTTACAGATGGCCACGATGTTGCGGAGCGAGTGCAACTTTTCGTTCCCGACGATTAGCGGCAGATCGTCGAAAACGAAACCACACGCCAGCGCGCCCAGGTTTGGCAGCAGAAAAGCGGCGGCCAGCAGCCAATGGGCGCGGGCCACCGGTATTTCCGGCGGGAGCGGCGCTGGCGCAGCTTCGGGTTTCTCTTCTTGTTGCCCGCGGATTCGCTGTGCCCGGCTCATTCTCGGCTGGCGGCTATCGACCATCGGCTGTCGGCCTTGAGCGCATCTTGTGTTTCCGGCGCTCCCTCCAGTCCCTTTTAGACATGGCTCCGAGCAAGTATACCCTTCGAGGAACCGTTCGCCGTCGGTGGCCAGCCGTCAGCCGATTTTAGGCTTACTTAAGCCGGAGGGTAAGGAAGGTCCACTGGGGACCGGGTTCAGCGACCACCTGAACGCGGAATTCGCGCGACTCCATGTTGGCGTCAATTGCCGTCTTGATTCGCAGTTCGCCGGATTCGCCGGGAGCGTACTTGTCCTTGTCCAGCGACACGTCCATGCATTGGCAGGGGTCGGCGCCGGCCCTCACGGCCAGGGTCTGCTGCCCGGTATTCTCAAACCGAAGGAGGTATTCGTGGGCGCCTCGCTCGATATCGATCTCCCGCTGGCCGAAGCGTAAGGCGGACGGGGGTCCGGCCGCGCCGCCCTGGGTAAAAGCCGCCAGCGGATGCGCTACCGGCTTCTCCAGCTTCAGTAGCCAGACGCCGTTTTCGAAAACCCAGCGGCTGGGCTGCGGCAGGACCGTTAGCTGCGCAAAGCCCCCGGCCGCGAACTTGATGTCCACCACCGCCCGGCCGGTCTTGCCGTCCGGCTCCACCTCCACGCGCTTCACCTCGAAATCGTTGATGGGATTCTTCGACTGGCCGTAGAAGATGTCCTTCGAATCCTCGGTCATCAAGGCTTCCATCTTTCGCCACTGGCCGGCCTTGGCAAGCTCGTACACCTCGGTGACACGGGAAGCGAGAGCCTCTTTTCGCTTATTCAGCTCAGCGGAAGAAAGCTGCGACTTGGCAGGCGGTTGCTTGCCAGAGGAAGAAGCCTGGGGCGCCGCACCAGCAAGGCAACAGGCCAGGACCAGATAAAGAAGCGCAACGAAATTAGGGAGCATATGCGCGAAACGAAAGGCTGCAGGCTACAGGCCGCACGCCGTCAGCGGTCAGCCGGTAGCCTACAGCCCACAGCCCAACGTCAGCGAATGGACATCCTGGCGGTGTTGGTGCCGCGTCCGCCGATGCCGACAATGATCGGAACCGAATCACCGGTCGGGGCGTCGGCCGGCACCTCCACGTTCACCTGGTAAACGCCGACCAGCCCCGGAGCCAATCCCGAGTGCAGCACCCTGCCGGGCCGATCGCCGAAGAGCACGGCCGGTGTCTGCACAGTCAGGTTCTGGGAATCGTTGCCGGGCTGGCCGGAACCCACCGACGGGCTGACCGGCCCGAAGCCGGTGCCGAACAGCATGATCACGGTGCCCCTTTGGGCCGGGGAAGCAGAACTGACCGCGCTGTAATCAGCCTTCAGGGCAGCCGCCGGGCCGGCCGGGACCCCGTCGAAGGTAAACAGGCCCGGATCGTAGGGCAGCACGTTTAAGGTAACCGCATCGGTTTCCAGCCCGCCCACCGACACCTTTACCGGCGTGGTCTGATCGGTGAGCTCCACCGGCACCTGAGCGTTGATCTGCGTGGGCGACACCCACAGCAGCCTGGCCTTGAACGTTCCGACCTTCACCGACGTCCCGCCCAGTTCGTCGGGCAGGTAGGGAATGGGAAGGGCCGGCCTGGCCGCGCTGGCCAGGTTGGAGCCGAAGATCGAGATCAGGCCGCCGGGAGACACACCCGCGCTGTTCAGGTGGGCGGCGTTCACGATGCCGTTCGGGTCGATCTTCGGCGTGCCGGTAGTGAATTCCACCGGGATGGAGACGTTGGCGGCGCCAATGGCTTGCAGTAGGATGCTGCCGGTGAACCTGCCGAGGCCCAGCCGGCTATTATCGATCGAGACGGTGAGAGTGCTGGGAGCGGCGCCGCCAAGCGGCGTCACTACCAGCCAGTTACCGCCGCTGGCCGTGGTTACGGTTGCCGTCCAGTTCAGCACGCCGGCGCCCGCATTCTGCAGGGACACGGTCTGTGCCGGCGGTGCCGTGCCGCCCGGCGTCGCCGAGAAAGTCAGCGAAGCGGGGGTCACAGCGAACGTCGGCGTGGTGCTGCGCACCAGCAGGCTGACCGGAATGGTCACCGTCGGATTGGCGATGCCCGGGCTCGAGGAGGTAATCGTAATCGTGCCGCTGTAAGCGCCGACCGCCAGTGCCGCGGAACTCACCGTCACCTGAACGCTGGTGCCGGAGGCGCCGCTGGCGGGCGCCATCGAAAGCCAGTTCCCGCCGGTGGCGGTCGAAACGCTGGCCGTCCACGACAAGCCGCCGGTCCCGGCGTTACTGACCGTGAAGCCTTGCGCCGGCGGGTTCCCTCCCACGTCGGTGGTAAACGACAGCGAGGACGCTGTCACCCCGATGGCCGGGGTCACGGCCGACACCGTCAACGTCACCTGAGCGGTTTGCGGCGAGTTGGTGACGTCCCCGGTGTAGGAAGTGATGGTGATCGTACCACCGTAGATGCCAGCCGGCAGGCCGGCCGAACTGACCCTCACATTCACAGTGGAGGGGGCGTTGCCGCTGGCCGGAGAAACCGAGAGCCAGTTGCTACCGCTGGTTGTCGTCGCCTCGGCCTGCCACGCCAAGTCGCCCGTATCGGAATTGGTAATGTTCAGAGTTTGCGCCGCCGGGCTGCTCCCCTGATCACTCTGGAAAGCAAGAACGCGCGGGCTCAGAGCGATGGTAGGCGTCGGGTTCTTGACCGTCAGCGTTACGGTGACTGTCTGGGGCGAATTAAAAGCGTTGGTCGACGTAATCGTAATCTGGCCCGAGTAGCTTCCCATGGCCAGGGTTGAGCTCTGCACCGTTACCTGGAACACCGCCGGGTCATCCTCCCGGTTTTCCGGATCGATAACAAACAGCCATGGAGGGCCGATCATCGTGGCCCCTGAGGCGGGCGCCAGGATCCCGGTGCCGCCGTTCCTCACGATCAGGTTTTGCGGAGGAGGATTCTTGCCCGGGGCAGCCACGAACGACATGCTGGTGGTGCTCAGGTCGATGCGGCCCGGCTTCCCAATCTTCAGCGTCACGGCCACGAACACCGGCGAGTTGTCGGCATAAGCGCTGTCGATGCGCACCTGTCCGGTGTAGGTGGCCTCAGTCAGTCCGGTCACGGTCACCGAAACGGACACCGTCGTCACGCCGTTGGTCTCAACACCAGCCACGGGGATCAACCAGGTGCTCGGGGCTCCCGGCGGGTACACCGTCGATACCGCCGGGAACAGGTTTTGGCCCGGCCGCGCGGAGTTGGTTATGGTGAAAGACTGGGCCGGGATGGACGAGTTCGGCGGACCGCCGAACGCCAACGTACTGACCGACGTCAGCATGTGACCGCTGGTCGCGCAGTTGGCGGCGCTCACCGAGGCGATCGGCACAGTGGCGTTGGTGAAGCCGATCGTTGGGTCGGAAATTCCGACCGACGCCATCACGGTCGTGTCGTAGCCCGGCGCGTTGCCTGTTATGCTGCCGAAGGTCACGTAGTCGCCCAGCAGTACCGTGGTCGACCCGGTGCCGGAGCTAAACGTGAATCGGAAGTTTCCGCTGTCGACGACGCTCACAAAGCCCTTCGAAGCCAGGGAGCCAGCGCGCGGGATCGGCGTGCTGCTTAAGATCCCAGGGTTAATGGTGAAGGTCAAATAGGTCCCATCAGCAATCACGCCCCCCGCGCTCACGGAAACCGTGATCTCGCCCAGAGCAGCGCCCGAGGCGTTGGGGCAGGGCGTCGTCGTGCTCCCGCCCACGTACAAGATCACGGCGGCCTGGGCCACGCCGGCGAACGACAGCAGGATAGCAGCAATGACTAGGCACAAGAAGCGAGGAGAGCCCCGCATGTCTGACTCCTGAGGGAAAATTCCCCTGTGTGCTGGCGCCTACTCATTATATATCGGAGAATCGTGCACAATGCAATCTTCGCTGGTCCCGCAGGTTGCGGGCGGTGGGCGAGACGCAATGCTGCGGACTGAAGAATGCCGCCCCGAGGTCTGCTGTTACAGCGCGCCCGGCAGCGGCCGGCTTCAGCCGCCCGCCCCGGTTACCGAAATGATTCCTCCCGAATGATTCCTGTGGACCTCAAGTCAACGGCATTGGGGCTGGACATGACGCGCCTTGGGACGGATTGAGTTTTCTCTTCAGAGCAGTCGCGTATGGTCGCCGCGGCGACCACCCGGAAACCGTGAAAGTGCGCCTGGGAGCGCGGACGTCCACGTCCGCACCCCGGGGAACGGCGCTGTGGCGGACCTGGAGGTCCGCGCTCCCAGGGAACAAAAAAACGGGGTGGCGCTTCTGGTGAAGCGCCACCCCGCTCTGGAAAACGCTGGCTGTAATGGTTACCGGTTGGAGATAGAGCCGTCCGGTTTGCCGACGAGCGCCAGGTACAGGGTGCCTGGAGGTGCGGACCCGACCGCCGCCGTGCCGAAGGCAAACGTCACGTATGCCGCTCCGTGACCGCCCTCGAAGTTGCAGGTGATTTGCACGTAACCGTTGCCGAATCCGGGCTTGCCCAGAGTCGCGTCCGAAGCAGTGAACGAGAAGCTCTGGCCCGGACCGAGAGTCGGCAAGGTGGAGGATTTGACGGCGGTGCTGCCGGTGGTCGATCCGTCGAAGAACCGAGCCGTGCAGGTGCCGCTCTGGCCGCTGCTGCCACTCCGCGTCTGCCCGCCGTTTACCACGTAGAGGCCGGTGTCGAAGCCGGCCACGTTGGTCACGAAGGGGTAGAACAGATCGGTCGAGCAAGACGTGACAGCGACCGTCGTGGTCCCAGGCGTCTGCGCGTCGCTGAAGCGCACGATGTTGCTCCCCAGAATCGGACCCAGCCGGACCGAGATGTTGATGGTGGACAGGTCCACCGGCGAGGTGGCCTGAAACAGGAAGATGGGAATGACGATCCCGGATGCGGTGCCCGCAGCACCGCCGGTGTTGGCCGTCACCTCATAATCGATTTGCAGTGCGCCACCACTGGGGGCCAGCACTTGGGCGAGCGCCCTGGTATGCGCGAGGCAAGTACCGACCCCGCACTGGGTTTGTTGAAGCAAGTCCATCGACAGCCCCGAGACGGCTGACACGGCCGCGGCTTGGGAGGACACGACCTGGATGGGAGTGGCCACCACGACCTGCGCAGGCAGACCGCTGAAATCGATGCGGATGCGGGAGCCGTTGGTCACTTCAGCCGCGTTCGACTTGTTGTTTTCGTCCGTCCTCGAGGTCAAAGCGCCCGGATAGCCTTCCACGATCTTGAGGCCGATCGCGTTGTACCCGCCGTTGCTGCCGAAGTTGTTGCCGCCGGCCCGGTCGATCGTCGGCTCGTCACCGGTGATGATCACGAGGCCGCCGGCCGAAGCGCCCTGCGGTATTCCCTTGAAACCGCAGTTGGTGTAAGCGGCCTTGGGGAGAAGGGCGATGTATGCGTTGCAGGCCGTCCCCCCGCACACCCCCACCCCCTTGGCGCCGGCGGTGCCCGGTGTCGTCGGCGCGCCATAGGCGCTGGTCACAGTGACAGTGTTTATATTGTAAAAAGCGTCGTTTGAATTGGTGGAGCCGCCGATCTTGGTGACCGAGCCCAGCGCGTTGATCAGCGTGCCAACCGTCAGGCTGGTGGAGCCGGCGGCCAATTGGATGTTCGCGCTCGGTGTCGTGTTCACGAACACCGATACGGTGGGAAGCGCCGGCGGCATGCCCAGGCTGGAAGCGTTTATGCGCACGCCGTGTACGGTAACCGACGTATTCGTGCCCGCCACGACATGTTTGAACGTAACGCCGCCGGCGGCAGCCACGTTCAGAATGGTGACCGTGAGGGTGTTGCCCGAGGCCGCCCAGGTGATATTGGTGACCGCGGCGCAGTTGATGTTGTTGATTGTCACCGTGATCCCGATGGGTGCAACCGCCGGAATCCCAATCGAGGGGTTGTCGCCGGCAAGGCAGTTGCCGGGAGTGTTCGTCCCAGTCAGTGAGGCGTTGGTGATGGCGGTGCTGTAAGTCATGGTCAGCACCATCTGCGTGGGACCTGGGGTTACGGCAGCCGTGCCCGGGACGTTGCCGCCATTGGAGGTGAGTGTTGCGTCACCGACCGTTTCGGCCATGCCGCCAATCCGCACTTGCGGGTTGCCGGCGGATGCCGAAAAGATCACTTGACCAAACGATGTGGTTGCGCCCGCCAGCAGCAACACCACTGCCAGCACCAGAGCGCTTCTAAGAGTGAATCGATTCATCTCTTTCTTCTCCTTGTTGATCACGTCAGATTTTGGTTCGTCCGTTTTCCTCAACCTGCTACAGAGAACAAGGGCCTCGCCGGCGAAACGACAGCCGGCTCAAGAAACGCTCAAAGCGCGCCACATCACCTCCTTCGCATTCTGTTTTGAATCTTGGGCGATCCGGTACACGTCACTCACCGCTCACAACTCTCGCTTCAGTTTTACCTGGGACACCGCCCGGGAAAGATGACCGTGCTGTTTGTATCAGCATCAGTAGCGTCTTGTCAACGCTTTTCTTGCTTCTCTCCCCCTGACGGCCGGAGGCGGGATGGCGCGCTCTCGCTCCGGTTTTTCAAAGTCAAACCGGGTTCAAACGTTTCCTAAGCTGCAACCTATAGAAAGCGAACGAAAAATATCAGGTGCGCGGGGGCTTGTCAAGCTTTTTTTGATGGGCTGTGGGCTGTGGGCTGTGGGCCGTGGGCTGTGGGCTGTGGGCTGTGGGCTGTGGGCTGTGGGCTGCGGGGTGCGGGGTGCGGATTCGATCTCAGGCTGGTCATGGTTGATTCCTGTGGTACTCTCCCATTCAAGGAGGCGTCGTGCGCGATCACACCAAGCTCAGGGCCTTCGAATCGGCGGACAAACTGGTGTTGGAAGTGTATCGGGCAACCAGGCAGTTTCCAAGAGACGAACAGTTCGGTCTGACGGCTCAGGTGAGGCGGGCGTGTGTCTCAATCGCCTCGAACATCGTCGAGGGGTGCGCGCGGCGGACTGAGGCAGATTACTTGCACTTCCTCGACATGGCATACGCTTCGTCGCGGGAGGCGCAATATCAGCTTTCACTCGCCTTTCGGCTCGGCTATTTGGATGACACGAACTGTGGCGTTTTGCATGCGCTGTGTGAACAGACAGCCAAGTTGCTCGGGGCGCTGATCAATGCGCTTCGGCGCGGAGAGAACCAGCAGCGCAAGTAGTCGGGATCGACAGGCTAGCGGTTGCCAATTGGGGAACCCCACAGCCTACAGCCCACAGCCTACAGCCTACAGCCTACAGCCTACAGCCCACGGCCTACCGCCGGCCGAGCAGCGCGCGGGCGCGGCCTTCCCCATCCTCAACCTGCGCCAGCCAGCGAGCCGCCAACCATGCCGTTTGGCCGCGGAAGCGGTTGGCTTCCCGCGCCTTCTGGAAGGCTTGAAGGGCCCGGGCCGGCTGGTTGATGCGCAGGCGTGCCTCACCCAGCAGCCGGTAACACTCCTGAGGAAGTGACGAGCGCTCCGCCGCGCGGGCAAAGGCTTCGGCAGCCTCCTGGTGCCGGCCTTCCTGTGCGTCCAGCCAACCCAGCGCCTGCCAGACCCCGGCTGACTCGCCCAGGCTCAGGGAACTCTCGTATTCCCGGCGCGCGTCAGCAGGATGCCCCAAGCTGATCCAAACCCTGGCCATGGAGTAATGCAGGTCCGGGTCGTCGGAAAAGATCTGCTCGGCCTGCTGATAGGCTTCCAGCGCATCATCATTGCGGCCGAAGGTATGGTAGACCTCGCCGGCGTTGGTCAGGAAAATGTAACGCTCCGCCGCCGATGACCCGGCCACGGGGAAAGGCGGCGGCGGGCAGGGGATGGCCAGGCGGCCGACCCAGGGTTGGTTTTGCGGCGTAGCACGCATCCAGATTCCGGAGATTTCGTCCAGGTAGACCAGCCGGAAATCGGCAGCGGCGCAGAATTCGGCCGGCGTCAGACGGGATCCCTGGTGGCGCGCCAGCGAGAGCAACACCGTGCTGATTCCCCAGCGGTCGAGGAAGGCGCGCCATTCCGGCGACCCCGGCCGCCAGCCGGCCAGCGCGTTGTCCTCGATCAGGATCTCGGGAGTATAGGGCTGCGCGCGGCCGTCGATGTACACCTGATAGCGCGGCCACAGCCGCCACATCACCCAGCCGCCGAGGTTGTAGTCGTGGTAGATGCGCCCCGGCAAACGCTCCCGCTCGATGAAATTCAAGGCCCGCTCCGGAAACCACCAGGATAAGCCGGTGCCGAAGCTGGCGATTTCTCCGTGCCGGAAGTAGTAGCGGTTGCTGATCAACCCGGCCGAGCGCGCCACCAGCATCAAGGTGAGCAAGGCCGCGGCCGCGTACCCCGCAAATGCAGCGGTCTGGGGCCGGGCCGCGGCTGTGCGGAGCCGCGCCGCCAGGCCTGAAATCCCCGTCTTTGACTCGCCCGGCATGCGTTTCTTCAGCGCCGGCGTGCTCTTCCGCATGACGGCCTGGAGGTCGCCGCTACAGCGCTCAACGAGCACCGGAAGAAAGAGGGCGGCGGCCAGCGGCACGAAAACCTGCGCGCGCAGGTATCGCAGGCCGAACCAGCAACTCCCCGCCAGCACCAGGGCCGCGAAAGCTTCGCCGCGCACCGCGGCGATGACCACGCCCAGCAAGGCCAGCAGCAACAACGTCCAGAACCCCGCATTCGGATCATCGAAGCGGACCACATCCCTCAGCCGCCACAAGCCCCAGGGCGCCCCAGTTACCTCGGTGATCAAGCCCCGCTGGAAGGCCTGATCCTGCTGCACTCGCCAGAGCGAGGCGTACAGCCGCCAGCCCCAGGGGTTCAACAAGACGGCGGCCGCGCTCAAAGCCGAGACAACGAGCAGTGGACGAAGATGGCTGATGGTTGACGGCTGACGGCTCCGCACGAAGATGCGGCGGCCGATTTCAATCGCGACCGCAGCCGCAAGAATGGCCAAGCCGAAGACAAACCCCTGGTGCACGTTGGCCCAGATCGCAAACAGCAACGGAAGCAGATAAAGCTGCCTGCCGAGGCCGCGCTGGGAACGGTAGACGATGAGCAGCACCACCGGCAGCAGCAGCGTCGTGAACATCTCGGCGCGGACGCCCGTCCGGTCCGCGAGATACGGAACAGCAAGGGCCACCAGAAACAGGTTCCAGGTTCCAGGTTTCAGGTTCCAGGTTGACCCGCGTTCGGATGCGGCGCCTTGGCGCGCCCGAATCGGGCCCGCGGATGATATATCGGCAAACAACAGCAGGGCGACGGTGGACGCGCAAACCGCCATGCTCAGCACCGTCAGCGCCGCGTACCCGCCCAGGCGGAAGAGCAGATAGAAGAGAATCTGCGCGCCGGCCGGGTAGATCCATTCCTTGCCCGCTGCCGTGTACGAGAAGACGTCGTGGCGGGGGATCTGGCCGGTTTCAACGATGTAGCGCCCGGCCGCAAGCTGCCAGCCCAGATCGAAGTTCTTCAGCGTGTGACAGGAAGCCAGAAGCGCGTAGACCATCACCGCGATCGCGAGCAGAGTAGGCCGTAGGCTGTGGTCTGTGGGCTGTAGGCTGTAGGCTGTAGGCTGTGGGCTGTGGGCTGTGGGCTGTAGGCTGTAGGCTGTAGGCTGTGGGCTGTGGGCTGTGGGCTGTAGGCTGTAGGCTGTAGGCTGTGGGCTGTGGGGCACCGGCTCCTGGGCTGAGGCCTGGAGCCCGGTACGATCTCGCATATCGCCCTCCTGGAGGCAGGTGCCCATGTGAATCAATCGCAGCCGTAGGTCGAGAACCCGTTCACAGCCTACAGCCCACAGCCTATTTGGCGAACAGAGCGCGGCCGCGGGCCAGCACGCGGTCGGCTTCCCGCTGGTAGCCGGCGCGGCGCAATGTATCGGCGGCCATTTCCCACAGCGTGAGGTCCTTCAATGGGTGGTACCGCAGCAGGAAGCGGAACTCGCGGGCCGCGTCCTCGAGTTGCCCGGCGGTCAGGCAAAGCGTGGCCAGCCCGTAATGCGCGTCGTAGCCGTAGGGTTCCAGCGCCAGCGATTTCTGGAAGGCGGCCTGGGCGGCGGCCGAATCTCCCTTGCGCAAGTACAGTTGTCCCAGTTCGGCCCAGCGCACATAAGCGCTGGTTTCCTCGGACTGGATGGCGCGCTGCTGCCAGGTAATCGCTTCGTCGAAGCGTCCGGTCTGCGCGAGCACCGCGGCCAGCCCCGCCTGCAGTTGGGACACATCCACGTCGGACGCCGAAGAGGCGGCTTTGACCGCTTCGCGCAGGCGCGCTTCGGCGGCCACCAGGTCGCCCTTTTTCTGGAGGGCCAGCGCCAGACCCGCCAGCGCGCGTGCCCGAATCGGGCGCGCGGGTTCCCCTTTCTCAATCGCCTCGCGATAGGCCGGCTCGGCGCTTTCCGGACTGCCGTACTGGCGTTGCAGGTCTCCTCGGAAGAGGGCCAGCCGCGCCGACCCTTGCAGTTCCTGATCGGTTGATTTGGCCAGCTCGGCCGCTTCCCGGCCTCGGCCTACTCGCGCTAGTGTTTCGGCAACGGCCAGCCGGTCTTCGGCGGAGGGATTGGGGATGGGCGGCTCGGTCCACGCCGCCGAGACGGCCTGCCACAACCGATCATCGGGCGCGCTTGCCAGCCGCCACGGGGCGCGGTACTCCAGCAGCGGGTGATCGTCCGTGTTCACTTCTCCGGAACCGGCAAACCGCGCAAGATCTCTGTGGCCGAGGACCACATAGGCCCACATACCAGCGGCTTCCGAAATGCCGAGGTACCGGCGGAGAAGGCGGGACAGGTCCGAAGGATGCTCGAACAGCGCGCGGTATTGCGCCGACACCGGCCAGGCCGGCTGCTGCGAACCGACCAGCAAAAAATCGTGGGCTTCCCCGCACCACAGCGCGATGCGCGGGAAGGAACCTCTCATGGTGCGCGCCACCAGCGAAAGGTCTTCCGCCAGAAACTGATACCCCTGCACCCATTGCATCAGGATGCCGCCGTTGTCCAGCCGCGCCCGCGCTTCCCGGTAAAACTCGGAAGTGAAAAGGTTGCCCACGCCGGCGAGCCAGGGGTTGGAGGGCTCGGAGATGATCACGTCGTAGCGCTGGCGGGTGGTGAACAGATAATGGCGGGCGTCATCCACGATCAATCTTGAGCGCGGGTGGCGATAGACCTCCCCGTTGATCTCCCTAAAATACGGCGCGGCGCGAAGCACGGCGGGTTCAATCTCCACCGTGTCGACCCGTTCCACACCCGGCCACATGACGGCCACACGCGTGGTGACGCCCGCGCCGAAACCGATTACCAGGACACGCCGGGGAGCGGGATGCATGGCCAGAGGCAAAGCGGCCAGAGCCACCTGGGTCCGCATGTCCGTGTTGCTGGAACCCGCGTCCACCTTCCCGTTGATTTGGAGCGTGCAGTTCTGCTCTCTCCGCGTGACGGCAACGGTGCAATTCAGGCCGTCTTCAACGTAAAGCAGATCGAGCAGGCCGGCCGCCTCAGATAAGGAAAGCGGCGAGCGCACGTGGAGCCAAGTACTGAGACCCATCTGGTCCAGCGCCGAATGCCGGAGCAGGCCGAGCGCGCCCGCCGAAGCCAGCAGGAAGGCCATGCCGGCCAGCGCCGCCGGGCGCCTCCATCCGCGGAGCAACAGCGCCCCCGCTGTCCCGGTGGCGGCCAGCGCCACGGCCAGCGCCCCGTAGCTTCCGATGCGCGGAAGCAGCAGGAAGCCGGCCAGCAGCGAGCCGGCGATGGCGCCGGCGGTGTTGATGGCGTAGAGCCGCCCGACGCGCCCGCCCACTCCTTCCTCCCCCGGAGCATAAAGCGCGGCCAGCCACGGGAAGCTAATGCCGTAGAGCAGAGCCGGCGGCAGAAGAATGAGAAAGGCCGCAAGAAACTGGACAACTACCAGCCAGGCGAACGATTCCCCGGAAACGCCCAAGAGCCGGGACACCAGGTACGGCAGCCCGCGCCAGGCGGCCAACACCACTATGCCCGTGCCCATGGTGGCCAACTGCAGCAGCGCCAGGCCCTGGCGATCGGGAGACCACCGGTGCGCCAGGCGGGCAAACAACCGGGCGCCGCCGGCGATGCCGATCAAGAAGGCGGCCAGCATGATGGTAAAGGCGTACGTCGAGCCGCCCAGCGGAGTGACCAGCAGCCGCGTCCAGGCAATCTCCAGCATCATAGCCGTGGCGCCGGAAACGCAAGACACGGCCGCGGCCCAGACCCCGGCCTGGACCGGCGAAACCGGCCGTTCCTCAACCTCGCCGGCATGCGGCGGCTCCGCGGCAGCGCCGCCTGCGGCGGGAACGGACCAAAGGGTGGCGCCCTGGGCCGCCCGTTTGGCGCTTGCCCATGCCAACAGCGCAGCCAGCAGGTTGCAGGCGGCCGCCACCACCGCGGTCCGCATGACTCCCAGTTCCGGAATCAGCAGGAAACCGCAGGTCAGTGTGCCGACCACGGCCCCGGCTGTGTTCAGCGCATATAGCCGGCTGACCGGCGTTCCCGTGTCCGCTTCCCGCCGCCGAAAAATGCGCACCAGCAACGGCAAGGTGCCGCCCATCAAGAACGTGGGAACAAGCAATAGCAGCGCCGAGCCGCCAAAGCGCAGCACTGTGCCCCCGCCGGCGGCCGTGTAAATGTGGGGCAGCAAGGGAAGCACGACAAAGGTCAGCGGGGCAGTGACGGCGATCCCGGCTTCCAGCCAGACGTAGGCCAGGATGGGACGCGCCTGGCGGTCGAAGCGCCGCCCTAGCGCCCAACTGCCGGTGCCCAGGCCCCCCATGAACACGGCCAGCACCGTGGTCACCGCGTAGACCGTGCTGCCGAAAACCAGGCTGAGGGCCTTGACCCAAGTGATCTCGTAGATCAGGCCGGCGGCGCCGGAAGCGAAAAAGGCTGCCAACAACAGCCTCCCGAATGGCTGCTCGCCGCTCGGGCTGGTCTGCCGGCCCGGCTGGCCCCGTGACTTGAACTGTTGTTTTGGAACGGATTGAGTTCTTAGAATGCGCATGGTGTCAGGAGCAGGCTGTGGGCTGTAGGCCGTGGGCTGTGGTCTATAAACCACAGGCCACCGCGTGCAGCTCCTGCAGCCTGCACTTGCAGCCGACAGCCTACAACCCACAGCCTACGGCCTACAGCCCACGGCCTACAGCCAATGGCCCACAGCCTACAGCCCACAGCCCACAGCCTTCTTATTCGGTCTTGTCGCGCAGCATCTTGCGCAGCTCCTTCAGCTTGGATTTGAATTCCTGCGTAGCCTGCTGGATCTGGTCCAGGTCCTGCATCACGCGCGGGGTGAGCAGGACAATCAGCTCGGTTCGCGCCACCGAGTATGAGGTGGACCCGAACAGCAAGCCAATTACAGGAATGTCGCCCAGCAAAGGAACGCGGCTCCTGGAGTAGATGCGATTCTCGGAGATAATCCCGCCCAGGGCAATCGTCTCGCCATCCTTGACCGTTACCTGGGTGCTCACGGAGCGTTTCAAGATGGTGGGCGAACTGGGGCCGCCCGCCGTCGGCGGCTGCGGCGAGCTGACTTCCTGCTGGACCTGCATGCTGACCATCCCGCTGGGATTGATGCGCGGCGTCACGCTGAGAATGACGCCGGTATCGCGCTGCTGAATGGTGTTGGTAAACAAGGAACTGCCTCCAGCCTGCGCGCCCGGCACCACGCCCTGCGAGGTCAGGATAGGCACTTCGGCTCCCACCTGGATGTGCGCCGGCATGTTGTCACTGGCCAGGATCGTGGGCGCGGAGAGCACGCGGGTGCGGCCCCGGTTCTCCTGCGCGTTCAAAAACAGAAGCAACTCGCGCGCCCGCCCCACCAGCGTGCCGGTCGAGAAGCTCAGGCCCGGGTTGGGGAAGCCGCCGCCTCCCGCCGTGCTGAACTGGCCGAGCAGGATGCGGTTGGCCTGGCTACGCTGCTGGAGGAAGGCCTCCACGCCGAAGGCCAGCGCCCCGGTCAGGTCTACCTCAAACACCTTGGCTTCAATCAGCACCTGCCGGGGAATGATATCCAACTGCTTCAACGTCTCGCGTATGGTTTCATAGTCCTGCGCGGTGGCCTGGATCAACAGGGCGTTGGTGATGAGGTCGGGAACGATGCGGACCGTCGCCTGGAAGGCGCCGCCGGAAGCAGTCACGCTGATGTCGCCGCCTGCTCCACCGAGCGGCGGGGCGGCGGCGCCTGCGGCCGGAGCCGCGCCACCCGCGCCGCCCAGGCCGCCCATGGCGCCGGGCGCGCCCGCCCCCGCCCCGCTCCGCGTCGTTGGCCGGCTGGCTCCGTAGAGGCTCGACAACACCGCAGCCAAGTTCTCGGCCGCCCCGTTTTCCACCTTGTAAACGAAGTTTTGAATTCCGGCCTTGGCCTGGGGCTTGTCCAGCTTCTCCAGCCATTCCTGCACTTGCGGATACACGTTGGGGCTGCCGGAAACCACCAGGATCGAGTTCAACCGCTCGATGGGCAGAAAGCGCACGGCGGTGCTTCTTTCCGACAGCGTATAGGCGGAGAAAATCTGCTGCAGGTCCTTGACCAGATCGGAGGCGCGCGCATTCTCGATCGGGAACACGCGGACCCGCTGCCTGGCCAGCGCGTCGGTGTCAAACACGCCGATCAGCTCCATCAGCCGCTTCATGCTGCGGCTGGTGTCAGTGATCATCAGGATGTTGCCCGGCTCGTGCGAGACGATCTGCCCCATCTCAGACAGGTAGTTGGACAGGATCTTGGACATGTCGGCAGCGGTCACGAACCGCAGCGAGACAATATTCATCATCACGCGGTCGTCGGGCGGCAAGGAGGCGCCGCTGGCATCCTGGTCGATCGGGATAGGGATGCGCAAGGCTTCCTTGGACTGCACGATGCGCCAGAAACTGCCGCTCTGCACAGCGGTGGCCCCGTTGGTGCGCAGGATGGTCTGCAGCAGCGGCAGCAGGTCTTCCTGGCGAAGCTCGCCGAGCGTATTGATGTTGGCCACACCCTTCACGTTTGGATCCACGATGTAATTCATCTTCAGCTCGGCGGCGATGATTCCAATCACTTGCAGCAAATTGGCGTTTTCCAGGTGAAGGCTGACGCGCGCGCTGCCGGCCGGGGCCGGTTGCTGGGCCGGGGCCGGAGGCGGAGCCTCCGGTGTGGGCTGCGCCGGCGCGGGCGGCTGCGACTGCGGCGCGGCCGCCGCAGGCCCGGCGCCGGGCGCGGTGACAAATGCCTCCGGTTGCTGCGGCGCCGCCGGTTTCTGCTCGGCGGGTGAGCCCGCACCCGGCGCCACGCCGCCCGAGGCCGACGCCGGCGCTCCCTTTTGCTTGGGCACACGGAAACGCATCGTGCCGAACGCGCTGGGCCGCTCAACGATCTCGTATTCTTCTTCCTCGGGCTTGGCTTCCGGCTTCTGCGGCGAGGCGGCCGGTGGCGCCGCCGGCTTCTGCGGCTGCTCCGCTTTTTTCTGACCCGGTTGCTGCGACTGTTGCTGTGCGGCGGCGGGCACGCCGCCGAATGCGGCCGCCAAGCCAGCAGCCATCAAGAAGTAGAAGAGAAGACGTTTCATTTTTGTACCTGCCTCACTTTGCCTTCGATTCCGGCGTGATTGGCTCCCGGTAGGTCATCATTCCAAACGCCGTCATTTTTCGGATGACCCGGTAATTGCCTTCAATGGTGACGCCCTCGGGCATGGTGGGCGCGGCGATCAGGGAGCCGCCCGACTGGATGACTCCGCCGCCCTCGCCCGGCGCACCCGCGGCGCCCGCGGCTGTCGCGCCGGCGGCCGACACCGCCGTCTGCACCTGCGAGCCCGGCGCCGGCGCCGAATAGCCGCCGCCGGCGGCGCTCACGCTGGCTGCCGACTCATACACGTCCAAGGTCGTCTCTTCGCCGTCGAACTCGACCACGACCTTGTGCTCGGCGATCTGGATCACCTTGTATCCCCCAATCTCGTCGCCGCTCTTGACGCGCTTGAACGAGCCGCTGGCCGCCTGCTTTGGATCGACCATCAGCGCGACCATGCCGCTGCCCAGATTCATGGTGCCGATGACGACCGGCAGGGGCGGACCCTGCCGCTTTTCTTTCTT
>Ga0315289_10004722_pt1 | contig 20245 bp, 14 predicted proteins | sample YL17G11_40_MG_FD_203452 | JGI IMG/M metagenome (GOLD analysis project Ga0315289, IMG submission 203452) | Sediment microbial communities from Yellowstone Lake, YNP, Wyoming, USA - YL17G11_40 | ecosystem: Environmental > Aquatic > Freshwater > Lake > Sediment | place: USA: Wyoming | collected... | reverse complement strand
TAATAGCTGTTCCTAAGGCACGATTATAAATATATTGCGCACACATACCCTGAGCCCGTGATACCGCAAATAAAACCGTATAATAATCAAACTCCGTAATCCCGAAATGATAAAGTAATGAACCAGATCCAGCATCAACATTGGGATACGGGTCTTTCGCCTTGCCCTGCTGCTTTAATATGTCTGGAACAACAGCATATAGTCTATCCACAATCTGAAATACTTCATCCTCAGGACAAACTTTATTACCAAAATTTAAAAATGCAGTAAATCTTGGGTCAGTCTGCCTTAAAACTGCATGTCCATACCCTGGCACAACTTGTCCACTGTTTAATAAATCCCAAACATCTTTCTTCAAATCCTCATCGCTTGGAACACCACCAAATTTATCACGAGTGCCAAGAACGTATTTCAAACATTCCTGATTTGCCAACCCATGTAAAGGACCTGCAAGACCATTCAGACCAGCTGAAACAGCATAATAAATATCTGATAAGGCAGAAGCAACAGTATGGCAGGCAAATGCACTGACATTCCCACCCTCATGGTCGCAATGCAATACCATATAAAGTCTTATTAGATCTGCAAAACTACCTGAGGGATCTTTAATACCAAGCATATAAGCATAATTTGCTCCCCAATTAAGTTTTGGATTGGGTGGAATCACATTCCCCTTATTAAATCGCATTCGATAAATCCCAGCCGCAATAGCCGGCAATTTCGCCAATAATGACAAGGAATCCTCAACAGCCGCTTCCCAATACTCTTCTTTTTTCATCCCTTCATCATATCTCTTGCGAAAAACAGATTCCTTTTCCAATACCAATATCGCCGCATCAAGCATCACCATAGGATGGGAATCCTTTGGCATACATTTCAATACGTTCCATACATAAGAGGGAATTTCACAACGCTTAGCATATTCCTCTTGTAGATCTTTCAAGGCTTCCTTATCGGGAAGCTCTCCAGTCAACAATAAGTAAAAAATTTCTTCTGATAACTTTTCTGTCAACTCTGATATGGGTTTGCCACGAATAATTAAACCCTTATCAGGGTCAACGTAAGAAGTATCACAAATCATACCCAGAACACCTCTCATACCTCCATAGGCTTGAGCAACAGTAACGTTTGAAAGCACCTTGTCTCCATTCGCCTTAGCTAAATCTTTGATTTCGTTTCTCAAAGGCGGGATTAATTCCGATAACCTTTTTCTCAATGTAGTCATATTCGCCTCCTCCTTTTAATATTTTCTTAATGAAAACAGACCCTTTAAGATTAAAAAACTGGACTTTCTATGATACCATAAGATAGTAGTATACTTTTACGAGTTGTCAATAATTTTATGAGGATTTTTTTGAAATTTATTAATAAGCGGGTTTGTGGTTAGATAAATAAACACAGTAAAAAGACATTTTTGGTGAGTGCATTGGAAACAGATATAACCATTCACTACATTTTACGGGAAGAGTCCAAGCTTTCTGGTGGCGTCAGCTACTTTATCTACCGCTATAACATACGCTGACGTTCGCATATCAATGTCCTGTTTTTGTGCAGTGGTAAAAACACTTTCAAATGAGGATTTCATAATGTTTTCAAGGGTTTCATTCACCTGTTCTTCAGTCCAGAAAAAGGATTGTGAATCTTGAACCCATTCAAAGTATGACACTGTAACCCCACCGGCATTTGCCAGAATGTCAGGAATTATGAATAATCCTCTTTGACGGAGAATCTCATCGGCTTCTGGCGTGGTGGGTCCATTGGCAGCCTCAGCGATGATTTTAGCCTGAACGTTTTCTGCAATTTCTTTCGTGATAGTTCCTTCAATTGCCGCAGGGACAAGAACATCGCATTTTAACGTTAGTAATTTTTCATTCGTTATTGTTTCTGACCCGGAATATCCAAGAATACTCCCTGTTTCTCTTTTATGTTCAAGAACAGCCCTTGGAGACAGCCCATTCTTATTATAAATTCCTCCTTCAAGCTCACTGATTCCGATTATCCTTGCTCCCCAGCGATGCATTATGTCTGCAAGATTGAATCCAACGTTCCCAAAACCCTGCACGACTATGCGAGCATCTTCCAAATGAAGATGTAATTTCTCTGCCGCCTTCATTACAACATATACACATCCACGAGCTGTAGCTTCACGTCTTCCTAAGGAACCACCAATGGATACTGGCTTTCCAGTAACTATTCCCATAACTCTCTTTCCTGCACAAACGCTATAGGTATCCATTATCCAGGACATTATTTGCTCATTTGTGTTTATATCAGGAGCAGGAATATCATAATCAGGACCAATAACGGGCATTATTTCTGATGTAAACCTGCGCGTTAATCGCTCTATTTCGGATATAGACATTTTTTTCGGGTCACAAATCACACCACCTTTTGCCCCACCGAATGGAATGTTAACTACAGCGCATTTCCAGGTCATTAACATTGATAAGGCTTTGATTTCATCGAGAGATACATCGGGATGGTATCTAATACCACCCTTGAATGGACCGCGGGCATTATTATGCTGAACGCGATAACCCACGAAAATTTTAATACTGCCATCGTCCATTTTTACAGGGAAATCTACCTGAAGAGAGCGGTTACAACTGGTCAACAACGACTGCCATTCATCTTCGAGTTTCAAAATCTCAGCGGCACGAGTAAAGAATATTATCGTATTTTTTAACACATTGCTTTCTTCGGTTTTTGTCTGTTTTTTAACTGGTTTGTTTACCTTCTCATAACTATTTTTTTTGCCCATTGTTTATCTATCCTCTTGACTTAGAATTTCTATTTTAAATACTTAGAATCTTTTTAATTTGTATCGACAAAGGAAGAATAACAATAAAGCAAAATAGATGGCAATGAAATTTTTAATAGAATATAATAGTAGATATTTCCCCATATTAGCTGTAAATGAGGTTGTTTCGTTGGCTTTGTAGGAAACGGATTTAAACCGTTCCCAACACTTCGGCTTTTTGTTTTTCCTTTTCAATTTGCTTAAGGATTTTTTTCTCACGAAATATAACTTTTCTGATAGAGTCATAATTCATATACGACCATTCATGGTTTAGTTTTGGTAATATCTGCGATATTTCCTTGTAAGAATAATTTTGAACAGAATATAAATTCCAGATGATTTTATCCCGAATCTCATTATCGAGATATTTTTTACGTCTGGGAACGCATTTTATTTGTTCTCCATCCCTGAAGATATCCACATCTAATTCACTTTCAAGATGATTAATAATTTCACGACATAATGTAACAAGAAATTCTGGATTTGTTTTCTTTCTCATAGATTCACCCTCACTATTTCGAATTTTTAGCTGTAGGGAACGGTTTGAAACCGTTCCCTACAATGAACAAATTGTCTTTTCACAGCATCAAATTATATAATTGTACTGATGAATGAATTCTTTTTATTATTAGCGAACTTTATAGGTTCTTTAGTCTGATGATTAATCCTTCTTCTCTTTTTTCGAATCTTGAATAGATTGGGTTCGACGGTTGCCAACAATACAAGGCTATTCAAGGCAATTCTCAGATTTATGAGATTACTATAATTAATCGTAGTTCTCGAGAGTCCTTTTTGAAGCGATGCTTTTTTAGATATAAGGCTCTGAAAATATTTCGAAGTGGATTCCATTTCCTTTCTTGCAACAGTGCGCTTCGTTTCATTAGAATAAAGTGGATTACCATCATTATCAACAGTGTCCACTACTCTCTGTGTAAACTTAAGTCTTATCCCGGAAATTTTTTCATTCAATTTCTGCAATTGATATTCAAGCTTTTCCTTGTATCTTCTTTCATCAGATAAATAGAGGAAGTTTCTAATTAATAAATGTTTCAGAGATTTTAATGATAAATGATAAGAAATTAATTGAGACACATTATCACCCCATTTCAAATAATTATTGGTTATATAGTAACAAACTAATAGTTGGTTATGTCAAGAAAAAATTAACTGTTCTTTAAAATTTATTGTAACTTAAAGATTTTTAATTGTTTGCACCTGATTTGAATGTGTTGGTAGGATTGATGGAAAATTATTGAGAAAAATAGAACACGGATCAATACGAATTTATGTTGATCTTCGCGGATTAAATTTCAGTGTTAATCCGCTATAATCCGTGTAAATCCGCGTTCTATTAATTTTTTTTCTTCTTTCGTGTTCTATCGTGAAATTTCGTGGCTATCATAATTAGTATTTCGGTGGGCTCGATTATCTTATTTCTCTTCGGGTGAATTAATGCTTAAAATTCGATCCAATTTGAATGTTCTCTCCTCACCTTTTAACTGGCAGAATCCGCTGAAATAGTAAGCCCCTTTTTGATAAACAAAACGATACGGTGTCACCACACGTTTGGTGATTATCCCTGCACTATTTTTGTATTCAATAATTACCTCACCCTGTTTGTTCATAGCTTCTGTTAATAATTGGTAGAGATTATTATCAACTAATGTTGGAGTTTCGCGGCTACGCCACATATAGTTAAAATCGAGTTCTTGGAAATTCTTTAACTCCTTTAAGGTCGTTATACTTTTCTCTTTCAGTTTACCAAATAATATCATCAATAACTTAAACGTGATGATAGAATCCTCTATAGCACGGTGAATAGTTGTGGAGTAAATATTATGGTATTCTTTGAGATATTCGAGATTATGATGACTCAAGAAGGAATACAACTTTCGACTTAAAACAAGAGTGTCTACAACATAATTGTTAAGTTTTTTAAATCCTAATTTATTCACAGCATTAACTAAAAAGCTATAATCAAATGGTGCATTATGGGCAACAAGAACGTTTTCATCAATAAAGTCCAAGAATTCCGGAAGCTTCTCTAATAAAGATGGCGCATTTACGACCATTTCGTTTGTAATTTTATTGATCGCTGTAACCTCTGGTGGAATATCACGACCAGGATTGATGAGGGAATGATAAGAACTGATGATTTCGCCCTCGCAGACCTTTATAGCGCCGATTTCCACAATCTCGTCACCCAATAAAGGACTCAAACCAGTTGTCTCAAAATCAAATATAGTAAATATGACTTCATCAAGATTCATAGCTTGTTCTTTTATAGGATTTTTTAGCTCTTGGATAAGGTTTCAATTTTAAATCGTAAAAAAATTTTGCCCACCTTTAGAAAATCTTTTTATAAAATATCTAATAATACAACTATATTGTTCGTCAATAAATATTATTTGAAACCTCTGAAAAACTAACAAAACGACATCTTTGTTTGTAGTCCCTACTTTAGTAGGAATGAATTTTACCTGCTAAAGCAGGGACTACAAACGAGTCCTTAAATCCTCTTAGAAATATTTATACCTCTAAAATACGCTGTTGTCAAGTGTGTTATTCGGTTGAAATTATGTTGCATTTAATAAGAAGAAAAATTAGCTTATTGCCAGAAAAATAAAAATTAATTTTCGAGAAATAAAATGCTCCTCAAAGTAAAAATTTCCTTAACACATAACCCGATAAAATTTATTTCAAACTCATTTATAATTTATAAACCAATACATTATTATGTTTTTTTAATAATGATTTTGTTTATTAATGCAAGTGTTTCACAACCGTTCGCAGAGACATATTTAGATTCCGGGAAGAACACAGAGCAAGCAAATGATATAAAACAAAATTCTGAAAAATTATCTAAATATCCGCAACGAATCATTTCATTAAGCCCAAACATTACAGAGATTCTCTTCGCTCTGGGCGCTGATAAGAGAATTGTTGCCGTTACTGATTTTTGCATATATCCACCAGAAGCTAAAATGAAGAAAAAAATCGGCGGATTGATGAATCCGAATATCGAGTTGATTGTCTCTTTAAAACCTGATTTAATTATTATGCTTGCGGCAAATAGTGATCTGAAATCAAAACTATCATCTTTAGAAACAAAATTTCTTACTGTGAAAAATGAGACCATCAGTGACGTAATGGAATCTATCATAGTAATTGGAAAAGCCGTAGGAGAAGAAAAGAAAGCGGAAGAGTTGCTGAAAAATTTTGAGGAGAAGCTAAATGATGTAAAGAAATTAGTTGAGAAATTACCGAAGGAGAAGGTTCTGATTGTTGTTGATAAAAGCACAGACTCATTGCAAGGGATGTATTGTGCAGGGAAGGGGAATTTTATCGATGAGATGGTAAGCATCGCAGGAGGGATAAATGTTCTGCAGGATTCCACCACGCCGTATCCGATTGCCTCAAAAGAAAAATTAATCGAGCTGAATCCTGATGTGATTCTCGATATGGCCATTTATGGAGAAAGAAAAGAGGTCAACGACAAGAAAATTCTTGAAAGTTGGAAATCGCTTTACTCAATCAATGCAGTCAAGAATAATCGAATTTATCTTGTCGACCCGACGTCGATAACCATTCCAGGATTAAGAATCCCGGAAAATGTTGAGCATTTAGCAAAACTGATTCATAATTTGAAATAAAAATTATTTAACAGGGATTTACAGGATAAACAGGATAGAATTCTTAAAGATTTTATCCTATATATCCTTTTTATCCCTGTTAATATCGTGTTTTAGGATGTATTATTTATCTTATTCAACAAACCCAAAAAGATGAACGAGAAAATAAAAGAAAAAAATCAGGCGATTCTAAATAAATATTTTCCGAATCATCTTTGGCCCGATGAGGTCTATAAAAATAAAATCAAAAGTCTTGTAAGTGATGATACCTGTATTGGGCATCTTGGCTGTGGAAGAGATTTAAAGCGGGTTTATGAGGTGACAAATGGTGCGAAAGTTTTTGGGATTGACTTGAATTTGGAATCATTAAAAGAGTATAAAACAGGAGAACGGATTAGGGCAAATCTGGAAAAGATTCCTTTTAGAGATGAATATTTCGATGTGCTAATTTCTGAGTTTGTATTTGAACACATTGAAAATCCTGAGAAAGTCATCAGTGAATGTAGACGAATCTTGAAAAGAAACGGTAAAATTATTTTTCTCACGATAAATAAATTTTCATTGTTCGGATTTACTTCGGTGTTTACTCCGCATTGGTTTCATCAATTAATCGGAAAAATGAGATTGACTCCTCAGTCACATAAGGATGTATTCAAAACTTATTATAGAATCAACTCAGTAAATAAAATAAGGAAATTATTGAGAAAGTATGGTTTTAAGGAAATACAGTTAACATCTTTAGAAGCTGAATTTACCTACCTTGACCGATTCCCTACTCTCTATGAGCTTGGATGCATTGTAAATAAATTTATTATGAATACTAAAGCACTAACCCGCATCAGAACTTATCTGATGGGAATTTTTGAGAAGATTTAGTTTTTTAGTTGATTGGCATTATATTGGGGAACTTTCCACACAACAATGGACTGAGATGTCCTTCTAAATTTTTTAAGTGTCGTAATGATGAAAGCCTGATATTCACCATCAGCAGCCCAGACAACGGGTTTCATATTAGAACTAATGAAAAATGATTTGAATATACTGTCAATACACCCATATCTGTATATTATCTCAGATTTGTTATCCTTAATGTTTATAAGACCAATTGCCACTGATTTAAGTATCGACGGGAAACTATCATTTATCATTAAAAATGAAATCCAATTTCCATCTGATGAGAATTGAGGTAGTTTAATCATATTGGCTTTTGGTAACTTTATTATTTTTGATTTGTCAGATTTAGAGTCATAGTAATACATTGAATAATGTTGTTTATTTTTCTCCAGAATAGGATAGGCAATAAGAAAATTGTCATCTTGTTTCAGAAATGTAATATAATCATTGGGTATCAGTATATATTTACTTTCAAAAGGAGGTATGTAAAATTTTTCTTTGAGTATATAATCTTTGTTTGATTCTAAATTCCTGATAATGATATTATTATCTTCATCAGTTTCAATCGCAAATGGATGGTCTAACAAGTCACAAGTTTTTAAGTTTAATGAATCTATAACTTTCAACTGTTTCAATTTATTGTTTTCGATTTGGTATTTAACGTATTTATATTCAAAATCATTATTACTATCTTTATCTTCTGAACTTAATCTAAAACATACCCAAAATTTATTCTCATCAATGAATCGACATTTAATATGACGGATATATTTATTACCATATTTTTTTTCCAGAGGTAGAATTGATTTCGTAATTCTATCATAAATAATATTATCCGATTTTTGTATTTTTTCATAGTTTGTCTTAGATGCGAGAATATATCGTTTATCTTTTGATACAGAAGTATTGTAAAAGAAGATCCAATCATATTCAGGGAACTGTTCGATATTATTCAATTTGTATAGTGTTGATTTTAAATCCAGTTCTGTATAGTAATAATGGTATTCAGGAGTTGAATAGAATTCTTCAAGACTTTTTGGATTTCCTCTATCTAATTTTTTACTTAAAAAAACTGCAAATTCGTCTTCGGCATTTACTGGTGTTATATATCTTAACATAAATTCTTCAGAGATTTTTGTAATATCTAATCGATATTTATTATCAATTTTATTAACTATTCCGATTGTCCTACGGTTTTCTCCTGATTGATAAACTGAATTCTTGTAACACTCAAAAACAATCGATGATCCTTTTAGAGATGAAATACAACTAAGACAACCATCAGCCTCATCCGATGATAAAGTTTCATATCGGTCTTGATTTATATTTATGTGCTTGTTCCAGAAAAATTGCCAGCCCAATAATACTACTAAGGTTGATGTCACGAGAATGAGAATCTGCTGTTTTGATATCTTGGTGAGATAGATTATTAATGCTGATATGATTAGGAGAATAACAGAATATCCCTCATACAAAATGACATAATAATTGTCGGATGAAAAAATTATTAAGGCAATGGGATAATTATGAATACCTATTAATAAAAATAATATTAATATCAACCATCTCTTATTCAATTCAATCGTGCTGATAAAGGCTATGGCAAATACAGGTAGTAAGAGAAGATTGGCAAAAAGAATAAGGGGGAGCGAGCCGATAAACCAATATCGATACATTGATTGAGCAATTAATATCGCAAGAATAAGAAGAAATATGGATATAGTCACACTTATCCATCTATGTTTTCTATATCTAATAAGTTTAATTTTGTTAATATAGTTAAGAACTTCGTCAGATACCACCCCTTTCTTCTTACTTGAAATATAACGAATAGAGGGTTTTGCACCCCAGATATTTGCCCTGAATCTGTATTGTCTATTATCTATAGTGTCTATAATTAGATTTCTAATTCCAAATAAATGATATGATTCAAACCTAACAGCTTTTATCTTATCTATGGAGATTATGGCTGTTTTATGGAAGGGGAGTTTTAATCTTAGACCATTTGTCACAACACTAAGTGAAGGATAAATAGTAGAGAAAATTTTGGGGAAAATGACTAAGATAGCTAAAATAATATTGAAATAAGGAATAGGTGATTCACGAACAGAATATTTAATTAATAATGCTATAATTATTATGAAAAAGGCATATTTAACAATTTGTTGAGCCATCCAGGATTTTCTTTTGAGCTTAATTGATAGTTGCCGGCTTATGAACGTTGAATTACCAAAATCCTGCACGGCTCTATGAAACGCCAATTCTTCGCCAACGCCTTCTTGTTTATACTGTTCAATGAGAGTAAGCAGATGAGAGCGAAATTCTTCCTTGATATCTTTGATAAGTTCAGGATTGTCATCGCTTATATCTCTTACTATTCCGTCTAAATAATCCTCTATCTCTTTTTTAATATCTATCATAGTAGTTTATTAAATATCCAGATCCATTAATAATTTTGGGACTTCCTTTTTTGAATGCGATGTTGCCATTCTTTACATTTGCCCCTGATGTACCTGAAGCTACAGGATTTAACCTGTGTTAAATAAACACAATCTAAAAAACTGTAACTACCAATACTTAATTCATTATGTAGGGAACGGTTTAAAACCATTCCTTGTAACATTTTTTACATCAATCGTTGTAGGGGACGCATATATGCGTCCCGACTCACTCCGAAAGGAGTGAAATGTTTATAGATTTTAGGGCAAATAAAAGAAGAAGATATACAATTTATTTTTTCTTCATTTTCTATAAACATTATGCTCCTGACGGAGCATTAAAGAAATAATTCTTCTTATCGCTGGATTTAAGTGTCTAATATAATTGATTAATAAATAAGTAAAATATAAATATTGATTTTGTTTATAATTGATTAACTTAAAGATAATTCATACTTCAGGGCATAACTTTCGTCTTTGATAATAGATGTTACAAGAGAGACAAGTTTTAACCATTGGATTTTCTGTTTTTTAAGACGCCTTTTCCCTTTTGAAGTTATGCTATAATATTTTCTTTTCCGTCCATTTTCCATACACACCCATTTACTTTTTATGAGTTCCTTTTTTTCGAGTGTATATAGATGGGGATAGAGAGTTCCCTCTCCTGATTGAAAGATTTTTCCTGATTTTTGTTTCAATTTTCTCACAATAGAGTATCCGTAGTCCGATTCCTCAGATAGTATGTGAAGAACCATCAATTCAAGGCTTCCTTTTAATAATTCTCTATTCATAATGATATACTATGTATAACATAATATATAGTGTCAAGTATTATATTCACATTATATTAACTCTTGAAAAAGAAGGTATTTTAAAGATTAGAACGGTATTTCCCCCAAAGTTCTTTGATTAATTTATAATCTTTATCTTCTATATATTTTCTATCTCCATCAATCTGTGAGCAATAATAAAGTGATGGCACGCCATACTGCGGTTGAATTTTCATATATTCTTTCCATGCCTTATACGAAGGACAGGGCCAATTATCCATATCAATTAACCAGAGAGGTGATGCCGCCCTCGCAACTTTTGCTCTAAATGTCATCGTTGGAACAATGTTCTTCAATGTCGAATGAATATCATTGAGTCTTAACATATCCGTTATGTCTTCAAAATATGGATTACAACAATGTGAAATGACGAGACAATCTTTTTTAATTTTCTTCGCTTCTTTATATAAGACATTCAGATATTGTCTTAAAATTTCTACACCCCAAATTTTACCATAACATTTATAACCCTCTCCTGATGGGACATTTGCTGTGAAGTCGACCTTGAATCCATCCGCATCCAGACCATCTTTAGAGAGCATAAATCTAACTCTTCCTGTAAATCTCTTTACAAAATCAGGATTAGTTGGATCAGCAGAGACAGGTTTATTATCTTTTGTGATGCATTCTTTAATCGGTAAACCATCGCACTGAAAAAATGGAATCCACATCAGAATCCTTCTTCCTTTTTTATGTTGTTCAGCAATAAATTTTTTCAGGTCATTCCATTTGCCTTTATCAGGATATGGGTCAGAATGATAGAACATCCATCTATCATCGATGATAATTGTGCCGGGATTAACGCCTTTATCCTCTAACTGTTTAATAAATCGTCTGTAGTTCTGTTCTGTAGCGTAAATGGTGGGGTTTCCACCTTCATAAGCATAAGAGCATTGCTCGCCCCATCCACAAAATAAAGGTTCTTTCCACCAACGATAAATTGTTTTTTTAGCATTTTTCAGGAAACCTGTTTTTACGAGAAGATTTCTTGCTTCTGCAATCGATTTGAATTCATCGTCTGAGAAGAAAATTTGAATATGTGGCGATTCCCATTGTTTATTTATCGTTGTATAACCCTGATAAGTTACTTTGAAACCGAACTCTTCTCCACCAACGTACTCAAACGCGATGAAATTATATTCCTTAGGCTTCACTGCAAGAGAAAATACTGTCCAGAGCGAATTGAATTTTGCAGGATAGACAAATGGAGCAGGTGTGAACATCCACGTTCCACCAAAAAAATTCGCTTCATGATGCACAGTGTTAGTTATAAATTCGTATGGACGAAAATATTGTTTAAATACAGAGTTAGGTTGAGGCAGGAGTATTTGAGTAAAATTATATTTCGAGGCTTCAGAATGGTCTCTATAGGGTCTTGGATAGGTCGGATGAAAATTATATGTCCCGAATCGATTATGCTTTTCTGAATCTCTCAATATGCCTTCGAAGAAATGCAAATCTGTAATGTTTCCCTTTCCATTTATCTTGATGAAATATTCGATGTGGTTCTCATAGCATTGTAGAACATATTCTTTTTTTTCCCAGACATTACTTTTGGAAGAAAAAGAAATTTCGATACATTTATTTTTTTGATTAACGTTCATTTCATCAATATTATGAATGAGTTCCCAATCCCTGTCTGAGTCGCATCCCGACAATAAAAACAATGAGCAAATATTGTTTTTCTTATTGTCAAAGAGATTCGCATAATAAGGATTATTCTTATTGATTATTATTATGTAAGATTTTGTTTGAATAATAACCGAATCTTCAGTTTTTTTAATAGTTAACACAATTAACTATCCTTTAGGGGCATTTTATAATTATGTAATAAAAAAAGTAATAAGAGAAAGTAATTGTCTCTTTAATAAATTTCAAGATATTAAAATCAAATAGTTGAAAGTTTAGTTAATTTTAAGTTTAAAGTTATCTATATTGGGGAAATTGATGGAAGATATACATTTATAATCCCGATATTAGAAAGTGTAGAAGAATGAAAAAGAAAATAATTAATTACTTCACGAATCTGTTAACAATGATTACAGTAGCTCTCTTTATTTTATTCATCTCGCTAATTAATTATGATATTTGTTGTGAATCAACAAATACACAAATTAAGAATACTGCGAATGAATGTTCTATTACTTCCGAACCTATTATTAGTGAAGAGATACCCACGAAATCCGCACCTATTCCAGAAAAGAAAGGTCCAGCAATTGAAGGTCCCGCCATTCGAGACCCAAATATGACGTGGGTAAACGATACGCTTGCCGCGATGACTCTTGAACAAAAAATCGGTCAGATGATTATGGCTTGGGCATCTCCAGGTGATACTACCACTTCTGTAAATCAAATTAACAACTATCACGTCGGCGGTTTTATCTATAGCAAGAATTATGGCGATGATATTCGAATAGCAACAAATTATTTACAGACTGTTTCTCCGATACCCTTGTGGTTCGCTGCGGATTTCGAGGCTGGAACAGGAACAAGAATTTATGATGCAACGACATTCCCTATGAATATGGGAATGGGCGCAGCGGACGATGAGGCATTGTCAGAATTATGCGGAGAAATTACAGCGAAGGAAGCTTATTGTATCGGCATCCACGTCGGCTTTGGTCCAGTTGTTGATGTTAACACAGAACCAATCAATCCGATTATCTCAACTCGCTCTTATAGTGATGACCCTGATAGAGTTCAACGATTAGCCCACGCCTTTATAACAGGAGCTCATAAAGCAGGGATGCTCTGCACATTAAAACATTATCCCGGACATGGTGCCACAACTGGAGATTCTCACGCTATGTTACCAACAGTCGATTTGCCAAGAGATGTTTTAGAAGCTGTTCATATAAAACCATATAGCGATTTGATTCCATCAGGAGATATAGATTCGGTGATGACTGCTCACGTCTGGTATCCTGCCTTAGACCCGGGTGATCCCTGGCCTGCAACTTTATCAACCGTAGCGATAAATGACATTTTGTTAACTGAGTTAAATTTTCAGGGGGTTGTAATATCCGATGCATTTAATATGGCAGGATTATTGAATGCCGCACCTCTTGAGGAAGCAGTAGTAATTGGAGTTCAGGCAGGACTTGATGTTATTCTTATGCCACCCGATGTGGATGTTGCTTACAATTCACTTTTAAATGCTGTGAATACCAGTGATATTTCGGTAGATAGAATAAATACTTCCGTGAGGAAAATTCTAATAGCAAAAAGTCGAGTTGGTCTACCTGAAGATTTATCTCGGGATTATGATGATATGGTGAATACACTACAAGCACCAGAACATTTGGCAACGGCGAGAACCGCGGCTGAAGAGTCTGTCACGATGATTAAAGAAACAGAAGGAATTTTGCCACTCACGAGTAGTGACAAAACCTTATGCCTTGTTTTTCAATACACTAAATCAGGTTTGTATTATTATTCCTATTTAAATTTTACTGATATACTTGAGAGTGCTTTAGGAACAGCAAACTTTGAAAGCAGATATGTAAGTAAGACTATCTCATCGAGCCAGATCACGCAAATTGTTAATGATGCGACAAATAATTTTGATAAAGTTGTAATAGGTGCATATGATTGGATAAAAATTGAATCAGCGAATCAATTAGATTTATTGAACCAACTAATAAATTGTCCAACACCCATCATATATGTCTCCTTTGGCAGTCCCTATCATTTTATGCAATGTAAAAAGGCGGATGTTTTTATGTGTGCCTATTGCAGTGCAATCCCATCGCAAAATGTCGCCGCAGAAATTTTATTAGGTCAATTTGAACCAAAAGGCAAATTGCCCGTAACCATCCCCGGCTGGCCCGCATTGACTGAGGTGTGGGAGGTATTTGAGTAATTATATAAAAATAAATACATCGGTGAAAGACAAGTAGAGTATTTCAAGTTTAAGAATTCAAGTTTGATGTTTAAAGGTTAAATGCAAAGTGAAAGTCGACAGTAAAGATCTTGCATAAAATCTTTAAGGATTAATGACTGAATAATTTCTTTGTTATCTCTGCAGTTTCCTTATCTTCTCTACGGCTACAATTAGATTCGATCTTTAAGCCCCACGATCTTTAAACTATTAAACTTGAAACTTCATAGAAAGATGTTTTTAGTTTAGGGTAAAGAGATTTGTAAATCTGATAAAATTCATTGTAAATCTTCACATTCTTTTTAATCGGGTTGATTTGAGCGGACACTTTTATGATGTTGTCCGTGGCTTCAGAAAATGATTTATAGACGCCGACACCAACGCCAGCAATGATTGCCGCGCCAAAGGCCGGTCCTTCATCAACATTAATCGTGACTACAGGATGATTAAAAATATCTGCCTGAATCTGTCGCCAGAGTGAACCCTTTGTTCCGCCTCCCGTAAGCCTTATCTGTTTTATCGGAACATTCATCCCTTTGATAATTTCAAGCGAATCTCTTAATCCATAAACAACACCTTCAAGAATTGCCCTGACAAAATGCCCTTTTGTATGTCGAGGTGTAATTCCGAAGAAGACACCTTTTGCATATCCGTCCTGATGCGGTGTTCGTTCGCCATTCAAATAAGGTAAGAAAATTAATCCTTCGCTTCCAACAGGAACTTTCTCCGCTAATTTATTCAATGAATTATAAGCATCGATGCCTTTTTTCTTCTCGATTTCTTTTTCAATTTCACCGAATGTATCTCTGAACCAACGATAAGAAATCCCTGCAGATAACATCACTCCCATAAAATACCATAGGTTAGGAACAGAATGGTTGAACGTATGGATGCGACCTTCTTTTTCAAGCTTCACTTTTTCTGCAGGTGCCAAAACCACGCCTGATGAGCCGATGCTGGAGGATACGAGTCCGACTTTTATGATTCCATTACCAACTGCCGAACAGGTATTATCAGCTCCACCAAATACAATTTTAGTTCCTTTAGCAAGTCCTGTTAATTTTGCCACTTCATCAGTGATTTCACCTGCAATATCTACCGATTCATATACATCAGGCAAAATGCCCTTATTAATTTTTAATATTTTTAATAATTCATCGGACCATTTTCTTTTCACAACATTCAGCATCAACGTTCCAGCAGCGTCTGAGATGTCGATACCGATTTTACCTGTCATTTTGAATCTAATATAATCTTTCGGGAGCAGAATCTTTTTTATCTTTTTATAATTCTGTGGTTCATTATCCCGAACCCAGATGAGTTTAGGGAGAGTAAAACCTTCAAGAGCAGGATTGGAGACGAGTTTCAGGAGTTTTTCTTTCCCAACAATCTCTGTGATTTTCTTGCATTGAAGAGTTGTTCTTACATCACACCATAAAATTGCCGGTCGGATAACTTTATAATTTTTATCGAGACAAACTAAACCGTGCATTTGTCCTGAAAAGCTCAGACCCTTGATTGAATCTGGTTTTACTCGAGCTTTCCCCATCAGATTTTTTATACTTTTTATAGTAGCATTCCACCAGTCCTCAGGATTTTGTTCCGCCCAACCCGGTTTGGGGAAATAAAGCGGGTATTCCTGAAAGTCAGTTACTAAGACCTTGCCATCCCTGTTAATCATAATGGCTTTCACGCCAGTTGTTCCAATATCGAGACCGATTAAACAGGACATATTTGTATCTCCTAATATACAGTAGGGGCGTATTGCGATAAGCCCCTACAAAGAATATTCGTGATAATTCGCGTGATTCGCGGTTTATACTTTCTACACCACCCAGGTTTGGAGTCCTTTTTCTTCAAGGTTAAAGTCAATAATCTGAACTCCTGTTGAGATGAGGGCTTTTCTTACAACATGCTCTTTATTTATTCCACAATAAAATAATATGCATCCTCCACCACCTGCTCCCAGAGCCTTTCCACCAATCGCTCCGTTCCGAAATGCAATCTCAAATAGCGAATCGATTTGTGGATTCGTCGTTGATTTATCAAGCTGTTTTTGGTTCTCCCAATTCTCTGTCATAAGCTCTGCAAATGCCTTCAAATCGCCTGAGAGAAGGGCGTTCTTCATCTCATAAGTAATTCTCTTAATATTTCGTAATGCCTTCACTGTCTTTTTAATTCCTTTAGAATAAGAACCCATAACGGTTTGAATGATATTGCCAGATAAACGTGATTTGCCAGTATAGCAAATGATAAGATGTTTCTCAAGTTCATTTATAACGTTATCGGGAAGTCTTAATCGGCTTAAACTCACCGCGGGGTCATAAAATTCAAGGAAATTAATACCACCAAATGCAGCAGCAAACTGGTCTTGCTTACCACCGGCAATTTTCAATTCCCGAATTTCTAATTCTCGTGCAAGATTAGCGATTTCATGATTGCTTAACTTTGTCTCCTGTAAATGATTCAAAAGACCTATCAAGCAGACACCGATAGAAGCAGAAGAGCCTGTTCCAGAGCCAGGAGGAGCATCACAACGAACGTATAAATCAAGCCCGCGTTTTATATTCAACTTTTTGATAGCCGCTTTAATCATATCAAGATTGCCGTCATATTCAAGTTTCTTGAAGCTCTTGACCTCTAAGAAAATATCAAAATCCGCCGAAATAATTTTAATTTCATTTCCTTTTCTTGGGACACAGGTTGCGTAAGTATACCTGTTAATTGTGGCATTGATAACTGCCCCACCTTCCTTTTCAGAAAAGGGAGGAACGTCTGTCCATCCACCAGCAAAATCAATCCTGATTGGTGCACGACTCTTAATAATCATTTTCTCACCTCATAAGAAATTTTTAACCGCAGATAAACGCTGATGAATACAGATAAATTAATTATTAAAATCCGCGTTCATCTGCGGCTAATTAATGCTTTTGATTTTTATTTCCCTGTATGTCCGAAGCCTCCTTCATTTCGTTTTGTAGAGTCGAGTTCATTGACTTCGATGAGTTGAGCTTTTTCTACTTTACAGAAGACAATTTGTGCAATTCTATCACCGCGACTTATTACGAAATCCTCTTTGCCAAAGTTGAACATAACAATCCCAACCTCACCGCGATAATCCGCATCAATCGTTCCGGGGCTATTGAGAATCCCTACAGAATTTTTTAGGGCAAGACCGCTTCTTGGTCTGATTTGTCCCTCATATCCTTTGGGAATTGACAGCTTGATGCCCGTTGGGATCAATTTTATTTCGCCTGGCTTAAGGACCATCGCATTTTCTATCGCCGCATATAAGTCCATACCGGAAGAATTCGGAGTTTGATAATTGGGTAATTTAATATCAGGGAAATTTTTATCTTTGAGTATTTTTACTTTGATTTCTGACATAATAGGAAATTTATTCTTACTTTGGAGTGCGAAAGCTTGCTTTCCCCTGAACTTGATTCAGGGTTGCTTCCAGTGTAGGAACGCATATATGCGTTCCCTACAAATAAGCGAGACTAAAGTCTCGCCAAATAAAGAGGTAGCAAGCTACCACTTTCCACACCATTTTAAAGTCATGCTGAACTTGTTTCAGCATCTCAATTTTGATTCAGGATTCCGAAACAAGTTCGGAATGACATCGCCTCCACATAATTAATCATATTTCGCAAACTGAATTGAAAAGATTTTTATAATCACCGTTTCCGATTGTAGTTAGTGATAATTTTCTTCCATGAAAATATTTATTCGCAGTTTCAATAATATCGTCTTCAGTTATGGCATCGATATTCTTGATAACCTCATCAATCGGCACATATCTCTTAAAGTAGATTTCATTTTCTGCATTTCTTGACATTATGTTATTTGAATTCTCAAGCATTAACATAATGCTACTTTTAACCTGATATTTAGCGATACGAAGCTCTTTCTCAGAGACTTTTTGAGAGCACATTTTTTTAAGCTCTTTTAATGCAATCTCAATAACTTCAGGAAGATTATTTGGTGACGTTCCACCTGTGACACCAAAACAACCGATGATGTTGTAAGGAATAATAAATGATTGAATGGAATAAGATAATCCCCTCTTTTCACGAATTTGTTCATACAATCTCGAGCCCATCCCACCACCATATATTAAGCTGAACAAGCTGAAAGCAAATCGGTCTTTTGAAGTTTTCTTTGGAGCAGATGTCCCGAGGCAGAAGTGAACAGACTCAAGGTCTCTCTGAATATTTTCATAAGCAATATTGGTCTTAGGTTTTGTAAGTGAATAAGATAATTTGCCGGAGTTTATTTCACAGAAAATGCGCTCCACCACACTTAAGATTCTTTTTCTATTAATATTACCAGCGAAAGAAATAATAAGATTGTTTGCCGCGAAATTCTTTCTCACGTAGCTTAATAAATTTTGGCGATTAGTCTTCTGGATAGTTTCATTTGTCCCAATGATAGACCTACCCAAAGGATGATCTCCCCAAAGAGTTGATGTGAACTTATCAATGATTAATTCATCAGGCGTATCTTCGTAGAGTTTAATTTCTTCAAGAATAACGTTCTTCTCGCGTTCTAATTCCACCGGATGATATTGAGAATCAAGCAGACATTCTGAAAGCAGAAAAAATGTTTTGATAAAGGTCTCATCAAGAGATTTTGAATGAAGGCAGATAAATTCATGGGAGGTAAAGGCATTGACATTAGCACCAAGAGAATTAAAGGCATAAGCAATCTGAAGCGCATTCTTCCGGGAAGTGCCTTTAAACAACATATGTTCTATGATATGCGAAATGCCTGCTTCCTCAGAACTCTCATAACAGGAGCCAGTCGTAATCCACAATCCGATGGAAACAGATTTAAGACCAGGCATATCTTCCGTTAAAATTCTGACGCCATTGTCCAGTGTATATTTTTCAAACATTCTTTAGGTTCCAAAAATTGTTTGTAGTTCCCACTTAAAAATTTTTCAAAAATATTGTTCACAATTTATTTTGTAGGGGCGGGGTCACCCCGCCTTTCTATACGGGCGAGGAAACCTCGCCCCTACAGTTTATTTATGAACAGAACTTTTGAAAATTTATAAGTGTGATGAGATTACTCCTGCTAAAGCAGGAACTACAAACTGTAAATTTCAGAAATTATTATTTCTTTGACTCATTTAATTCCTGAAGAGCAAGTTTCCTGCTCAAGTTGATTCTACCTTGGGAATCAATCTCAACACATTTAACGAGGAGTTCATCACCTTCTCTACAGATATCTTCAACGCGATTTACTCTTCTATCAGCAAGTTGCGATATGTGAACAAGACCTTCCTTACCAGGCAATATTTCGACGAATGCGCCAAAATTGGTTACCCTGACAACCTTTCCATTGTAAATTTTCCCAACTTCAACCTCAGCAGAAATATAATTAATCATTTCAAGGGCAGCATTAGCAGAATTTTTATCTTTAGAATATATAAAAACATCTCCATTGTCCAAAATATCAATTGTCGTGCCTGTTTTTTCGATGATATTTCTAATAACTTTACCACCGGGACCGATAATGTCTCTGATTTTGTCAGTAGCCACGCTGATTTTAATAACACGAGGAGCATGTGGAGAGAGGTCTGGACGTGATTTATCTATAACCTTTGCCATTTCACTAAGAACGAACTTCCTCGCCACATTTGCCTTCTCAAGAGCCTCTCTGAGAATTTCTTTCGATAATCCTCCTATCTTCAAATCCATTTGTAATGAAGTAATGCCGTTTTCTGTTCCAGCCACTTTAAAATCCATATCGCCCAGATGGTCTTC
>Ga0315289_10004721_pt1 | contig 20248 bp, 49 predicted proteins | sample YL17G11_40_MG_FD_203452 | JGI IMG/M metagenome (GOLD analysis project Ga0315289, IMG submission 203452) | Sediment microbial communities from Yellowstone Lake, YNP, Wyoming, USA - YL17G11_40 | ecosystem: Environmental > Aquatic > Freshwater > Lake > Sediment | place: USA: Wyoming | collected... | reverse complement strand
CTTTAAATTGTAGTATAGAAGCTAATTTTAGTAAGGTTTCAACCGATAAATATTCTGATAACCCTTTGGAGTTTAGATTTCCAAATATTATAAACGTAAATAAAAATAATAATGTTAGTAAACAAAAAACATGGATTGGTCGTATTAAAGAGCAAAGCCCAAATTTTTTCTTACAATTAGCGAGCTATACAAATGTTCCAATTTCTTCTCAAGAAATGTTTAAAATATCCTATGATAACATGCAATTAGTATTATATTCAGAAGATATATCTTATATGTTTGAAAAAATAGTGGATTTTTATGTAAAATCTTTAGAACATATCCCGTTTAATATTATTTTTTCATTTGATTTAACAAAAATACCAAATACAGACTATATTAAACAGTTTTGTGCTTTACAAAGAAGTAGAAATTTCAAGACTTGGTCAGATGAGGGCTTATCCGTTAAACAAAGCATAGATCGAATACTTACTAACCAACATCATGCGGGTTACGGAAGAAGAGCTTATAGGTTTGAAGGAACACTCAAACATAATATTTATAAGATGAATAAAGAGCAAAGTATATTTGTTATTGAATATTTATATGGTAAAAAACTTAGTAAATCTAGTAGTTTTTCAGAAATAGGAAAGTATTTGATTTCTACTGGAATAAACGATTTTGGCCTACGAGATGTACAACAATTATTCAGATTATATCAAATATGTAGAAATTCAAATAGTAGTATAAAAGATTTGTATAATGAACTATTTAAGATACTTTCTCCGAAGGGAAATTTACAAAGATGGGAAAAACGAATAAAAGATGTACAGGATGATATTAAAGTTTAAGGCTAAATTATTGGTATAGGAATTGCAAGAGTAAAAGAATATGAGCAAATGGAAAACAAGAATTGATTTATCGGGGCAAAGGTTTGAGAGGCTAATTGTTCTGTTTTATTCTCATACAGAAAACAAAAAGGCTTATTGGAAATGCAAATGCGACTGTGGAAAAGAGATAATTACTAAAGGTTGGTATTTATTATCAGGAGACACGAATAGTTGTGGATGTTATCATAAAGATAGGGCTAGTGAAGTAAATATGAAGGAACCCGGAAGGTCGGGTTTTACTGCTCTTTATTGTAATTATAGAAAACGAGCTATAAAGAAAGGGTTGATTTTTGAATTATCTAAAGAAGAGTTTAAACAACTAACTAATAATAATTGTTATTATTGTAATAAAAATCCCTCAAATTTATATTATATTTCTAAAAATAAACATGTAACTGCTAAAGCGCATAAACATTCGGAATACGTTTATAATGGTGTGGATAGAATAGACAACAATAAAGGTTATAGTATGACTAACTGCGTTTCATGTTGTAAGACCTGTAATACTACTAAGCATAGTATAACTTATGATTTAGCATTAAAATTTATTAAGCTTTTTGAAGAAAGATTTGGTAAACCCGCTAAGGAAAAGGAATAATATATGCAAATAGCAACCCTTAAAAAAGCGCTTCCATATCTAATAAAAATTAATTTAACTCCTTTTATTTGGGGGCCACATGGGATCGGAAAAAGTCAAGTCATAGCCCAATTTTGTGAAGAAAATGAACTTGAGTTTATTGATATTCGATTATCAACAATGGAAGTTGGCGACCTTTTGGGCCTTGCTTCGTTTGAACGTAATAAAGAAGGAATCGAAATAGCGACTAAATTTATGGAACCAAATTGGCTTCCTAAAGATCCAAATTCCAAAGGAATTATATTGTTAGACGAACTTACGAGAGCTAGACGAGATGTTTTGCAAGCCTGTTTCCAATTAGTATATGATCATAAAATTCATACATATAAATTGCCCACTGGATGGTCAATTATTGCTGCGTCAAACCCGAATACTGACGATTATATTACGACAGATGTTTCTGATCAAGCATTTATGGATAGATTCTGTCATATTCGACTTCAACCAACGGTTTCAGAATTTTTAAGTTATGGAAAAAGCCAAAAATTTAATGTGGATGTTTTAAATTTTATAAAAGACCAACCAGAGCTTTTAAGGGCGCAAACAGAGGAATACAATTTTGACAGCATCAAGCCCAGCAATCGAAGATGGGAACAAATAAGTAAACTTATGGAAATAAATACTCCAATACACCTACTTCAAGAACTTGCTGTAGGTATAGTTGGTAGTGCGGCCACAGCCGCCTTCTTAACTAGTCTTAATGATCAAAATAAGCCCTTTACAGCAGAAGAAATACTAAATGATTATCCTAAACTAATAGATAAACTTGATAAACTAATCCATAATAAAAAAGGTGGTAGACAAGATATATTAAATTATACTGCTGATAATCTTATTGGTTATTTTGAAGGTAAAACTCCGACATTAACAGCAGAACAAGTAGCTAATGTACTTAGTTTTATTAAAGCATTGCCTAGAGAAATTGCTTATAGGTTTTGTAGAGAAATTTATCTACATGATTCACTAAGAGAACATATGGATAAAGACAAAGAAATTGAGGAATTAATAGCAAAGGCTAAGAGAAAAGAGATAAAGGCAGAAAAAGAGGAAAATGATGGTTCAAAAAAAGCCTGAAGTTGGCGATTACGTTATGGTTAAGCCGAAAGGTTGGAGATGGAAAAATGGATGGTTTGAGTCCCACGCTTTTAAACCTGGGAAATTATATTTTATTATTAAGGTTTTTGCCGATACGGGTATACGCCCAGCGTTCGTAATTGAAAAAGATGAGTTCGGTGAGAGTTCTTCTTGGCATTATAATGATACTCAATTTAAATTAATACCAGGTTCAAAATTAGGAAAACTATTATATGAATGAAAAGAAAGAAACATTTGAGGAAGCCTTTGAATTTACAATGATAGAGCTAATTAGAACTCAAGCATTTTATGCTAATATGCTGCTTAATATGGTTAGAAAAGTTGCTGTTAATTGCCCTACCATGGGTGTTTGTGTGAAGGAAAATGTAGAATTATGTATTAATCCGTATTTCTTTCTAAATATGACTGTTCCTGAAAGAATGTCTGTTTTGGCCCATGAGGCTAATCATGTGTTAGGGAATCATCTGGGCAGGTTTAAAGAGTTGGAACCTACTATTTATGAAAGTAAAGAACGTAATATTTTGGAAAAAATAGAGCAAATGCAAACGGCGTCCGGCCTAAATAAAGCCGGAGATTATGCCATTAATGAATTTTTTCCTGATTTACCTAAACAATGGAATTATTTTGACAAAAAGGGTAATATAATTCTTGAGCCTAAAGAAATTCGAGATGAACAAGGCAATATGATTCCTAATCCTAATGCAGGAAAGCCTATTACTGCCCAACCTTGTTTGGTAGATCATCTTATAAAAACTTATCCGCAACTTAATATTCAACATAATATGAATTTAGAATATTACTATGAAATTTTAAAACAAGCTCAAGAGGAAGATAAAAAAAGTGGTAAAAGTAAGGTTATTGGAGTTTTAATTGATGATCATAGTTTGTGGACAGAAAGTAATGCTGATCCAAGCTACGTGGAGGAAAAAATAAAAGCGGTAGTTAATAGGGCGGTTGAGGCGTCGGGGGGGCGGGATGCTGGAAATATTCCTGGAAATATAAAAGAAATGATTGACGCCTTATTTTACAAGCCTAGGGATTGGAGATCAGATCTAAAAAGATTTGTGGCAAGAGCCACAGAAATAATATTAGAAGAAAGCCGATCCAAAAGACATAGGAGATTCGGGATTTTATATCCAGGTATGAAAAGTTTTCCCAAGATTCATATAGTTTGTGGTTGGGATGTATCTGGAAGCTGTTTTGGAGAAGAAAAAAATCAATTTTTGGCAGAAATTAAACAAATAGCTAAAAATAACGTACAAGTGACTGTAGTTACCTGTGATACTCAAGTTAATGATGTTTTTGATTTTAATATTAAGAAATTAGCCCAAATTCAGGGTGGTGGCGGAACAATGTTCGACCCTTTATTTAGAAAATGCGACGAACTTAATCCCGACGGCATCATTTTTTTAACTGATGCTCAGTGTTTCGATAAACCTAAGCCGCCAAAAGCGCCCCTAGTTTGGGCCATAGTTGGTGATACAAAACCGCCGATAAACTACGGTAAAACAGTTAAAATTGTTATAAACAAAAGGAAGTAGTATGCCTAAACATTGTCGTATAGTAGTTACAGATAAATGTAATTTACACTGTGATTATTGCCTTATGCTCGATAAAGAAATTTCTCAATCTTTTAAAACCTCTACAATAAAAGAGATTGTTAAACAAAATTATGATATTTATCTTTTAACTGGGGGAGAGCCGACTTGTGACATGAACACGTTATTTCAAACTTTATCAGTTATTGAAGAATCAAATCCTAATGCGGAAATTTATATATATTCTAATGGACTAGCTAGTTTAGATTATTATAAGTCTTTATCAGGATGTAAATGTTTGAAAGGCTTAAATATTGGTTGGCATAATATGGAAATGTATAAATATTACGAAGCTATTAATGAAATTATTCCTATTAGAATATATGCTTTATATTATGAAGTTAATACCCGGTTAGAAGCCTTTTGTAGAACTCACAATATACCCTTACATATACTTCAATGGAAACAATGTAAGAATGAAAATGAAGATCGGTATCGACTTGAATAAAATTACTAAAAATGGCTTATATAAAATGGATTATATTGTTCCCATTACTGAAGAAAAAGTTAGTATAGTAATTTTGGTAGAATTACCTAATTTTAAGATAATTAAACAATTACAAGTGAGCATTAAAATTCCAGATGAATTAAACACGGTTCGTAAAGTCGCTTATTTAAGAAATGATGCTACTTTTACCCCTTACTTTGACACCAAACTAGGTAAACTATTATATGAATGACGGTTTATATTTAATTCAAGTAAATAATTATAATGGTTCTTTTTCTACTATTATAAGAGTGGCCGAGGGTTTTTATAAGGATATTAAATTTATGAATCCTACAGGCATTTATAAAACATGTACAAAAATGACTACTTTTCCTGAACCTATAAGTACTATAAAGTTTCTTTATCCAACTGCGAAAATTACTAAAATCGGTAGTTTAGGATGTTTATTATATGACTAAAGAACAATTTTTAAAATTAAAACCAGGAAGTATACTTAGGGTACTTACTGATAAGCATCATCCTAAAATGTATTTTGCAAAAGGGAAACTTGTAAAAGTTAAACGGATAGAGAAAAGCTCGTTTGATATTGGACCCGAGAGAATAATTTTTGATACGCCAGATTACAAAGAGCGGTATGCGTCAGATTTTAAAGATTTTGAAGTTCTTGATTCTAAATTGAGTAAGTTACTCTATGAATAATCACAATTTTAAAGTAGGAGATAAAGTGATTATTACATCAGACATAGTTAGATTAAGGAGGAATTGTTTGCCGTTACGTTTTGCTGGTACTGTCATAACGATATACGATCTACTCGGAGCTACTAAAAATATGATTATATTCAAGGATAATAATCAAACTTCATGGTATATAGGAGCATGTGATTGTTTTCCCAATACTATTTTAGGCAAGTTATTATATGAATAAAAATTTTCAAATAGGTGACATAGTTGAATGTATAGAGTGTTCCCCCTTTTTATTTTTACAGCTTCATAAAAAATATATTGTTCATTACGTAGTAAATGAAATTAATCATATTAAGTTAAAAGAAATACCTAAAGGCTACTATTCGGCGCAACGATTTAGGCTTGTTTCAAGAACAAAATTAAGTAGGTTACTTTATGAGTAATATAACAAAACCTATGAAAGCTTGTGACGTTGAGTTATCCAAGCTTGTATTCCCCCTATATTTATCTTTTAAAAGAGATGGGATTAGGGGCCTAAAGGTTGATGATAAGTTTTTAAGTAGAACATTCAAGCCTATTCCAAATAAATATATACGTAATTTTATAGAACAAAACTTACCTAATGAAATTGATGGAGAATTGTTATGCGGAGCTACATTTAATGATACTCAATCTGCTGTTATGACTATTGAAGGAGAACCTAACTTTACTTATCATTTATTTGATTACGTAAAATATGATTGTAACACTGTTTTTAATAATAGATACGTAGATTTATTAGTTATGCATAGTAAGTTACCTGAAATAGTTAAAAATAGGGTATTTGTTGTAAGACAATATTTAGTTAATAATTTAGAAGAGGTTTTAGTTTTAGAAAAGGAGGCTATTGAACAAGGATTTGAAGGTATAGTGCTTAGGAGTATTACGGGTATTTATAAAAAGGGTAGGTCTACCGTAAAAGAGGGCTATCTTCTTAGATATAAAAGATTTTATGACGCTGAGGCAGAAATAGTTGGATTTATTGAGTTAATGCACAATGCTAATGAAGCTGAGAAGGATGCTTTTGGAAGAACTAAACGGTCTACTAAAAAGGCCGGTTTGGTGCCTGCCGGTATACTAGGCGAATTTCGTTTAAAAGACACGCAAACAGGCGCAATTTTCGGATGTGGAACGGGACTATTAGAGGACCAAAGAAAACGAATATGGGCCAACCAAAGCGATTATATGGGCAAAATAGTGACCTACACGTATCAGCAAGCTGGAAAAAAATATTTACCCAGGTTTCCAGTGTTTAAGGGCTTTAGACACAAAGACGATTTAGGAGAGTAAAATGTGCCCTAATATAATAGATATGACAGGAAAAATATTTGGAAGACTTAAAGTTATCAAATATTCACATTTTCAAAATAATTGTGCATATTGGAAATGTTTGTGTGATTGTGGAAAAATACATATTTGTAGAGGAGGCTCATTGCGACATGGATTGACAAAAAGCTGCGGTTGTTTAAATATTGAAGTACATAGATTATCAAAAGGTGAATCAGGATTAAGAAATCTATACTCTTCTTATAAAAATCGAGCAAAGCATAGAAAAATAAAGTTTAAATTAACACTCAAACAATTTAAACAACTGACGCAGCAAAATTGTTACTATTGCAACTTAGAGCCTAAACAAGTCAGCAAATTAATTCAAAATTGTATGACAAAATCAGGAACAGAGCACTCTAAATATTATTATAACGGCATAGATAGATTAAACAATAATAAGGGATATATTAAAGAAAATTGTGTACCTTGTTGTAAAACGTGTAATTTTGCTAAGCATAAGATGAATGAATATGATTTTTACTCATGGATAGAACGCCTACACCATCATATAGTAAAAGAAAACAGATTTGTAGAATATTAAGCACGAGAATGACCTATGGTTTATATTTTTCTTACAAGTTAGTTTTTATTAGGTTGTTATATGAATAAAAGCTTACTTGAAATTGGTTCGATTTGGACGGTAAAGGAGCCTACTAGGTGGGCTACGCCGCCGTATAATATACTTATATTAACAAAAGATAGAGGAATAGGCAAATATAAAGACTTGGATACTAATCTAATAGATGGATATGAAGAACAAGCAGTTATAGCCAATTTTGAGTGTGTTAGTTGTAGTAAATTAGGTAGACTATTATATGAATGATTGTTGTTTTAAAGTAGGAGACTTAGTTAAATGTATAGATAACAATTGGGCAGAAGTGCAACTAAAGGTTAATGGAGTTTACGTAGTTAAGCGTGTTTTTAAGATTAATAATAATCTGACAATCGTAGAAATTTTTGGTTCGTCCAGCAGTAATGGCGGTTTTTGGTCTGGCAGATTTGTATTAGTTAAACGAACTAAACTAGCTGAATTATTATATCTTTAAGGAAATTATAATGAAAAATATCATTCTTATCTCAGGAAAACAAGGTTCTGGCAAAACAACTTTAGCTAATAATATTGAAAAGTTATTTAATCAGATTACTGCCCCGAAATATGTAGTTTTACAAGTAAAATTTGCTGACGTTATTTATGAAATGCACGATTCTATATGGGAAATTTTAAATAAATATGGATTCAAAAATCCACAAGCTAAGTCGGGGGATTTGCTCCAGTATTTAGGATTACAGTTCGGACGTAAGGTATTGGGAGAGGACGTTTGGGCTAAAGTCTGTAGAACAAAAACGGACAATATCCTAAAACACCCTAATTATTTAAATATAAATTTACAACTTATTGTAATTATTGATGATTTAAGGTTTATTAATGAGTTTGATATATTTCCTGATGCTTTTAGAGTTAGGTTAGAATGCCCAGAAGATATACGAAAAGTTAGGTGTTCCGCCTGGAGAGAAAATACAACCCACCCCTCCGAAATTGACCTTGATGATTATAGTATAAGGGGTAAGTTTGACCTCTATTTTGACACAGAAAGAGCTAATTCCGAAGAATGTGCCAAATATGTACTAGAAAATATTAATAGAGAATATAGGGCCATTTAAAATGGTTAAACAACCTAAAATAGGGGATATAGTACGCCTTAACCATATGTGGTCGGATAGCTATGCCGGAGTTAAAAAAGGTGAAATTGCTGTAGTTACCAAAGTAAATGCAGAAGAACAATTTGGATTTTGGGTTAATCAGAAGTATGAGTGGGAATGCGCAGAAGTATATTGGGATTTAGTATCGCCTGTTTCAAAATTAACAAAATTATTATATGAGTAGAAATAAAATGAACTATAATAGACTTTTGAGAGCAATTAAGAAGACAATTACTGATTTTGTTTTATTTTTTATTGTTTCCGCTTTTTGTTTATCCGGGGTAACAATTCTTGTGTATGGCGTTCTTCATCATACACTCTGGACCGTAATAGTTTTAATATTTTTGATTATATCGATAATTTTTTGTATTTTGGTAGAACATTATTATTTTTGGGAGAATGATTAATATGCCATACTGCAAAAAACTAGATAGATATCCATTTAATGATGGAATAGATATGATTATTAAGGCCATGAATAAAAAAACAGAAGCCGGGCAACTAAACTACATTATTTCAAGGATTATTAGAGGCTATATTAAAACTAAGGGGGAATCTTATCAATCACATAATGATTCATTAGGGGCCTTAATTGGGGCTTTATTAGAACATTATAGAACTAAAACTGGACCTATGGAAGACCAGAAAATCATTGAAAATGGTAACTTAGATGACTAACACACAAGCCTTATATCTTAAATCGGGCATGAAAGTACGTTGTAATAAAGATTGTACAAGTAGTGATTTTAAAGTAGGAAGACTTTATAAAATATATAGAAAAACAGTATTATTTCGAGACAACTGTTTAATACATGTATTTGATGAAGATGGGGATAGAAGAGAAAGATCAGCTTATGAATTTGATTTTCTGGGCTGTTCGAGGCAAAATTGTGATCATATTAATTGTTTAGGTAGGCTATTATATGACTGATAAAGAGGCACGGTATCTTAGAAAGGGAGATTTAGTTAGGGCCAATAAGACCAGTGGCCGTAACAATTCGGATTATATAAAAGGGCAAATATATCCTGTTATAGGGATTGTAAAATCTCGTTATGCATTTGAATCTAGAATTAGAACAAACAATCATGGCCTTATACATGGTTGGGGTTGTAAATATTTTGATATTGTTCCGAATACTAAATTAGCACGTTTGTTATATGAGTAATTTTAGTTGAATAATGTGGTATTATTTGGTATAATATGACAAGAGAACAATTTAATAATTTAAAACCAGGAGATTTAGTTGTATCTTGTCAAGATATACCTCCTTATAGGAGCAATAATAAAGTATATAAAGTAGTTAAAACTGTAATTTCACCAAGAACTAAGAATACACTGCTTTATTACGAAACTGATACTGGAAATAATGATGTATGGGGCGATCCCTGTTCTTTTAAATTAATAAAATGTTCTAATCCTAATTGTAAACATGATAATTGTTTGGTTAGGTTGTTATATGAATAAAAGCTTAATTGAAGTAGGTTCAATTTGGGTATTAAAACATTTTGAATTATATGATAAAAATACACCAAAATATTTATTAATATTAAGCATAGATTCGACAGAAGCTGGGTATAGTGGTAGATATAGATATTTAAATTCAAATAGAACTGGTTTTTATAATTCTGATGCAGTTTTAACTAATTTTAAACGAATAGGGAAATTATTATATGAATAAGAAATATGTGGGATAAATGCATGATTAAATTTTCCTATAAAATCTAAAGAACTTTTATATGAAGAAGCTTAATCTTTACCTTTGTGGCGGTATACAACACGAAGTGAATCTTGGCACTGATTGGAGAAGTCAGATTACCCTTGATCTAGAACAATTGGGGTTTAAGATTTTTAATCCTTGCGAATTCGAGCCGCAACAATTAGAAGGATTAAAGCCGGGAAGACTTCCTGACAAGTTTAAGGCCAGAGATGGTTCCATTATAAAACCAAAATACTGGCATGACCTAGCCAGGGCTTCCAGAGATTCGGAACTATATTATAGATTCAAACGATATATGCAACGTATTATACATTATGACATTGATTTAGTTATTGATACTATAGATATAGTAATAGGGTATTGGAATAAAAATACAGGAAAAGGGGCCGGTAGTCATTCAGAAATTAATGATGCCTTTAAACATGCCAAGAACGGTAAAGGAGTAGATGCCATTTATCTGGTTGTGCCAAAAGATATGGATATGGAGGTTCCTTTGTGGATCGAAGGTTGTTGCACTAAAATTTTTAATAATTTTGAAGATTTGCTAGCTTTTTTAAAGGAAGAATATGGCCCATAATATTAATATAGGTGATATTCTTATGCCTAAACACGACGTGTGGTTAACTTTAACCCAAAATAAAACGTATAAAGTTCTGGCTGTAACTCCTGAAGGTTGGTATGAAATTTGTAATAATTTTGGCCGTATTTTCCTAGTTTGGAAAAGGCAAATCCCAGATCAATTTATACACATAAATAGCAAGTTAGGTAAGTTGCTATATGAATAAGCCCAAGCACAATAATTATAGAAATATTGACAACATATGCCCAGACTGTTTATCTACTTTAGTTTTAGGAAATAAGGGGCACTTTGAATGTAGCGGAGACAGACTTAAATTATGGGAAACTGAGTTTATTAATTATAGTAAACTAGATGAATTACAACAAAATCAATTTTTAATACAATTCGAAGACCCTAATTTATTTTTGTATTTATATAATAAATGGGAATTTAAAGACCAAAATGGAAATAGACCTTATTTTATTTGCGATTATTCTAACTCTATTAATACTATGAATATTAGAGCTTCTGTAATAATTCCTGATCCAATAATGACTAAAATTATTGAGAAAAGATTAGGCAGGCCCTTAACAGAGGAAGAAAAAAGAGGAGAAAAGAGCATTTGGACAAAAGAGGGAAATTACTATACAAAGTACAAAAAAGGCCGGAGTAAGGTTAATATTCAGTTAATTACTTATCCAGAAGAGGTGAGTTGATGAAACTTAGAAAAATTATAGGTAAAATAGGTTGTAATATAGGTTTATTTATTCATAAATTAGGCTCAAATATATTTATATATTTTTTAGTCTGGACTTTTCCAAAAGGTAAAAAATGACTGAAAATCAGGCCATATCTCTAAAAAAGGGGGATCTATTACGTTGTATTAATAACAAAAGAAGTTTTCATACCGAAAATTTATCTTTAAACAAAATATATAAATTTGAATGCTTTGCTCCTGGGTTGAAACAAAGATTAATGTCTGATTATGCTTTTATAGATATTGGCCCAATAACAAAATATTTTCAATGCCCCGAGGATTTTGAGTATATTCCCAAAACCAAACTTTCTAAACTACTTTATGACTAAAGCGCAAGCTAAAAAAGTAAAAATTGGAGATTTGCTTTGTTGTAATAATTCTGATTGTGAGTTATATAACAAAAATACTATTTATAAAGTTATCAGCATTGACGAATGGGGAACGGGCAATAGAAAATATTATCTTTTTAGAATATTTAGCTATTTAGCCGTAACTTATCGACACTTTGATGTTGTGCCTAAAACTAAATTGAGTAAACTACTTTATGACTAATGAACAAGCCTCAAAACTTAAAGTGGGAGATTATTGTTTATGTATTAATAATCTCCATCGAGAAGAATGGTTTACCGTGGGTAAAATATATAAAACTACTGATTTTCGTGGCCCTTGGAATTTTCATGGGACGTATATAGATTTCATAGATAATGATGGGTGTGTAAGAGGTCTGTTTTCCCATCAAATTGCGCCTATTAATACCAAGTTGGGAAGACTATTGTATGAATAACATATTTTTGGCTCTTGATCTAGAACTTAATACGCCCGATACAAATCCCACAATAATAGAAATAGGATTATGTATGGCTAATATACAAACAAAGGAAATACTTAATAAAACGTCTTTACTTATTAATCCAAATGCTATTCTAGAAGAACGTATTATTAAACTTACTGGAATTACTCAAGAAATGGTTAATAATGGGACTGATTTACAAGCAGCCTATAAAGTTATTTTAGCATTAAAAGAACAATATCAACCGTTTATTTCCCCAATTGTTTGGGGCCAGGGAGATGCCCGGCTACTTAAAGAACAATTAGGATTAGCTCGCTCAGATAAATGGAGCTTCGGTTTTCGTGAGCTAGATGTTAAATGTTTATATCAAGGATATTGTATAGCTAACGGGTTTAAACCACAAGCCGGACTTAAAAAGAGCTGCAATAAGATGGGAGTTAGATTCTATGGACCAGCCCATAGGGCGCATAATGATGCTGAAGGCACCATGAATCTATTTATTAAAATGGTCGAACTATATAAACAGGATGTTATTAAATAATGACCAAGAAAAGAAGAATAAATGCTTAGAATTATAAACTTAATAATACTATTATTTATGTGTACTTTTGTTTATGCAAATACCATATATCCTGAAGGCTGTTCTCCTCAATTTAAGTACGGTTATAAGTTTAAGTTTACTCATGTCTTTTATGGAGTTTGTCAAGGACGAATAGAAGATATACGTTGTGATGAAGTTATGTACGAAAATGAAATTAGCTATTCTGTATTCTTTACTTGTAATAACAAAGTAAGAGCTACAGAATGGATAAAAGAAGATACGTTAATAGCTATTAAACAAACAGATTAAACAATTGGAGTCTGAATGAAGTTTAAAATAGCCCTAATTTGCATTATATTGGCTCAGGTTGCGTTTGTTGGGCGTTCTAATAGGTATTGGGGTAATAGAGCTTATTCCGTTGAACGTAGCCCCTCTATTGTGGATAATAGAGCTTATATAGCAGTAATAGATAGCGGCCTTCAGCCCGATCCATATTTTCAGCCTTATTTGTGTTTAACTGGACACAAAGATTTTACAAATACCGGACTTAATGATTATATTTGGCATGGTACAGCTATAGCTAAGCTTATTACTTATGGAATGAATCCTAAAACTCAATGTTTGCTTATAGTTAAATACTATGATCCTTTAGGAAGCAATCTTGAAAATCTATTAAAAGCATTTGAACATGTATTAACTTTTAATAACGTTAAGTATTTGAATTTTAGTGGCGGCGGCACGGTTTATGATGAAAAAGAAGACATTTTGATAGCAAAATTATTAAATAAAGGTATTAAAGTTATAGTGGCAGGAGGAAATGAGGGGATGAATTTTGATAAAGATGGATGTCAATATTTTCCTGCTTGTACAAATAAAAATCATCCAAATATGTATCCTATTGGAAATTGCGATAAAAATGGGATTTATGCCTCAAGTTCTAATTATGGAGGCCCTATTAAACATTGCAGAGATGGATATAGAATTAAAATTGATGGTAAGTACATTTCAGGTACAAGTGTCTCCACGGCAATAGTTACATCAGAATTGATTAAAAAGGACATTAAATGATTGAAAATCTACAAGTAGGGGATATTTTATTGTATAAAGCACAAAAAAGAGTATTTAGAATTACAGGAATTATAGAATGTATTGAATCCAAGTATTTGGTGGATTATGAACTTGAGGAAATTCCTTATAAGTCCGTTACTTATAGTTTACATCAAATTTATAAGAAAGAATGGACTAAACTTGATAAATTAGGCTTACTATTATATGAATAATACAGAAGAAAAAATTTATAAACGTAAACATAAACCATCATTATGTACTGAAAATATATTTAGATTTTTAGTGCCTAAAGATACAAAGTATGAAATATTACGACAAATCAAACAAGAATGTTTAGATATTTATGGTAAAGACATATCTTGTGAGTGTGATAAACGATTAGTGTGCTTTAGTAAAAAGTGTATAGGAAGAAGACTGCCTTGGGAGTCACCCACAGCTAAACCATATCTCGATAAATTTACTAAAAATCAGGTTGTTGACAAAGAAGGGCAAATTTACGTAACAGATTGTTCTACTTGTTCTATTAAGGATAAATGTACTTATCCATGTTATCAAGTAAATGATTATACTAAACGTAATTATACTAGAGAACCGTTTACTATTTATAAAGAGTGTATGGATAATTATGAAATTCCTTATGAACCTAAAGAGGCTATAATAAGCCAACCAAATTCCTTAAGCATACCTTGGGACTGTATTAGTACTAAAAAAGCAGAAATAATTAAAATGTATGTTTATCAGCAACTAGATTTCTTACAAATAGCCAATAAATTAGGTTATTTAAATCAAGCTCAGGTTAAGTACTTGTTTTATTCTGCTCTTACTACTATGAGTAGAGTTGCTATAATGCGGCAATTTTTAAAATATAATGAAAGCATACTTTCAGATAAGCAAATAAAATTACTTAGTTTTATATACGTTGACAATTTAAGTTTGACTTTTGTAGCTAATAAGCTTAAAATAAGCAAATCGGCGGTTACTCAAATGATTGCCGCTTTAATTAAAAAGCATAAAATTACGTGGAATAAGTTTGTTTGGAAAGAAAACGGTAAAGTTTGTTATAATGTATTAAATTTGTTAAAATAGTATGTATAAAATAGGGGATAAATTTTATAGAACTAGGTATAAGTCTATTTGGATAATAGATGAAATTAATGCTGATGGCCGCTATAGATTTAAGGATCAGCAAACACAGGTAGTATGGTGGTTTTCGGAACAAAGTATTATAAAGTATGATCTTATTCCTTTGAGTAAACTGGGAGAATTATTATATGGATAGTTGGGTTTATAAGAGAGTATTTGTTCGTATTTATGATAATACTAAGTCTTTAGTAGAGGATTTTATGCATGACCTAAAAGAAATATTTTTTGCTATTTTCAAATATTTTCCAAAACATTTATACAGATTTTGTATAAAAGTGATACAATATATGCCTATCTTATATAAAGACGAAGACTGGGATTATCATTTTTTACTTATATTAATACGCTATAAGCTTAGCAGAATGAGAAAATGTATTAAAAAGAATAATATTTTATTACATACAGACAAGTATTGTAATCAAATGAAACAAATTGAAGATTTAATAGAGTTAATTTTAGAGGATGATTTTACAAAAGAAGAAGACCGGACCCATGAATTAAAATGGGGCAAACTCCAAATAGAATCCATTCCAATCCCCGGCCAATTAGCCAGTGAATGCCGTTTTTTACACTTAAATGTTAGAACTAAAAAAGATGAGGAAGAAGAACGTAAAGAGCATAGAAAAATTATGTTCCTAGAAATGCGTAGGAAAAAGGCCGCCTGGAACAAACTTTGGTCTTTATTAGACAAACATTGTGGTAATTTTTGGGATTAATATGCAAGATAGATCTATAATTGATCCATTTGTTCGTCTTTGGTGGAAAAATATAGAAGATATGAGTAAGGAGAGTTCAACGCCCATTAATTGTAATTGTAAAAATTTAACCTGTATTAAAAATTTGGAAAAATTGTGGAATATACACAAAAATATTGATCAATGTATAATTGGATATGATCAAGCTTATCCTGGGATTTCTATTCGTACTGCCAAATGGTTTTGCCTTGCATTTCAACGTAGTTTGGCCCAATCTTCCTCATTAGGCCGCCTGCTTTATGAATAATAACTTTCAAAAGGGAGATATAATTATATTTACTAAAAATATATATTCTCATAATATAGGGCATAAACTACTAATTCTTGCTAAACAACCGTGTAAAATTCTGCATAAAACTGAGAAACATATAGTAGTTCTTTATAAAGATAAAACTTTTCTTTTACGTAATATAGAAACTAGGATGTGCAACCTTAAGGGATTAGGTAAACTATTATATGAATAATTTCAAAGAATTTCGTACTATATATATTATGATTGATGTTAATTTTGTATTCGAAACTAGAGAAAAAAATATTATAGAATTTTTAAAAAATGATTTAGAGCTACATAACGCTTATAAAGAGGGTTGGGAATTTATACAAGTTTTAACTTTGCAGACTGCTTCTAATACAAATAGTTATTTTGCATTATTAGGAAGACGAGTTTTAGGGGAACTTTTATATGAATGATTCATTTACTTATTCCTATTCCTTTTATTTAAGAGAAACTTACTTTCAAACGTATATTGGGAAGTTTCTTCAATTGGAAGGAGAAAATTCTAGTGAAGTTATTACGGCGGCCAGCGTTCTATTAATTACAATTTCCTTTAATTTAATGAAAATTAAAGTTATTTTTAATACTACTTTTAATACTAGACAGTTTGAACAATTAGTTAATATAGACAACGGATTAGAAAATTTAGAATCAGGAGCAAAATTAATGGTTAAGGATATTGACCAATATATTGTAACTCCTAATAAAGAATTTTGCCCAACATGAAGCTTTTAGAAGCCAAAGAGCTAACAGTAGGAAAATATTTAGTTTACGGTAAAAACTGTCTTTCTACAGCATGTAGTATTATTCAAGTATATAATATTACTAGCACAGAGATTATACATAAAACTTTATGGTATTCAGATGGAACAGAGCCGGATAAAGTAGAAAGTTCAATAGATTTGCCTATTATGCAAGGGTTTCTTTATAAGAAAACAGCTTATCATGGAAAATAACTATGGAAACAAAAGCACAACTTGTTGATTTAATAAATAAAAAACTTATTGAATATAATAAAGAACTAGAAAAATGTCGAGAAATAGCCCAATTTAAAAATATACCAAAGGGCAAAGAAGAATTTTTAGTATTTTGCAAAAACTCTATTGAACTAAAAGAAAGAATAAGCTATAATGTAGGAGCAATTACTGCTTTAAAGATTTTGCTAGAAGAGGCAAAATAGTGTTTAGACCAGGAGATATAATACTCTGCAAAAAGGGAAAAAAGCCTTGGTCAATTTTTGAAATTATTCATGTCTCAAAGAATTCTTATCGAGTTAAATACTTAGTTTTATTTGAAAAATCTTATGGCGATCCTAATGTACAAATTGGATATGAAGAAGATATTTATGAGAGTATTCCAGCTGTTCAAAATACTAGTATAAGCTTAGAATATGATGCTGATACCGTAGATAAGTTCGTGGGAGTATCTTGGACTAAACTTAATAATAAATCTTCTTTAGCTTCAAATTTATATTAAATTGGCGTTAAATGGTAAGTCCTAAATTTAAAATTGGGAATGTTATAGTTTCTAAAAAAAATGAATTTATAATAGGTCTAATTGTGGATGTTGATTATACCAGTTATATGAATGAATATACAATTAAATGGCTCAAAAATGGAGCGCAATGGAGACATTCCATACAATTCATTGATTTAAAATTTGTCCTAAAAAGTAAAGGAAGGCTAGAACAACTACTTTATGGCTAAATATAAAGTTGGAAGGCTGCCGCCTTTTGCTTGAGGATTTTAACTATGCGTAAAAAACAGGTATTACAATTGAAAACTTGTTGTAAATGCGGCTGGGTTCACTTTGGGTTACTTAGAAAAGAGGCTAAATATCAAGTTAAGCAATTTAATGAGTTTTACGATAAGCTATCTAAAAAAGAACAAAAAGAATATTATGGAAACCATAAGGCTAATATTGAAATTTATGAACAATGTAATGTGTGCGGAAATAGTTATAAGAATTTTAGAAACTATAGAAAAGGAGATTGCCCTCCAGGAGTTACAATTGGCCCAATAATATATGAACTAAAAAAGAAGAAATAAATTGATTTTAAGCCTAATATATAGTATAATATAAGTAAAGTTGGTATTCATGCAAATTTCTTATTCAAAATGCTCAACTTATTCGGCATGTAGCCGTTATTGGTTTTTATCTTATTGCGAAAAAATTAGACCAATAGTCGAAAATGCGAGTCTTTATTTCGGCTCCGCCATTGATTCTGCTGTTTCCGCCCTATTACAAAGTAACCCCGATTATTTACAAATATTTAAAGATAGATGGGATACTGCCGTAAAAGATGGTAAACCTATTAAAATATTTGGTTCTTCTAGCATAGTATATTCAAATTCAGATTTTGATAAGCAAGTATTAAGTCCCGATGATTTAAGGATGTTGACTGTTTGGGCAAAAGAACTTGGATTAGAGAGTTTAGGAACCGATGGAATTTCTATATTTAAAGAAGTTTTAAGTATAAAAAGAAACCCATATAAACGTAAATTAACGGCTGATGAATTTGTTTTTTTTGGAAAATGTTCGTGGCTTTCTCTTTTCTGCAAGGGCAAACTTCTTCTTGAGGCGTTTCGGACGCAATTCTTACCTAAAATAACTAAAGTATTAGAAATACAATCACATGAAAAAATAGATGATGTATATACAGGAGATAGTTTAGTAGGAGTTGTGGATATGGTTGTTACTTTACAAGATTATGGAAATACTCCTGTTATTCTAGATCTTAAAACCTCTGCTCAAAATTATTCTGATGATCAATTAGAATTATCTGATCAATTAACAGCGTATAAAGCTTTAACAGCTAGTAAATATCCAGATGCTTATACAGGTTATGTAGTATTAGTAAAAAACATACCAAAAGAATCTGTTTTTAATTGTGCTAAGTGTGGAAAATTAAAGGATTCTAAAAAAAGAACTTGTGATAATATTATAAATGAGTTAAGATGTAGTGGGGAGTGGAAAGAAACAAAAATACCCAAACCAGTAGTTCAAGTACTAATTCAAAAAAGAACTATAGAGGAAGTACAAGATTTATTGAATGATTATAGTACTATAGCGTTAGCCATGAAAAACAATATTCATTTTAAAAATTCGGCAAAATGTGCAAATTGGTATAATAATGATTGTTGCTATAAAAAATATTGCCGCCATGGAGATATGGCAGGACTTACCAAAAAGTAGGAGTTATGACTAAATATGAATATGTTGTACTGAGATTAGAAGAAGGAAATAAATGTTATCGGAGCTTTCCTTCTTTGAAGACGGCTTTACAGTTTATTAAAAATTCAACCATAGGAAAACATTGTAAAAATTTTGAATTATATATTGTTCCTAATAAAAAAGGTAATTTTAAATAATGGATGTTGAAGCCTTACAAAAAGCTTTAGAAGGAGATAATTCTAAATATAGTGGCGTTTTAAAAGTTGAACCATTACCCAATTTCTTTTTTGCCGGTTCTCCTACTAAAGTTATAGAATTAAGCACGGGCAAAGAATATAAAGTTCATGCGGATACACAAGATAGCGAAGGACTGTCAGTAACTGTTAAAAGAGGTAAAAAATATTTTAATTTAGAAAAAGGACAATTTATAGTTACCGAAGTTTTAGGTTGGTATCCAAAAACTGACAAACTGAAACCAACTAAGATTTAAGGAGTTGCTTTATGTCTACTAATCGTGATCATGAATGTTCATGCTGTAATAAACATGAATTAGAGTACTTAGTTAAAGAAGACTATATTAATTATGATTTTAAGACAGAAGAGTATTCCTTTACCGATAAAGGTCTAGATAAGTATTATGAAATATTATGTGATGAAGTAGTTGATTTTTCAGACCTTATGGCCGATAGAGGTTTTACAAATGCTATTGAAGAAGCTGTTAATGAAGAAGAAAAAGAGTTTTTGACTAATGAACATGGCGCTTTTATGTTGGATATTCTAACTAAATATGTAGCAGAACCAAGTTTATTTAATAATGATAGATTTGTAATTTAAGGAGAATATATGGAAAATAGAAAAAAATTAATTTCAAAATTAGTTAGTGTTTTAAAGGCGGCAGAATTAGTAGAAAAAAATGGTTATAACGCTCATTTAGGGTTTCCTTATTCACTAGAAGCAGATATTTTAAAAGTTATTCGTAAAGAATTATACCAACGAAACCTATTTGTTTTTACTTCAGTTGAGGAAGTACAAAAAGTTGAGGACTTAACTACTTCTAAATTAAAACATA
>Ga0315289_10004720_pt1 | contig 20248 bp, 16 predicted proteins | sample YL17G11_40_MG_FD_203452 | JGI IMG/M metagenome (GOLD analysis project Ga0315289, IMG submission 203452) | Sediment microbial communities from Yellowstone Lake, YNP, Wyoming, USA - YL17G11_40 | ecosystem: Environmental > Aquatic > Freshwater > Lake > Sediment | place: USA: Wyoming | collected... | reverse complement strand
CTGGTGGAGCAGGGCGGGTCGGAGTGGAGCGGCATGGTGTGGCCGGCGCTCGGGCTCAAGAACATCGTGGTGACGGAGCCGCTGAAGAAGTGGCACGTCTTCCACACGCTGGCGCTGGTACACCGGGACGCCTACAACAGCCAGTTGAACGATCGGTACCAGGGGAAGTGGAAGGAGTACGACCGGCTGGCGAAGTGGGCGGCGGGGTCGCTGTACCGGATCGGCGTGGGAGTGGTGGGCGACCCGGTGGTGCAGGCGGACCGGCCGGGGCTGAGCAGCGTGGCGGGACCGCTGCCGGGGGCGACGTACTACGCGCGGGTGGCATGGGTGAGCGCCGGGGGCGAGGAGGGCAATCCGAGCGACTTGGCGGTGCTGGCCACGCCGGCCAGCACGCTGCTGGTGGCGGAGGCGGTGAACCCGCCGGCGAACGCGCGGGACTGGAACGTGTACGCGGGGCTCTCGATCAACGAGGTGACGCTGCAAAGCGACGTTCCACTGCCGGTGGGGCAGACGTGGACGGCGCCGGCGTCGGGCCTGAAGCGGGGCCGGGCGCCGGGGAACGGCCAGGCGCCGCAGAGCTACCTGCGGGCGAGCGGAACCTTCAGAAGGGGGTAGGGCGTGGCGACGGTAGGCAGCACGGCAACGAGTGCGGTAATACAACTGCTGACGGCGCCCACGGGGCTGCCGTACGCGGTGCCGGCGGCGGCGCAGCGGGAGCGGCTGGAACTGGCGCAGATCGGCGTCGAGCAGGTGGTGGGGCAGAACGTCGGCTTCGAGCTGGCGGAGAAGAGCGCCGGAGTGAAGTACCCGGCGGTGTACGTCTACTGCGAAGGCGTGGCGAACCTGCTGAAGGAGAAGTTCCGGACGTTTTCCGGCAAGGTCTTCATGGCGGTGGAAGTGCGGGTATCGAGCGACCGGCTGGAGGGCGTCTCGCGGGAGTTGCAGGCCTACGCGAGCGCGGTGACGGACGTGCTGGACGCGCACCGCGGGGAGTGGGCGACGGGGATGTACTACGCGGGGGGCTACAAAGTGGAGTTCGGTTCCATCAAGCGGGGCGGGAAGCATTTCTTGCAGATCGCGCGGGTGCAGTTCGAGGTGGAGGCGAGCGCGTGAGGGCGGTGGGGAAGGCAAAAGGCAAAGGAGAGGCCTACCTAAGCCTGCGCCACAAGTAGGGGGGTAAGGAGCGTAGACGAGTATGGCGTACGTTCTATCGAGTGCGAACCGGCTGTACGTGGGGCTGGAGCAGGACTACGGGCACGTGCCGGCGGTGGTGGCGGCGAACCGGGTTCCGGCGGTGAAGCTGGTGGCGCGGCAGCGGCTGGAGCGGCCGGAGCGGCGGGACAAGACCGGGAGCCGGACGTTTCCTGGGATTCCGTGGGGGCTGAGGAAGCGGACCACCTGGGAGCTGAAGAGCTACATGACGGCCTGGGCGCAAGACAGCGACCCGCCCAGCTATGGGCCGTTCTTCGAGGCGGGCCTGGGAGGGACGCCGGTGTTCTTCAACGGAGGGACGGGAGGAGAGGGCTCGAGCGGGAAGATCCTGAACTTCTCGGCGGCGCACGGGCTCGGCGTGGGCCAGGCGGTGACGTTCGGGGCGGAGATCCGGTTCGTGGTGTCGCTGGTCAGCAACGTGAGCGTGGAGCTGAACGCGCCGTTCACGCTGGCGGTCTCGGCGGGCTCGCCGATCGGGAAAACGGTGACCTACGGGCCGCGGACGGAGCTGGGGAGCGTGAGCATCTTCGACTACTGGAGCCCGGCGACGGCGGTGCAACGGATCTTGAGCGGCGCGGGAGTGGGCCGGATGCGGGTGGCGCTGAACGGGGACTATCACGAATTCGAGTTCAGCGGGCCGGCCAAGGACATCGTGGACAACGCCAGCTTCGCGGCGGGGCAGGGCGAGTTGACGGAATTCCCGACGGAGCCGGCGGGGGAACAGTTCGACTACTCGATCATCCCGGGGCACCTGGGGGAGGCGTGGCTAGGGAACACGCCGGACCTGTTCTACACGGTGACGGGGGCGGAACTGGTGATCGACAACGACCTGGACACGCGGGACCGGGAGTTCGGGTGCAAGGTTCCGGCGCCGCACGCCATCTCGCCGGGGCGGCGTAAAGTGCTGCTGGACCTGCAACTGTACGAACTGGACGACGCGGCGACGAAGGCGTTGTACCAGGCGGCGCGGCAGCAGTCGCCGGTGGCGGTGATGTTCCAGCTGGGCCAGCAGTCGGGGCAGCTTTTCGGGGTGTACCTGAAAAGCGTGGCGCCGGAGGTGCCGGAATTCGACGACCGCGACCGGCGGCTGGAGTGGCGGTTCACGGACTGCCAGGCGCAGGGGACGGTGGACGACGAGATCTACATCGCATTCGGATAGAGGGCATGGAATACCAGAGCACGGTGAGACGGGAGTCGAAAAGTCATCCGGGGGTGCGGTTCAGCGTCTACCGGATGTCGTTCGGGCGGCGGCTGGAGCTGCTGCGGCGGGTGCGGGAGCTGGCCGCGCGAGCGGAGTTTCTGGCGGCGGGGAACGACCCGCGGGAGAAGATCGAAGCCACGCTGCTGGCGGGCGAGATCGACCGGCTGTACCTGTTGTGGGGACTAGCCGGCGTGGAAGGGCTGGAGGTGGACGGCCAGGCAGCCACGCCGGAGCTGCTCGTGGAGGCCGGGCCGGAGCCGCTGTGCCGGGAGGTGCTCTCGGCGGTCAGGGCGGAGGCCGGTCTGGACGAGGAAGAGCTAAAAAACTGAGGGTCGCCTTCCATTTTCAGTTTGCCAACCAGGCCGGATGGAAGTGCGACGACTGCCGGAAGCAAGGTCTGGAAATGCGGCGGCGCTGCGGGTGGCTGCCGGGAGCGGAGGCGACGCCGCGCCGGGTGGTGTGGGCGCGGAGGGGCGTGTCCGCGGAGGCCTGCCCGAGGTCACTGATCACGGCGGAGAGCCTGGCGTGGCTGGAGGCCTTCCAGACGTGGAAGAGGCTGGGAGGACGGCCGGGTGAGGACATGAGCGCGCGGCAGGTGCAGGCGTTCCTGCTGCTGGAGCGGGAACTGGCGGCGGAAGCAAACCATGAACGAGAAAGATCTTGAGAAGCTGCTGGCGGGCGTGAGAGGCGAGGCGAGCGCCGCGGGCCTGAGGCGCGAAGTGGCGGCGGGGCTGGAAGGCGGGCTGGCGCGGGACATGAGCCAGTTCGTGGCGGAGCTGGGGCAGTTGCAGGCGGCAAGCCAGACGCAGGCGACGGCGGTGGCCGAGAATACGCAGGCGGTGTTGCAGAACACGGTGACTCAGGTGTCCGCGGAGGGGTCTTCGACGGCAGGGAAGACGGCGCAGAAGGTCTTGAGCAACGCGCTGAAGATGATGCCGCTGGTTTCGGGCGTGATCGGGCTGTTCGGCGGGGGCAAGCAGGAAGAGCCTCCGCCGCTAGAGGCGTATCTGCCGCCGCCGGCGGTGCATTTGGAGGGCGAAGTGTCGCGGGCCGAGGGGGGCGAGGCGTACGCATGGGAGCTGGAACAGTACGCGCGCCGGGGGACAGCGCCGCGGCCGGCGCCGCAGATCACGGTGCAGGTGCAGGCCCTCGACAGCCGGTCGTTTCTGGACCACAGTGCAGAGATCGCGCAGGCGGTGCGGGAGGCAATGCTGAACTCGCACGCGCTGAATGATGTGGTGAGTGAGTTGTAGAGAAGGCAAAAGGACCGCATGGGGGCGTTTCCGAGGTTGAAGACGGGAGCGGTGGCGCAGTATCCGGCGAGCCGGAGCGTGGAGTACGCCACGCGGGTGTTCCGGTTTCTGGAGGGGAGCGAGCAGCGGTACCGGGAGCGCGGGTCGGCGGTGCGGCGGTGGGTGATCCGGCTGGACAAGCTGGACGAAGCGGAACTGCAAACGCTGCAGGAGTTCTTCGGGTCGGTGCAGGGCCGGGCGGGGAGCTTTTCGTTCGTGGATCCGTGGGACGAGGCGGAGCACGAGAACTGCAGCCTCGAGGACGACACGATGGCGGTGGAACTGAGCGGGGAGATGCGCGGCCGGACGGTGCTGGTGGTGCGGGAGAACCGGGTCTGAGATGCTCTACTTTCCACAATTAGCGACCGGGGCGGGAAGCCAGTTTCCAGTGACGCGGCGCGCGGTGCGGCGGACGGTGGTGAACGCGGCGCCGGACGGGCGGATGGTCAAGCTGGCAGACGCGGGGGCCGCGAGTGTGGAGTGGCAACTGTCGCTGGCGGGGCTGACCGGCGAAGAGTGGGGCGCGATCGAGTCGGTGTTCGAGGGCGCGGAGGGAAGGCTCAAGAGCTTCACGTTCCTGGACCCGACGGACAACCTGCTGGTGTGGAGCGAGGATCTGAGCCAGGTGACGTGGGTGAAGGACGCGGGGCTGGAACTGACGGCGGGCGTCGCGGATCCGGCGGGGACGACGCGGGCGACCAGGATCGGCAACAGTGGCGGGTCGGCGCTGACGATCCGGCAGACGCTGGAGATACCGGGCTGGTATCAGTACTGCTTCAGCGTGTGGACGCGAAGCGCCACGCCGGGCGATGCGTGGCTGTGGCGGACGAGCGCGGCCGGGCTGGTCAAGAAGCAGTTCAAGACGTGGGGGGCGTGGAACCGGCTGGCGTACTCGACGAAGGTCAGCGACACGAGCGAGACGGTGAGTTTCGGGCTGGAGCTGGGGGCGGCAGGGGTGGTGGAGGTGTTCGGCTTGCAGCTCGAGGCGCAGCGCGGGGCGTCGAAGTACAAGAAGACGGCCAGCCGCGGGGGCGTGTGGCGGGAGGCGTATTTCCAGGATGACGCCTTGCGGCTGACTAGCGCGGGGCCGGGCGAGCACAGCGGCGTGGTGCGGATCAGGGCAGGGCAGCAGGGGTAGCCCAGGATGGCAACGATCAACGAACTGAAGGAACAGAGCCTGACCGAGACACCGCTGTTGCTGTTTGAGTGCCAGCTTCCTGCGGGGGCGACGGAGCGGTGGAGCACGCACCGGGTGGAGCTGGACGGGCAGGTGTACGAAGCGCGGGTGCTGCGGCACAACCTGTTCGAGATGCGCGCGGGGGCCGAGGAGGGGATCGACGCCCTCGCCAAGGTGTCGGTGACGCTGGCCAACGCGGACTCGCATTTCTCGCAGATCGAGCGGAACACCGGGTGGAAAGGCAGCAAGGTCACCGTCCGTTTCGTGTTCTTCGACTTGAAGCAGGGGGAGGCGGCCTCGGAAGCGACGGTGGTGTTTCGGGGAGTGGCGAACCCGCCGGACGAGATCACGGAGGGGACTTTCCGGCTGACGGTGGCGAACAGCCTTACCTTGCAGCGGCAGCTTCTGCCGGAGGTGAGGATCCAGCGGCGGTGTCCGTGGAGATTCCCGCGGACGGCGGCGGAGCGGGAGGAGGCGGTCCACGGAGGGACCAAGGGGAAGTACTCGCCGTTCTTCCGCTGCGGGTATTCGCCGGGGGTGGCCGAGGGCGTCGGCAGCACGGATGGCGGGGCGCCGTACACGAGCTGCGACTACACGCGGGGGCAGTGCGAGCAGCGGGGGATGTTCCAGCAGGACGCGAACGCGAACCCGACGCGGCGGTTCGGGGGAATGGAGTTTGTCCCGCCGACAACGGTGGTGCGCAGTTACGGGGAGAAGGGGCAGCACGTTTCGGCGCCGGTGGAGAACGAGGCCCGGTACAACGACTTCGTGCCGCTGGTGTACGGGACGGCGTGGTACGCGCCGCTGGTGGTGTTCGCCAAGAACGACGGGAACCTGACGCGCATGGAAGCGCTGCTGGGGATGGGCGAGATCCAGGGAGTGCTGAAGGTGGTGGTGAACGGGATCGAGATCCCGGAGGGGCGCGCCGGGGCGAACATGACGGGGACGGGGTGGTACAACGTCGTGACGCTGGGGAACCGGACGGGGGACTTCAACCTGGACTTCGCCGACGGGGCGGGGAACGCGCTGGGTGATCCGTACGGGAGCATGGGGGCGCTGTCGGTGGTGGTGCCGAACCGGATCCACGACGGGCGGACGCTGCCGCGCATACAGATGCTGGTGGAGGGGCTGAAGCTGCCGCGTTACGGGGCGGACGGGGCTTACCTGGGGGAGAGTTTCACGAACAACCCGGCGTGGGTGCTGCTGGACGTGTTGCGGCGCGGAGGTTGGACGGCGGAGGAGATCGACCTGGGGAGCGTCGCGCAGGCGGCGGCCTACTGCGCGGAACTGATCCCGGCGCAGGACCTGTACGGGAACCTGGTCGAGATCCCGCGGTTTCAGTGCAATCTGGTGCTGGGGAAGCGGCGAAGCGCGGCGGACGCGATCCGGGGGATCCGGAACGGAGCGCGGCTGGTGCTGACGTACTCGGCGGAGGGGCGGTTGCAGCTCAAGGCGGAGAACACGCTGGCGGTTCAGCAGCCGGCGAAGCCGGCGGGGAGCAACGGCACGAGCGCGTTGAATGGCGGCTGGCCGGCGTACGAGTTCGGGGACGGCTGGACGGGGTTCTCGGGAGTGCTGCGGAGGGAGAACGGGGAGCCGTCGCTGCGGATGTGGTCGAAGGGGACGGCGGAGACGCCGAACCGGGTGACCGTGGAGTTCCAGGACGCTTTCAACGAGTACCAGCAGGACAGCCTGTCGCTTACGGACGCCGACGACGTGCTGGCGACGGGGCAGGAGGCGACGCTGGCACTGCCGGCGCTGGGGATCGCGAACTTCAACCAGGCGGCGCGGCTGGCGAAGTTCTGGCTGGACCGGGCGCTCGCAGGGAACACGTTGGTCGAGTTCGAGACCACGGTGCGGGGGTTCCGGCTGCGTCCGGGGGATTTGATCACGGTGACGTACCTGAAGGAGGGGCTGGAGCGGCAGCCGTTCCGGGTGCTGCGGGTGTCGCCGGGGCTGAACTACCGCACGGCGGTGATCACGGCGCAGATCCACCATGATGAGTGGTACGCGGACGACAACGCGGCGGGGCTCGGAGGGGGAGAGGGACGGCGGCAGCCGAGCGCGGGGCTGGGCTGGCCGCGGCCGCTGACCGGGGCGACGGTGGACGAGTACGGCGAGCCGCAGTTCGCCATCACCGAGCAGACGGAGGTGGGGACGGACGGCGTTACGGAGTTGCGGCTGTCGGTTGGGTTTGTGGCGCCGCCGCAGGCGGCGCAGACGGGCCTGGGGATACCGCTGGTAAGCCTGGCGGCGACGATGGAGACGACGGGCGGGACGCTGGCAGGAGATCAGACGCTCTACTACGCGGTGAGCGCAGTGGACGGAAGCGGGGGCGAGAGCCCGCTATCGTTTGTGGTGCGGGCGGCGATACCGGCGGGCGGGAACACGAACCGCGTGAGGCTCACCGGGTTGAGCTTCTCGGGCGGGACGGCGGGGTTCAACATGTATCGGGGGGCGAGCCCGAGCCAGCTCTACCGGATCGCGGCGAACCAGGCCGTGGCGGGGGAGTTCACGGACACGGGCCGGGAGCGGGAGCTGGCGCTGCCGCCGGACGAGAACTACGACCACGCGAACTTCTACTGGCGGCTGGAGCAGCAGCCGGAGTACGCGGCCACGGTGTGGTCGGCGGCGACGATCGGCAACGGGACGCTGACGATGCCGGCGGACCGCTACCTGGGGATGGTGGCGCGGATCACGCGGGGGAAGGGCGCGGGGCAAGAGCGGGCGGTGGCGGGGAACGACGCGACGACGCTCACGGTTACGCGGCGCTGGGACGTAACTCCGGACGCCACGAGTTACTTCGTGGTGGCGGAGACGGGGTGGCACTTCGGGGCGGCGGCGCGGACCAGCCCGGTGGAGTTCGAGGCGCCGAACCGGGACGGGGCGACGGTGCACGTGACGGGGCGGTCGGCGAACGCGCAGGATGGGGAGTGTGCGGCGGAGCTCTCACCGCTGACGCGGTGGCGGATCAGCGGGGCGGGGGCGCCGCTGGACGGGGACGCGCCGCCGCGGCCGGTGTTCGGGATCATGCCGACGGGGCAGGGCAGCGTGGAGCTGGTGGCGATCGCTTTCGAGGACCTGACGAACACGCGGACGATCTCCGCGGCCACGCTGACGCTGAACTACTGGGACGAACTGACGAGCCCGTCGCAGGCGTCGCTGGCCGGGGCGGTGACGGCGGAGGACAGCTACATCGACCTCGCGGCGGCGGGAAGCGGGCAGGCGGGGAGCCTGCTTCAGATCGACGCGGAGCTGGCGCTGGTGGCGGAGGTGCTGAACGGAGGGCTGCGCTACCAGGTGCAGCGCGCGGTACACAACACGACCGCGGCGGCGCACGGGGCGGGGACGGCGGTCTATCACCTCAAGAAGAAGGTGTTCGTGGCGCCGTTCGCGCGGGACTTCTTCGGCAGCCCGGCCAGCGGCAGCTTCAGCCACCCGGTCTATCTGCCGGACGCGCGGATCGCGAGCGCGGAGTTGTTCGTGAGCAACGTGAAGGGGAACAGCGAGACCAGGATCGCGAACTTCAGCTACACGGTGGACGGGGGCCTGCGGACGCTGTCGGGCGGGCAGTTCGCGCTTCAGGTGGAGGGTTTCCTGGCAATCCAGTCGAACGCGGCGCCGCCGCTGGTGGCGCAGGATCCGCACTCGGTGCGGGACATCTTCGCGGTGGTGCGAGAGGCGCCGACGGGAGTGGAAGTGAGTTTGCGGCTGAGGCAGAACGACGTGGTGTACTGCAACTTGACGATACCGGCGGGGGGGACGATGTCGAACACAGTGAACGGGTTCGGACTGGCGCCGCTAGCGGCCGGGGCGCAGATCAACCTGGACGTGTTGTCGGTGGGGCAAGGGGCCGAGCAGTTGCCGGGGCGGGACCTGACCGTGACTATCCGGATCTGAGCGGCTAACCGCGGGGCAGGCCGCCATGCGGCGGACCGGCTGGAGGGTGGCTGGGGAGGGGCAAGCGATGCCGGAGACGCTCGAGAAGCTGCGGCCGGATCGGGATCTTCAGTGCTACTTCGAGCGGCCCTCGGCGGTAGCGGCGCTGAGCGAGACGTCGCCCACTGGCTTCACAGTGTCTGGCGGCTGGCGGCAGCAGTTCGACTGGGCGGTTCTGGAGTGGAACCGCGACAACGTCTTTGAACATCCTCTTTTTCGCAACCTGCCTGATGGGGACCTGAGCGGACTCCAACTCACCTACGAAGAAACCCGCACGAATTGCACGCCCCTGGACTCGGATCTGTATCCCACGGTGGACTGGCCTTACCTGCGGGTGTGGGCGGAGGCGGGGGGAGCGGAGCAGTTCTACAAGGTGCGGCTGAAGGACTACGCCACGGCGGTGGAGGGCGGCTACCAGGCGGCGTCAGCAGAGTTCGAGTTGCAGGGGACGCCGACGACGGGGGACTACATCGAGCTGGCGTGGCTGAGCGAGCACCACACGCACCAGCTTTACGGGACCGACACGCTGGAGAACGCGGTGCAGGCGCTGGTGGACAGCGTGAATGCGTTCTCGACGACGATGGACGCCAGCCGGACGGGGGCGCGGATCCGGCTGACGGCCAAGAGCGTGGCGGGCGCGAACGGGAACCGGATGGGAGTGTACGCGCTGGTTTCGGGGGCGAAGACGGAGTCGTGGTCGCCGCAGTGGCAGAAGCTGAGCGGGGGAGTGTCGCCGACGAAGTGGCGGGTCAGCTTGAATCTGGGTGCTCTGGTGGACACGGGCGGAAATCCGGTGGCGATGGACGCGGTGCGCAAGATGCGGTGGACCTACGCGGCGGACTGGCAGGCGGGGGCGTACCAGCGGACGGAATTCGAGGCGCAAGTTACTAACTGGACGGTAACGGGCACGAACCGCGGCTACTTAGTGGCGGGGCGGGGGAGCCGGCGGATCGAAGACAGCGCGGCGGAGATCAGCTACACGGGGACGTGGTCGTCGAGCATGGGGAATTTCTCCGGGGGTTCGATTCACTACACGACGGTGGCGGGGAGCGGGCTGAGCTGCACGTACCGGGCGTCGGGGAACCACCGGCTGTATCTGGGGACGCGGCGGGCGTTCAACTCGGGGCAGATTTCGATGGCGGTGGGCGGCGGGCCGACGGTGACGAAGAGTCTGCCGATAGCGGGTGAGGACGTGCTGGTGCGGCTGCTGGTGGGCGAATACGGGGCGGGCGAGCGCACGGTGACGGTGACGCACCTGGGTCCGGGCGGGACGACGTTCTACTTCGACTTCCTGGAGATCGCGGTGGCGGAGGCGACGCTGCCGGCGGTGGCGGCGGATGCGAAGGTGGCGCTGGCGACGGACTGGGACACGGACCACTCGATGGCGCTGGCGCCGGAGCGCACCGCCTGGATGATCCACTCGCTGGGCTTTCACGGGCGGGTGAATTACTACGCGGGCGCGCTGTGGTTCTACGAGCTGACGCGGGTGGGGCATCAGTACGCCTCAGGGACGGTGACGTTCACGGGGACGCCTCAGTTCAGCGCGATCACCGAGATCAGAATCGGCCGGACCGATGAGCCCCCGGAAAGCCAAGTGGTGCTTCAGCACCTGAACCTGGTCAGTGACACGGCGGAGAGCATCGCGCGGGCCTTCGAGCTGGAGATCAACCGAGGCTACATGGCGATCCGTGCGGAAGTGCAGGGGACGGTGCTGACGATCTGGGCGCGGGCGATGGGGGCGGAGGGGAACCAGATCACCATCGCGGCGTCGCCGACGTCGGGGCAGTTCGTGGCGCAGACGAGCGGGCCGACGCTCAGCGGGGGCGTGGACGGTGACTGGCGGACGGACCTGGCGGCAAGCCCGCGGCTGAACCGGGCGGTGAGGGACTGGAGCCGGGCGTTCTTGGCGGCGCTGGACGGGCACGGGATCGAGGCGGTGGCGGCGTTCAGCATGGAGTTGCAGCACGGGGACCCGTCGGCGGCGGCAGGAATCGCGCAGCGCTACCCGGGCGGCGGCGCGGTGCTGCTGAACACGCCCGCGTTGCAGACGAATTTCTCGCCGACCAGCCTGGCGTTCTGGAAGCAGGTCTACCGGGAGATGGCCGAGGTCATGGTGCAGGCGGGCGTGGCGCCGTTTCTGCAATTCGGCGAGGTGCAATGGTGGTATTTCCCGGACGCGAGCGGGATGCCGTTCGCCGACGATTACACCAAGCAGCAGTTCCAGGCCACGTACGGGCGCGAGATCAGCGTGATCCCCAACAACAACGTGGCGCCGTCGCAGTATCCGGAGGAGGCGGCGTTTCTGCCGGCGCTGATCGGCAGCTTCACGAACCAAGTCATCGCGTACGTGCGGGAAACCGTGGCGGCGGCGAAGTTCGAGGTGCTGTACCCGCCGGACGTCAACGAGCCGCAGTTCAACCGGGCGGTGAACCTGCCGGGAGCGGACTGGACGCCGGCGAAGCTGGACAGCTTCAAGACCGAGAGTTTTACCTACACCTATAGCCGGGACCTGGACAAGAGCGCCGGGTCGATTGAGTTCTCGAAGACGCGGGGCTTCCCTTGCGCGAAGCGGGCGCACCTGGTGGGGATCAGCGACTGGACCGCGCCGTGGCAGAAGGAGACGCGGCTGGCGAAGGCGGAGGCGCTGGCCAGCGTGGTGCTGTTTGCGCTGGACCAGTTCGCGCTGATCGGGTACCCGGCGCCGGTGCCCGAGGGCATGCGGAGGAGCGTGTTTGAGGGGTAGGGCCGGCCGGCAAGTCGGAGGCTCACCCGACTGGGCAGGAGTCGGGGTTGGGTAGTGACCTGACAGTGTTCTGATGGAGGCGGCGGGTTCTGGCCCTCCTCAGTACTGGGTTCGGAAGGGAAGAAATGCCTCAACCAACTTCTTGTTGGCTATGCTCCCGTCTCGGGTGCGTGTAATCAGCCCCATCTTCTTGAGCGCATTGAGGTCTCGATTGATCACCATTTTCGTTTTGCCGTGATAATGCAATGCCATGCGCTGGCTTATGGATCCGATTTTGTTCATTTTGACTGGTGCGTTCATGCTGGATAGATCCAGAACCAGATCCCTCCGACGTCTGTCCACCGAGGACCTGCGATCCCCAAAGGCCTCGTGAACGTAGTTTCTCCAAATCACGTCGAGTTGAAACTCTCGTATCTCCTGGATCTGCTTTCTGAGGCCGTCCGCAAACCCCTGCACCGCATACTTGACAAAGGGGATGAAGTCTCCACCCGAGCCGCTGGACCGCTCCAGCTGGCGGTAGTATTCCGTCCGCGTCAGGTTGTAGTGATTGCTCAAGAGATGAATAGCCGGACTTGGAACCCCGCACGCCAGCAATATCTGATATTCAACCAGTCTGGCCGTCCTGCCGTTCCCATCTCCGAACGGGTGAATCCAAGCGAGGTAAAGGTGCGCAAGAACAGCACGTATGATCCCGAAGGCGATTTCCATCCCCCGGGGGCCCTTGAGTTCTTCGCTCTCCAGCCACTGCCCCAAACGGTTCAATAAATACTCGCAATCCTCCGCTGGAGCACCGAGGTAGCGCGAGACGCCGACGGAATATGTCCTGATCTTCCCGGGCACGACGTGCTCTTCGAGCGCCAGCCCGTCGAGCACCTGGTTGTTCAGGCGGCAAGAGTTCTCGGAACTCAGTGGGGGAAGGGTTCCGGATCGCACTTGCTGCCGGATTTCTTCGTAAGCCTTCAGAATGTTCTGGACCTCCTGGGCCAAGTACTCTCGGGATGGAGGAACGGCCGCCCTCCCGTCGACAACCTGCAGGGCTTCCTCTTCCGTGAGGGTGTTGCCTTCAATAGCGGTAGTCGCCAAAGCCCCCTTTGCCAAATAGACCCGATGGAGATTGTCAGCGACGTCAGGGCGCAGGGGGACACCGGCAATGTGCTCGCACTTCGATTGGCACTCTCCCAGCGAGACCCAGAGCTTGGGGCCACACCTGCCGATGCGCGATGCCGAAAACGTTATCCATGGATGCGTGATCTCGTATGATGTAGGCACACATATATCGTATCATAATGACGGCAATGGATTTATGAGAATGTTGAACATCTAGACGTTACCGCACGGCGTTCCGCCAGTCGCTCAGCAACCCGCCAAGCTGCAGGTTGGATCGGCGATCTCTGCCGCCACCACGGGCGTCGCCCGTAAGCTGTTGTGAATGCGGCAGAAGTTGTTGTGTGGGAGGTGCAGAGCCAAGGGCCCCGCAAGTTCCACCACTTCTTGCCGAAAGCGTTGGTCAGCCGGGTCAGCCGCCGGATCTGCATCCGCGTAGCGAGGTTCTGCGGCTCAAAGTGGGACGTGCAGATTCGCGCTGGATCGGGATTGTCTAGAACCGGGGGTGGGGCCGCGCGCCCCACCAACCAAGCATCCGGCGCCGCTGCCAGAGGGGATGCGGCGGAGCGTGTTTGAGGGGCAGGGTGGCCGGCAAACCTGGAGGTTTACCCCACGGGTAAGTTAAGGCGCCAAGCGGGCGCACCTGGTGGGGATCAGCGACTGGACCGCGCCGTGGCGGAAGGAAATGCGGCTGGCGAAGGCCGAGGCGCTGGGGAGTGTGGTGCTGTTCGCGCTGGACCAGTTTGCGCTGATCGGGTATCCGGCGCCGGTGCCTGGGGGGATGCGGAGAGCGGTGTATCTGGGGTAGGGGTGCCGGGCCGAAGTGGTGGGGCAGCCTCTCAGGCGGGGTGCCCTCTGGGCCCCGGCTCTCAGCCAGCCTGCCGGGTGCCGGACTGAAGTCCGGCGCGGGCTATCCAGAGGGTACCCGAACCTGCCCCACGGGAGAAAGCTGCCCTGTTGGGGGCACTAATCCTTCGTGATCCGCTACCACCGCAGGCTCCCGCACTGGCACCCGCAGGCGAAGCGTTGTTTCTCACTTGGTGTCTGAAGGACAGCCTTCCGCCGAGCCGCCGGTTTCCCGCGACAAGCCTCACTTCGGGACGCGCCTTCGCAGCCGTGGACCGCCTGCTGGAGGAGACACGCAGTGGCAACCGTTGGCTGGCCCGCCCGGAGATCGCTCGCCTGATGGTCGATGCCATCCGCAACGGCGACGCTTCACTGAAGCATTATCGGCTGCACGCGTTTGTAGTGATGCCCAACCACGTGCACCTGCTCGTCACGCCATTGGTGCCGGTCCCGAGGCTCCTCCAATCGCTGAAAGGGGCCACCGCCCGCTGGGCCAATCGGATTCTGGGGATCAGTGGAGAAGCGTTCTGGCAGGACGAGAGCTATGACCGCTGCGTGCGGCATGCGGAGGAGTTCCGGCGTATTCAGGCGTACATTGAGCGGAACCCGGTGCGGGCAGGGCTGGCGCAGAGTCCGGAGGAGTACCCGTGGTCAAGTGCCTGGAGACAGCCGGACTGAAGTCCGGCGCGGCTTGAGAAGCCGCCCCACAGGGGGCAAGGGTGCCTGTTCCGGTCTTTCCCCGGTTTTCTACTTGCGGCGGCGGAGGAAGGCCAGGGCGCCGACGCCCAGGGCCAGCAGGGACCAAGTGGAGGGCTCCGGAATCGCGCCCGAGCCCATGGTGCCCTCGATCAGGATAGCGCCGTCTGCGGGCTCATGCCCGAGCAGAGCGTACGTGCCCCAATCCGTGCCAAATCCGAAGCCGCCCGCAGGGTTCCGAAGAGCCGAGTAGACCCCGGCGCAGCGCGGCTTGAACTGGGGGCATCTCACAGCACTGTCCAGGCCCACGGAACCGCGCCACAACCGCAGCGTGTCTTGGAGTAAGATGAAAACGCCTGGGTTCATCATGGCAGCCGAAAGGGTCACATCCGAGCAGCAAGAGAAGCGTGCGCTGGTGCATCGCATCGCCGATTCGCCAGCCTTTCGCAGGGCCCCGCGCCTGCGTGAATTCCTGCTGTTCGTAACCGAGCGTGCCCTGTCCGATCGCCAGGACGAGATATCGGAACAGCGCATCGGCCACGAAGTCTTCCGCAGATTGGAGGACTACGATACTGCCAATGACAATATCGTCCGCGTTTCGGCGCGACAGCTCCGGGTGAAACTCAAAGAGTACGCCGACGGCGAGGGCCGAGATGAGCAGTGGATACTGGAGGTTCCCAAGGGGGCTTACACCCCGGTGTTCACTCCGCGAGCGCTGCCGGAGAAAACCGCCGCATCTTCTCCGCCAGTCGCCGCGGCGCCTCCACCCGGGGCCCCGGCGCCGGACCGGACGCGGGTCTGGAAGCTGGCGGCCCTGGGGTGTGCGCTGCTCGCCCTGGTGCTGGGCGCCGCGCTGGTTCGCAACACGGGAAAGGTCGCGCCGGCCGGCGCGCAACGCGCCGCCGCGCCGCTCACCGATCTCGTGATTCGCCCCGGACAGCGCACGCTGATCGTACTGGCCGATTCCTCGTTGGTCGTGCTCCACGAACTCACCGGACAGATGGTAAACGCGGAAGACTACGCGACCCAGCAATACCCGCGCCCATTGCGCGAGTGGACATCCGAGCCGGCCGCGCAGAGATTCGCTCGCAGCGTCGCCGCGCAACAACTAACCAGTGTGGCCGACGTCGGCTTCGCCATCCGGCTGCTTCGCGCGCGCCCGGACGCGGCTGAGCGGCTGGTCGTGGTCCATGCACGCAACGTGGGGCCGCGTAACCTGAAGGACGACAATATCATTTTGATCGGCGGACCCCGATCGAATCCATGGATCGGCCTGTTCGATGATCGCCTGAGTTTTCGTTTCGAGTTTTCCGGTGACCGGGCGTGGGCTCGTATCGTGAACGTCAAGCCCCAAGCCGGAGAACCGGCGACGTATCAGACGGAAGGCAGCAACGGCACCGCCACCAGAGCGTTCGCCCGCATTGCGCTGACGCCTAACCTCAACAATACGGGCCGCGTCCTGCTGATTTCCGGCACCACCATCGAGGCGACGGAGGCGGCGACCGAGTTTTTCCTGAATGACCACGCCGCCCGGACCCTGACCAGCACTCTGGGACGGAGCCCTTCGGCTGGGAACGACTTTGAGGTTCTACTCGAGACGACCGCCATCGGAGGCACCGCCCGCAATTCCCGCATCATCGCCCACCGCCTGCTTCCGTAACCTCAGGCGGGGCGGCTTCGCCCCTCAGCCTGGTAGCGCTCCAGCAGCCGGGTGAGACGCGCGACCACTTGCGGCTGCTCGTTGTAGAGGTTGCGCGACTCGCCGGGGTCGCGCTGCATGTCATACAGTTCGCCCACCGGTTCACCCGGTTTCGGGTCGATTTTCTTGGGAAGAGAAAATCCGCCAGATCCGCGGCCCAGGACCAGTTTCCAGTTTCGATCCCGGATCGAGAAGATTCCGAGAGCCGAATGGTGGACCACCGCTTCCCGCGGAGACCTGTCGCTCTTGCCTGTCATCAGCGGAAGAAGGTTGAAGCTGTCCTCGGCTGCGTCGCGCGGGAGTTCGGCCCCGATGACGCCGGCGGCGGTGGCGAAGAGATCCGTCAGGCAACCGATTTCTCCCGTACTGCTCCCCGCGCGGATCTTCCCGGGCCAGCGGGCCAGGAACGGAATGCGGTGACCTCCGTCCCAGATGTCGGCCTTCATGCCGCGCCAATTCGCGTTGGCGCGGTGCCGGTAGCGCACGATCATCTCCGGCGTCCAGCGGGCTCCATTATCGCTGGCGAAGATCACCAGCGTATTGGCCGCCACTCCGGTCTCCTCGAGCGCGCGCAGAATCTGCCCGGCGGTGTCATCCACCTGTGCCACGAAATCGCCGTACTCCCCCGCATCCGACTTGCCCAGGAATTCGGGGATGGGCATCCACGGCGTGTGCGGACCGGTCATTGCGAAATAGTGAAAGAATGGCTGCTTCGGCTTCTTGCGTGCTGCGCGGATGCATTCCACCGATTTACGCGTGAGCGCCGGCAGCACGTCCTCCATCCGCAGGCTCGGGGCGATCGGACCGCCGCGCCAGAATGCGCCGCTCGGATCCGGGCCGCCGGTGTCGAGCGTCGTCGCAGTCGGCTGTTCCACCACCCGGTCATTCTCGAAGTAGAGGTACGGCGGCATGTCGAGGGAGGCTGGGATGCCGAAGTAGTAGTCAAATCCCTTGTCGACGGGGCCGGGACGCAGAGGAGCCCGGTAAGCGGTCCTGGCCTGGCTCCCCAACCCGAGGTGCCATTTTCCGACGCCCGAGGTCTGATAGCCCGCCGACTTGAGGAACGACGCCACGGTCGCCCTTCCCGTCTCGATCAGGCTGGGGGAATATCCCTGGAGCACGCCGCTCTTGAGTTCCGACCGCCAACAATAGCGGCCCGTCAGGATGCCGTATCGTGTCGGCGTGCAGACCGCCGAAGGCGAATGCATGTCGGTGAATCGCATCCCTTGGCTGGCCAGGCGGTCCAGGTTCGGGGTCGGGATCCGGGACTCGGAGTTGTAGCAGCGCAAGTCACCCCACCCCAGGTCGTCTGCCAGGATGTAGACGATGTTGGGCGTAGTGGCGGCGCCCGATGCCGCTAGCGGCAGTGCGGCGGTAGCCGCGCGCTTCAGGAAGGTTCGTCGGTCCATAGATTTTCAGTCTAAGGTGGGAGCGTCTGCCGGGAAAAGTGACTTACAGTAGTGTCCGGCGCACCACAGACGCGCCTTAACTGCCCAGCCAGAGAGCCTCAAACCGTTGATTCCAAAGAAACTTACCCGTGAATTACAGAGGGAAAACAGGCAACTTCCTTTTTTTGGGAAGAGATGAGGCGTATCATGGGTGGGGATGAAGTCTGGTGAACACCGCCATCCACCGCCGCACCTTCATCGGCTCGGCCGCCGGCATCCCCGGTCTGCTGCAGGGCGCGGAGCCCGCGCCGAACCTGCTGGTCATCATGACCGACCAGCAACGGTTCGACGCAGTTTCGTGTGCCGGTAACGGGATTCTCCAGACGCCGCATGTGGACAGGCTCGCCCGCGAGGGCGCCATGTTCCAAACTGCCATCACCCCGTGTCCGGTCTGCGTCCCCGCCCGAACCAGTATTCTCACCGGCAAGAGCATGAGCGGAACCCACGTCACCGGGAATGCCTTCGCCACCGATACCGAACTCGACTGCGGACCCTCCTTCGATAACATTCTTTCCCAGCGGGGCTACCGTTCCGAGTATTACGGCAAGTACCACGCGCCGTATCTCATGGCGATCACGTACGGCAACAAGGTCCCGTACGCAGGCGCGCGAGTGGAAGGAGCGCCGTCGCACCGGAAGCAATATCTGGAGTACCTCGACCAGCACGCGCCATCCCGGCCGCTCCGCCCCGGGGAATTGATGAGCAAGGACTTCGAGCGGCCATACACGCCGGCCGTTCTCGACGCCCGCTACCGGGACCCGGAAGCGCCGACCTCGCAAGGCAGTGTGTACGGCTGGCTGCACGTCCCCAAGGAGCACTCCTTCACCGCATACACCGTCGACGAAGCCATCCACGCGCTGGACGGCTTCGAGCGCGGTCCTTTCAGCCTGACCTGCTCTATCGGTCCGCCACACCCTCCGTTTCTGAACGTTTCGCCGTATTGGGGCATGTACCCGGCGCAGGATATGCCGCTGCCGAAGAACTTCCGGCACGACATGACCTGGTCGCCATATCGCGAGCGCGCCGCCAACATGCCGGCCTACCAGGCGCCGGAGAATATCCGCGCCATGATCTCCATCTACTACGGGATGGTCAAGGAAGTGGACGACCACGTGGGGCGGTTGCTGGACACGCTGGACGAGCGCGGTCTCAGGGCCAACACCCTGGTGGTCTTTGTGTCGGACCACGGCGAGATGATGGGTTCGCACGGACTGGGGTCCAAGATGACGTTCTACGAGGAGTCCGTGCATGTGCCCCTGCTAATGCGATTCCCGGGCAGGATCAAACCGGGCACCGCGATCCAGGATCCGGTCTCGACGATGGACCTTTTCGCGACGATTCTGGATTATCTGGGGGTGCCGGCTCCGCAGCGGGAAGGCTACAGCCTGCGGCCCCTGGTGGAGGGCAAGCGTTCCGCGTCTCCCGATTTCCGCGTCTCCGAGTGGTTCGGCAACAACGTTCCGAACTTCATGGTGCGCACCCGCGATTGGAAGCTGATCATGGCCAGGGACCCTGCGTCAAAGGCGCGGGACGCGTTGTTCCATCTGAAGGAAGACCCCTTCGAAGTGACGAACCTGCTGGGCGAGCCGGCCAATCGCGCCCGGTATCGCAGCCAGGCCGACGAGATGAAGGATCGCCTGCTCGCCTGGCTGGGGCGGGCTGGTTCGCCGTTGGCAGCCAGCGTCAAGGAAAGGAAAATCGCATAATGTTGACTCGCCGCACCTATCTTCAATCCATGCTCGGTGGGCTTGCCGCCATGCGCGCGGACGCCGCGCCGGCCGAGCGCCCGAACGTAGTCGTCATCGTCTCTGACGATCAGGGGTACGGCGACATCAGTTGCTACCCGCACCCCGGGGAGGTCCGCACCCCCCAGATGGACCGTCTCGCCCAACGCGGGGTACGCTTCGAGCAAGGCTATGCGAACGCCTACGTCTGCGCGCCCAGCCGGGCGGCGCTGCTGACGGGGACCTACCCGCAGCGATACGGCTTCTACACCGCGTCCGATTCCCGGGTCGGGCTGCCGCTGAGCCAGGTCACGCTGGCCGATGTGCTCAAGCAGGCGGGCTATGCCACCTGCGCGCTGGGCAAGTGGCACCTCGGCATCGAGCGCGCGTACCATCCCATGCAGCGCGGTTTCGACGAGTTCTATGGCTTTCTGGGCCACGGCGCGCACGATTACTTCGACCTGAAGCGCACCGGCGAATTCTACAACTCGATCCTGCGCAACTACGAGCCCATCGACGAGACGGGCTACCTCACCGACAACCTCGGGCGCGAAGCCGTCGCCTTCATCGCGCGCAATGAAAAGAAGCCCTTCTTCCTGTATCTCGCGTTCAATGCCGTGCACTTCCCCATGCAGGCGCCCGAAGCGGTGATCAAGAAGTACGACACCGGAGACGCCAGGCGGGACACCCTGATGGCCATGCTGGAATGCGAGGACAACGCCATCGGCAAGGTATTGGACGAGCTGGAGCGGCGCAAGCTGGATCGCAACACCATCATCGTGTTTGTTTCCGACAACGGTGGTGCGCGCAACAACGCATCCAACAATGGCGCGCTGCGCGATTACAAGCAAAGCGTTTACGAAGGCGGGATCCGCATTCCATTCATTATCAGTTGGCCCGGGCACCTGCAGGCCGGCTCAGTTTCCCAGGAACCCGTGATGTTTATGGATATTATACCGACCCTGGTTGCCGCCGTCAACGGGCAGATGCCCGCGGGACGCGTGTACGAGGGCCGCAACATGCTGCCGGTGTTGACCGGAAAGTCCTCCGCGCCGCTGCACGACGCGCTCTTCTGGGACGGCGCGGAAGAGAAGACCGCGGTTCGCTCCGGCGACTGGAAACTGGTGAACAATCGCGGCAAGATCGAGCTATTCAATCTGCGGCAGG
>Ga0315289_10004719_pt1 | contig 20249 bp, 12 predicted proteins | sample YL17G11_40_MG_FD_203452 | JGI IMG/M metagenome (GOLD analysis project Ga0315289, IMG submission 203452) | Sediment microbial communities from Yellowstone Lake, YNP, Wyoming, USA - YL17G11_40 | ecosystem: Environmental > Aquatic > Freshwater > Lake > Sediment | place: USA: Wyoming | collected... | reverse complement strand
GATTGTGCTGCACTACCTGCGGCGCTCGAACCAGGTGATCTATGCCATCACGGAGGAAGAGCCCGAGCCGATCCGTCTCAACGAGGAGGGGGGCCGCTACTTCATTTATTACGACCCTCTCGACGGATCGAGCAACATCAAGCACAACCTTCCCGTCGGTTTCATGTTCGCGGTCGCCAAGCGGAATCTGGAGGGACCCGAGGACGGCCACTTGCGGAAGGGCGCTGAACTCCGCGCGGCGGGGATCTTCCTTATCCCAAACGGCGTCTTCACCCTCGCTCTCGCTGAAACCGGCGTCTTCAGATTTCACCTCGACGAGACGATGACGTACGTCAAACCCGAGAATTCTCACCGGCTGATTCTTCCCGAAGACCCGAAGGAGTGGGAGCTCTCGTTCAATGCCTCCAACCGCAGGACCTTCTCGGCAAACGTTCAGAGTTGGATCGAGGAGCATGAGCCGAAATACGCCTTCCGCTATATGGGGGCGCTGGCGGGCGACTTCCATCGTCTTCTCTCCAACGGCGGAATGTTCATGTACCCGGCGATCGTCAATCATCCCAGGCCGGAGAAGAACCGTCCCGGCGGGAAGCTCCGCCTCCTCTACGAAGCGAACGTCGCGGCCTTTATCGCCCGGGAAGCGGGAGGAATGGCGATCGACGAGGAGGGGAACGATATCCTGGAAATCAAGCCCGAATCTCCCCACCAGCGGACAGCCCTCTACGTCGGCTCCCGGCCGTTGGTCGAAAGTATCCGGAAGCGGCTGCGGGAGAAGGCATAGGGAGTCTTTTACGCCTTTGTGCTCGTCCTCTTCCCCGCCATACGGTCCGCGACGATGTAGAACGCCGGCACGACGACGAGGCTTAAGAAGGTCGACAGCACGAGCCCTCCGATGACCGCGATCGCCATGGGCCGCCGGATCTCGGAACCGGGGCCGATCCCGAGGGAGGGAGGAATCGCGGCCATGAGGGTCGACGTCGCCGTCATGAGAATGGGTCTGAGCCGTATCGGCCCGGCCTTCTCCATCGCCTCCCTCGCCCCGAGCCCCTGCGCCTTGAAGACGTTCGCGTAGTCCACGAGGATGATCGAGTTCTTCTTGACGATTCCCACGAGGAGAAGGATGCCGATCATGCTGAAGATGTTCAGCGACTGCCGGGTGACGAGGAGCGCGATTGCCGCGCCGGCGATCGAGAGGGGCAGAATCGTGATGATGGTGACAGGATCCTTGAAGGAGTTGAACTGTGAGGCGAGGATCATGTACGCGATCGCCACGCCGAGAAAGAGCGCGAAGATGAGGCTGCTCATCGACTCCCGGAATGCCACGCTCGCGCCGCCGAGAACGACCCGGTTCCCGACGGGGAGATCACGGGAGAGGCTCTCGACGTATCTCAGCGCCTCCCCCTGGGAATGCCCCGGCGCGATGTTGGCGAAGACCGTGATGGCCCGCTCGCGATCGCGGCGCGTGATAGCCTGGAGCGCCGGCTGCTCCTCGTAGGTCACGAGCGAGGACAGCGGGACGAGCCCGCCGCTGCGCGCGCGGACGCGGAGCCGGGAGATGTCTTCGGGGCGTGATCTCTGCGCCGAGAGGAGCTTGAGGCGAACGTCCATCCTCCGGCTTCCAGCGCTGTACTTACCGACGCGCACTCCGCCGACGAGCGCGTTGAGCGTCGTCGCCACCTCGTCCATCGAGACGCCGACGTCCGCGGCCATTGCCCGGTCGGGCGTCACGCGAAGCTCCGGCATGCCGAGCTGGTAATCGGTGTCGAGGTCCACAACGAGCCCGCTCGCGGCCATTTGAGCCATGATCTTTTCGCTGAGCGCAACGAGCTCATCCCAGTCCGAGCCGCGCACGGAGAACTCGACCGGAAACCCGCGCTGGGCAGTGAATCCCTGCTGCGAAAGATCCTGAATGGAGGCGCGGAGCCCCGGGATCGAGTTTAGCTCCCGGCGAAGAATGCCGGAGAAGGCGGCCTGGCTCGTTTTTCGCTCACGGGGCGGGACGAGGTTCAGAAACATGTTCCCCTGGTTGACGCCTCCCCCCCCCATTCCTCCGATGAAGCAGTAGATCTGGGTAATCTCGGGATGCCGCCGGGCAACCGCCTCGGCCCGTTGTACGAGCTTGTCCGTCTCGGTGATGTCTGAGCCGACCGCCGTCTGCATCCTCACGACGATTCGGCTCTGGTCCTGCGAGGGAACGAACTCGCCCGGGAGAAACTTGAGAATGACGATCGCCACCGCGAAGAGCGCGGCCCCGAGAATGAGGATGAGCCCCGGTCGCTTCAGTACCCGGTTGAGTACCAGCGAATACGTCCGGGAGAGCCTGCGAAAGCCCCGGTCAACCGCGAGACCGACGCGATTGCGCCCCTCGCGGGACGTTTGCAGAAATTGCGCGCAGCGGGCGGGCGCGAGGGTTACCGCCTCGACGTAGGAGAAAAGAACGGCGAGGCAAAGCGTGATCCCGAACTGCAGGAAGAAGCGCCCGATGATTCCTTTCATGAAAACGACGGGGATGAAGATCGCGACGACCGCGAGCGTCGCCGCGAGGGCGGCGAAGGCGATTTCGTTCGTCCCCTCGAGGGCCGCGGACACGAGATCCTTCCCCCCCTCACGGTGGCGGAAAATATTCTCCATCACCATGATCGCGTCGTCCACGACGATGCCGACTGCCAGCGCGAGACCGAGGAGCGTAAACGTGTTGAAGGTGAATCCGAGAAAATAGATGACGGCGACCGTCCCGAGGAGCGACATCGGAATCGCGAGTATAACGTTGAGCGTGCTCGACAGCGAGCCGAGGAACATCCAGCAGACGAGCGCCGTGAGGAGAACCGAGAGTAGAAGCTCCAGCTGGATCTCGTGAACGGAGTTCCTGATGAACGTGGTGCTGTCGAAGACCACGTTGACCGTCATACCCTCGGGGAGCGTCTTCTGGTATTCCGCGATGATCTCGCGGGCCCGATGGGCGACGGCGACGGCGTTCGCGCCGCGCTGCTTCTTGACGCCGATGCCCTGCGACGGAACGCCTTCGAGACGGGCCATGCGGCGCACGTCCTCGAAGCCGTCCTCGACGAGCGCGACGTCGCTCAGATAGATGGGGCTCCCGGCGACCTCCCGAATGACGATGTGACGGAGCGTCTCGAGATCGACGGCCTCCCCGAGAACGCGGACGTTGACCTCGCGGCCCGATGTCTCGAGGCGCCCGGCCGGAAGCTCCACGTGCTCCCGCCCCAGGGCGGCGATGACGTCCTGGACGGTCAGGTCTCTCTCGTCGAGCTGGGCGGCGTCGAGCCAGATGCGGACGTTCCGTTCCTGCACGCCCATGAGCGTGATCTCGCCGACGCCCGGGATCGTCTGCAGCTTCTCCTTGAGACCGTAGCGTATATAGTCGCTCAGCACCCGCCGGGGAACGGGACCCGCGAGCGAGATCATCATGATGGGCTGATCTTCGGGATTCGTCTTGGAGATGACGGGCGGGTCGATGTCGCGCGGCAGACGGCGCTGGGCCTGCGAGACCTTGGTCTGCACGTCCTGGAGCGCGAGATCCACGTTGCGGGAGATATCCAGCTCGACCGTTACGGACGCCGAGCCCTGCCTCGAGGACGAGGTGAGAGACTTGACGCCCTCCACCTGAACGAGAGCCTCCTCGAGAACGTCCACCACATCGTTTTCAACGACCTCGGGGGCCGCTCCCTCCCAGGCGACGGATACGTTGATCGTGGGAAAGTCGACGTCCGGAAACTGGCTGATGCCGATGCGCGCGCCGGCGACGAGGCCAAAAACGATCGTCGCCGCCATGAGCATCCAGGCGAGAACGGGTTTCCGTACGCAGACTTCCGTGATGTTCACCGGGCGGCTCCTTGCGGCGGTATGCTCTTTCCGCCCGGCGCGATGATCCTGACCGGTGCGTCATCTCTCAGCGCTTCGCCTCCTCTGATCACGAGCGTATCGCCGGAACTGAGGCCGGAGATGACCTCCACCTGTCCCTCCGCCGTCCGCATGCCGATGGTGAGCACCCGTTCAACGGCCTTACCACGATCGACGACGTAGGCGATGAAACCCCGCTCGCTCGGACGCACGGCCGTCTGCGGGATAACGGGATGCGTTCCTTCCGAGCCGACGGGCACCGTAATCTCGGCGAAGGAACCCGGGCGGAGCGCCTTCTCCTTCGTATCCTTGACCTCGCCGGTCACCTCCACGAGCCGCGTTCCCTCGTCGGCAGCCTCTGCCACGTGAACGATCTTCGCCTGAAACTCGCGAGCGTCGTCCCTGACCTTGAAAAACGCCTTCATTCCGGGCTTGATCCTGATGGCGTCCCGCTCGGCGATGCGGAACCGGATGAGAAGGGGCTCACGGCGGACGAGCGTCGCCAGCACGGTTCCGATCTGCACGTATTGCCCCGTCTGAACCGTCCGCGTTTGAATTAGTCCCGAGAGCGGCGCGCGCACGTAGGCGTCGTGGAGATTGAGCTCTGCCTGATCGAGGGCGGCCCGGGCCTGGGCGACCTCGGACGTGGCCACGCGAAGCTTCGTACGCCAGGTCTCGATCTCCTCGGCCGGGATGAGGCCCGGAGTCTGGTTCACCACGCTCTCGCGGCGCTTGAGTCCGGCCTCGGCGTCGGCCCTCGCCGCTGCGGCTTTTTCGTTCGCCGCCTGCGCGGCCTCGACCGCGAGACGGTAGCGTTCGGTTTCTATCTCGACGAGAACTTGATCGACCCGGGCAGGGCTCCCCTCGGAAAAAAGAACGCGGTCGACGACGCCGGCGACGCGGGAGGTGACCTGGACTTTCTCGAATGCCTCGACGGATCCCACGGCGTTCACCGAGAAGACGAGCGCTCGAACCTTGACCACCTCGATCTCGACCGGAAAGACGATCGACGATCGTCCTCCCGGCTGCCTGCCCCCTCCCTTCGAGGACGCCGAACCGGATTCCTTCTGGCAGGCGAAGACGCAGCCCATGAGCGCAATGACAGCGCACAATACGACGAGCTCACTCACCGCGGATCTTTTCAACGCTGCGGCTCCTTTCCGAAAGGGTCGAGACCGAGAGCGGCCTCGAAATTGAGATAGGCGAGAGCGAGGCCGTAGCGCTGGCCGACGAGCGCCACTTCGGCCTCAAAGAGCCTGACGTTCGCGTCCGCGGCCTCGAGGGCGGAAGCGAGACCCTGCCGGTACAGCTCCGTTGTCTCCGTGGCGTTCTTTTGAGCGACTCCGCGGGCGACCTCGGCCTCCTTGAGCACGGCGCGCTGGCTCGAGAGCGAAACGAGCGCGTTGCGCACATCGATCTCGACGCGGCGGAGCGCGCTCGTGACGTTGAGCTCGGCGACGCGCACGAGAGCCTTCTGCTCTCCGTAATCGGCGTTCCGTGCAAAGCCGTCGAACAGAGCCCAGTTCAGGGACAATCCGGCGTTCCAGGTGGTCGTATTGCCGCTCAACCCCGCTTCGTTCGTGTAGCGGTACTGGCTGCTCAGGTTGAGGGACGGGAGCCACCTGAGGACGGGTTCCATGAGAAGAGCCCTCTCGGCCTTGGCGTGCCAGCGGAGCGCGTCAAGGTCGAGCCGCCTCCTCTGGGCCTCGGCGATGCGCGTATCTACGGGAATCCCGTCGTCCGCCGCGGCCTCGACGAGGAACTCGGGAGAAATGAGCGTTCTCCCCGCGATCCCCGGATCGTCGAGGAGGTATCCGAGCTCGAGGTACGTCGTTTCAGTCTCTCCCTTTATCCGGGTGACACCCATTTCGGCGGTCGCAAACTCGAGTTCCGCACGGGTCGCATCGTTCACGGAGACGAGACCGGCATCGTAGCGCGCTTTCGCGGATGCCAGGTTCTGGCGGGCATACTCGAAACGGCGCCTCGATGCCTCGAGCACCTGCTCAGCGTTGAGCGACGAGAGAAAAGCCTGGCTCACCTCGAAGGCGAGCAGACGCTTGCTCTCGGCGGATGAGGCCTGCTCGGCATTCTTCTCGGATCTGACCTGCCGCAGGCCGGGAATGCTCCTGGAATCGAAGAGGGTAAGGTTCAATGTGGCCGCGCCCGAAAGAGCGTTCAGGCTTTGGCTTACGATGCGCTGGCCATTTATGGTTCGAGTGACTTCTTCGGGGCGGCGGGTGTAGGCGCCGGAAGCATTCAGGCTCGGCATGAAGAATGCCCGAGCCCTGGCGACGCGGGCATCGGCGGCCGAGAGCCGCGCATCGGCCGCGAGCGACTGCTCGTTCTTTGCCAGCGCCGTCCGGACGGCTTCTTCAAGCGTGAGCCCTCCGTCCTGAGCGTTGAGCAATTGTGGTAAGACGGCCAGCGGCAGAAGAAGAACAATCGTCCGAATCATCCCGCTCCCCCGTGAGATTCTATTTTCCATCCAGCACACCCCGAACCTTTTGTGCAAGCGATTTGATCGAGAAGGGTTTTTGCAGAAAGTTGACGCCCTCCTCGAGGACGCCTTGATGAACGATCACGTTAGCCGTATAGCCGGACATGAACAGACTCTTGAGCCCGGGCCTGAGGACCAATATCTTCTCCAGAAGCTCCTTGCCGTTCATTTCGGGCATCACGACGTCGCTCACGAGAATATGGATTCGGCCTTCATGCCGCTCCGCCAGGGCGAGAGCTTCGCCCGGGGTCTGGGCCGCCAGAACCGTGTATCCATACCGCTCGAGGATGGTCTTGCCGAGCTTCAGAATCGCTTCCTCGTCTTCCACGAGCAATACGGTTTCGGTGCCGCTGGCTATCCTCTGCTCGACCGCCGTCTTCACTCTTGCCATCTGCGACCGCGCTCTCGACAGGTAGATGCTGAATTTCGTCCCCCGGCCCGGTTCGCTGTGCACTATGATGAACCCGTTGTTCTGTTTAACGATGCCGTACACCGTGGCCAGCCCCAAGCCCGTACCTTTCCCCGCCTCCTTAGTCGTGAAAAACGGCTCAAAGATATGCTCGAGTGTCCCCTTGTCCATCCCCGCGCCCGTATCGCCGACCTCCAGCAACACGTATTCACCGGGGACGAAACTCATATGGCTCCGGCAGTACGCTTCATCGAAGACTACATTGGCCGTCTCGACGGTCACGGTGCCCACGCTGGCGATGGCGTCCCGGGCGTTGATCGCCAGATTGGCCAGGATCTGGTCGACCTGGACCGGGTCCATCTCCACAGGCCAGAGCTCCGGTCCCGGCCGCCAGTCCAGCTTGACGTTCTCGCCGATCAGCCTCTGGAGCATGCTGAGCATGCCCGAGATGATTTCGTTCAAATCCAGAACCTCGGGGTTCACCGTCTGCTTGCGGGCGAATGCGAGAAGCTGGCGGGTCAAGTCGGCGGAACGCCGCGTGGCCTTGAGGATTTCCTGAAGATTCGTATAGAGGGGTGTCGATGTATCCACGCCCGGAAGGGCCATCTCCGCATGACCGGTGATCACCCCGAGCATATTGTTGAAATCGTGGGCCACCCCGCCCGCCAACCGACCCACCGACTCCATCTTTTGGGCCTGCCGGAGCTGCTCCTCCAGAGCCTTCTGGACCGTGATATCTTCCTTGACCCCGACAAAGTGGGTAATGGCACCCGAATCGTCGCGTATGGGCGAAATGGATGCCCTTTCCCAGAAGAGTGTGCCGTTCTTTCTCCTGTTATGAAACGCACCGCGCCACTCCCCCCCCGAAGTGATCGTCTCCCAGAGCGACCGGTACTCCCGGGACGAAGTCTCGCCCGACTTCAGGATTCGCGGGTTCCGCCCCCGGACTTCTTCAAGCGTATAACCCGTACTCTCCGTGAACTTGGCGTTTACGTACTCGATGTTCCCCTGAGGATCCGTGATCACGACCGAGGCCGTGCTCTGCTGCACCGCCATGGAGAGCTTCCGCAACTCATCCTCCGCCCGCTTGCGCTCGGTTACGTCGCGAAATATCCATAGACGGCCAAATAAGTTTCCCTCTTCCGACAGGGGGCTGGAAAAGCGCTCGAAGATCCGGCCATCCTTGAAATGAAGCACGTCCTCGTCTATTTGGTCCACACGATAGAGCCTCTGAACCTTTGCCAGAAACTTCTCCGGCGCGACAAGCTGGTCGAGCACAAAAGCGAGCAGAGCCCGGTCGTCCCCGGATGAGATCAAGGTTCGAGGAATGCGCCACATTTCGGCAAAGCGGGAATTCGCATGCAGCACTCGCCCCTCGCTGTCGATGACAAGGATACCGTCTACGGTTGATTCGATAATTGTGTTGAGCTCGTTTGCTCTTCTCCTCAGGACCTCCTCCGCCCTCTTTCGCTCCGTAATGTCCTCGCCCGAGGAGAGCGTGGCGACGACATCCCCCTCTTCTCCTCTCACAATCGCGTTGTGCCATGCGATAAGTCTCTCCCCGCCGGCGCGGTGCAGCACAGGGTTCTCCACGTATTCGTCCATCGCCGCTTCCCCCGCGATGATCCGATGAAAAACACTCCTGACCTTGTCTCGCTCCCCCGCCGCCAGGAAATTATCGAACCAGTTCTTGCCGAGGATCTCCTCCTCTCTATATCCGAGGATCTCGCATCCCTTCTTGTTCACGAGAATCACGTTGCCGGACCGGTCGAGCGCGAGCATCATGACGCCGGCGATGTCGAGGTATTGCTGCGCCGCGACTATCTCCCTGCGAAGCAGCGTCTCCGCGCGGCGCTGCTTCGTCTGGTCGCGGAACACGAGGACGACGCCGGCGATCCTGCCTTCTTCCTCGCGTATGGGCGCGCCGCTGTCGGCGATGGGGCGTTCCGTGCCGTCCCGGGCTATGAGCAGCGTGCGGTTCGCGAGGCCGATGACCGATCCTTCGCGGATCACCCGTTGCACCGGATTTTCAACGTCGGCGCGGGTGTCTTCGCTGATGATTCGAAAGACCTGCTCGAGGGGCTTGTTCAACGCCTCCGCCTCGCGCCAGCCGGTCATCTGTTCGGCCTGGGGATTCATCCGGCGTACCCGACCCGCCGTGTCCGTGGCGATCACGCCATCGCCGATGCCGTAGAGCGTGGCGCGGATTTCCTGCTCGGTTCCGCGCCGCCCCCGCTCGGCGCGGAACAGGTTCCGGTATAGGTGCCTTTCGCGGCGGTTGAACACGAGCGCGGCCACGGCCCCGGTCATGAGGATCGATAACACCGCGAATATCATGATGACCCGGCCGCGGTACTTCGCTTCGGCGAGAATCTCATCCGAGTCGACCTTGGCCACCATGAACCAGGGCGAATCCGGAACCGGCCGGACGTCCGCCAGCACATTCACGCCCCGGTAGTCCCGGCCCTCGAACAGTCCGGAAGCCCCACGCACCGCTTGTGCGGCCGGAATCTCCGTGCTCGACAACGGAATGCGCAGCGTCAGGGCAGAGTCCGGTCTGTGGCGAAGTACGTTCAGAAAGAGAGCATCGCTCCCTTCTTTGCGAATGAGAAGCGTCTCGGCGCTTCTGCTGGGCGTGGGCCACGATTGAACAAGGGGATACAGGTAGGCGTCCGGATCGACGCGCAGAATGAGAACGGCGGCGGGACGGCCGTCCGCGTCAAGAATCGGCGCCGCCACGTCCAGATGAACCTCGTGGCAGACCGGGCAGCGGAAGAGATCGCCGAAGACGCCGCCGCGCGAGGAGACCGCCTGGGCGATCAACTGCTTCGCATCGACCTCGAGCTCGTTCAGGCGGGGATTGGGCGATAGCAGAATGCGGCCTTCAGTGCCGGCGAGGATAACATTGTCAAGGCCGTCTATATCCCGGACCATCTGGAGCTGAGCCAGGATATCAGCCTTCAATGAGGCGTCGTTGGGTGTCTTGAGCCATTGGATGACCCATGACCCGATGATACCCCCCGAATTCAGGCGGGCGTCGGCCAGCTGCTCTTGCCGCCAGCGGACGATCTGATTGACCTTCAGCCCGGCGATGGCCTGCAATTCGCCGTATTTCTCGTTTCGGATGGCGCGGGTCTCGTGGTTGTAGAACCAATATCCGCCGGCCGCCAACGACAGGGCGACCACGCCGAATAGGCCGATCAGAAACCTCTTGAGAGCGATGAACCGTGTCTCGCTGCTCATTACCATACTCCCCGGCATTCACCGGCGCATCTCCGGCGCGGGCCTCGACCGGAAATTACCGTAGGAACGGTAACTTATTCTTGGCCTCAGGCCAGAACCTTTTCTCCAGGAGAAGAATCATGCTTCCCGGGATTGCCCGTATTTTTCTAATCGAACAGCTTCTCGGTCCGCTGGTATGCGACGTGAACCTTCTCCACCGCAGCCAGAATCTTCTCCTTGACGTCGGACTTGACGGTCCCATTCAAGCCATTGACCTCCGCCTCGAGCTCTTTCACGGCAGCTTGAAAACCCTCCTGCCGGTCGGCCAATCGCTTCGGCAGCTGAGCTTCCTTGAGAGCCGGGATCTTTCCCTGCATGGCGGCCGCCACGGACCGAATCTGCTCCAGATCATACTCCGGGGCATAGTAGTGGTAGAGCTTGTACAGTTCCTGGTGGAAGGCTTCCAGCTCCGGGACAATGGGACGGATCGTGCGCACCAACCGTTCATAGGCCGCATGGAAGGCTTCCGTCTGTTTGAGCATTTCTTCCTGGCTGTTCGCCTCCGCCGCGTTGTGCAGCTGCTTCAAGGCGGATTTCAGATTCGCCTTCCCGCCCTCCCAGCGCTCCTGCTTTTCTCGTAGAATGCCCGGCAACGTGGCCTCATCCAGCTTCGCTATCAAGGTGTCCGCCTGGGGAAGGAGCTCCTTGATGAGGGCATAGTTCTTTTCGGCATAGGCGCTGTGCCAGAGCGGATAGACGACCTTGTGCAGAGCACCCAGGGCGGGCACGGACGCCGCGAGCTCTTCTTGGCTTATCTCCTTCGCCGCCGTACCCTTGTCGCCGGAGGTCTGATCCCCCCAGGCCGTCGGGCAGGCACACACGCTGACTAAGCCCATAACCGCCAATCCGATCACGACGGAATGCGTAACGTTTTTCATAGCGCCTCCTTGTGAATCCGGGGAACCACCATTCTCAGCCCTGTATATATAGCAGGAGAAACACCCTGAGTCAACTCTCGGGGGGAAGAGCTCAAATTTGCGGCCGGGGAGTCTTCGGCGATCAGGCGGGGGCTAAACGTTCATCGCAGCAAGGCAGGCCGTCGAAAAGGCCGCCTGGAGGTTGTAACCGCCCGAATTCCCGTCGATGTCCATTATCTCGCCGCAGAAATAAAGCCCTTTGACTTTTCTTGATCCCATGGTGCGCGGATTGATTTCGTTCACGTCGATTCCGCCGCGCGTGATGATGGCCTCGTCGATGGGCCTTGGCTTTCGGACCGTCAAACGGAAGTCCATAAGGAGGCCCGTAAGCCTCTTCCTCTCGTCACTCGTGATCTGGCTGCATCTCTTATCTTCGGGGATTCCAGCAGATTTCGTGAAGACCGGGACGAGCGAGCGCGGCAGCAAGCGTCTCATGACCGTGCGTATCGACGTTCCGCCGGAGCCGGCGAGCTCGCCGATGAGCCTCCTCTCGAGCGCGGCTCTCTCAAGAGCGGGTTGAAGATTGATGGAGACAGCGACCCTTTCCTCTTCTTTCCTTGCGAGACGCTCGACGATGAGTCCGCTCAGCGCCAGAATGACAGGGCCGCTGACTCCATAGTGGGTGAACAGCAAATCTCCGGACTCCGAGGCGATCCGTCTATTGCCGCTCAACACCGTCACCTTGATATTCTCGAGAGACACCCCCTGTAAGTCTTTCGGAAACTTCTCTTCCGTTTCGAGGGAAACGAGCGCGGGGTTCAAGGGGATGATCGTGTGCCCGAGCTCTTTCGCCATGGAGTAGCCGTCCCCCGTGGAGCCCGTGGCGGGGTATGAAAGCCCGCCCGTCGCGAGTATCACTCTATCTGTTATGAATGTCTCTTCAGAACCTTCGACCTTGACACCGGTTACCGCACCCGAGGCGGGATCGACCATGATCCTCTCCGCACGGGAGTCCAGCCTGACTTTCACTTCATGCCTCTTCATATATCGCTTCAGCGCATGCACGACGCTGTCGGAACTGTTGCTCGCGGGGAAGATCCTTCCGCCCCTCTCTTCCTTGGTCCGCACGTCGAGTCCGTGGAAGAAGGCGACCAGATCGCGATTTGAAAATTCGGTAAGCGCCCGGTAGAGAAATTTCCCGTTCCTGCCGAAGTTCGCTATGAATTCGTCCCGTTCGTCGGTGTTGGTCAGGTTGCACCTGCCGTTGCCCGTGATGCTCAGCTTTTTTCCGGGGCGCTCGTTTCGCTCGAGGAGCAGAACGCGCAAGCCGCGTTCCGCGGCGCGTCCTGCCGCGAACATACCCGATGCTCCGCCGCCGATTACAACCACGTCATACGTCATAGCGGGCTTGATTGTACCACGGATCCTGTGTTATAAAATAGTATCGTACGAATTGGGGACACGCTCGAGTATTCTAACCGGTAATCAGGCACAAAAAGAACACGCATGCTCATTCTCTTCTACATCAGCCTCGGAGTTATCTTTTACGCCTACTTCGGTTATCCCCTGCTCCTGATGTTCTGGAAGCTCATCGGCAACAAGCCCGTCATGAAAAAGGATATTCTGCCGATGGTTTCGGTGCTCATATCCGTTCATAACGAGGAACGGCACGTTGAAGAGAAGGTCAAGAATCTTCTGGAGGCGGATTATCCGCAGGGCAAGATGGAGATCGTCGTCGGTTGCGACGGCTCCACGGACCAGACTCTTGCAATCATCAAGCGACTGGCTGAAAGGAACAAGATCCGCTATTGCGTCTCGCTCGAGAGGATCGGCAAGCCCGCCATGCTCAATAAGCTGGCGCAGGAGGCCGGAGGGGAGATCTACGTCTTCGCGGATGCTCGCCAGCGCTTCGACCACCGGGCGATCCGGGAACTTGTGCGGTGCTTCGGCGACGAGAATGTGGGGTGCGTGAGCGGCGAGCTGATCATCGAGGACACGGGGGAAGGCAGCGGCCGCGGGGTCGGGCTCTACTGGAACTATGAAGTATGGCTGCGGAAGATGGAGAGCGATACGGGGTCGATGTTGGGGGCGACGGGTGCGATCTACGCGGTTCGCAAGGAGTTCTTCCATAGCTTGCCCGAAGATGTGCTGCTGGACGATATCTTCACGCCCCTGAATGCGATCATGGCGAGAAAGAGGGCCGTTTTTGAGCCGGCCGCCCGGGCCTTCGACGTGGCATCCAAGAGCACGGAAAAGGAATTCATGCGCAAGGTCCGGACTCTCGTCGGCAATTTTCAGATTTTTTCGCTGTTCGCGGAGGCTTTCAACCCTTTCCGAAGCCCTGTCGCGTGGCAGCTCTTTTCCCACAAGTTCCTGAGATTGACGCTTTCCTACTTTCTTACCCTGTTTTTTATCTCGAGTGTCTTTCTCGCGCGGGACGGTCTCCCCTACCGTGTGATACTATTCCTGCAGGTCGCTTTTTATGCCCTGGCCGTGGTTGGCCATTGTCTGGAAAAAACCCGGACAAGAATTTCGGGTGTTCCGCGACTGGCATACATCCCTTATGAGTTCTGCGTGCTGAATGCCGCGGCGGTCGTGGCCCTTTTCAAGTACCTGTCGGGAGGCATCGACATAAGATGGGACAAGTGAAGCGGTCGTCCCCATCAATCTTCCGTGAGCGCACGCATATCCAATTCCCTCATGCGCAGGTCGAATAACGATTTCCGTTCATCGTATTCCGTGCTCGCGGATTCGAGAAGCTTGAAGCAGGTCTCGATCTCTTTCGTGCGGGCATGGATCTTTATCGACAGCTCCGCAATCGCGGCGCCGTCACCGTCCCGCGACGCCGATTCGATCGCCCCGTGGAGGCGTTCAAGATCCGCCTCGGCCTTCACGATCCTGCTCTCGAATCCGGCGACCCGTTTTTCCAGGGGCTTGAGCGCCTTCGCCCGTTCGCGGGTGATTTCGGCGCGCGCCCTTCTGATCTCTTTTCTCTCCACCTTCCTGTCGCATGTTTTCTCGTCCGTATCGTCAGGGCCCGAAGCACGCTCTTCATCCCACCCCCTATCCTCGAGAAATCTCTGATAGCTCCCCTCGAACACGTTCGCACCGCCGCCCTGGAACACGATCAGCCGCTCCGCCAGCGCGTACAGCAGCATTTCGTTGTGCGTCACCATCACAACGGCGCCCTCAAAATCGTCGATCGCCTCGAGAAGGGCGTCGCACGATTCCATATCGAGATGGTTCGTCGGCTCATCGAGAAGCAGAAGGTTCACCGGCGTCGCGATGATCTTTCCGAGCATCAACCTGTTCTTCTCGCCCCCCGACAGGACCTTCACCTTTTTCAACGCCTCATCTCCCTCGAACATCATCATGCCGGCGATATTCCTCGCTCTCTGCTGATCGACCCCGGGATCCGATCGATAGATTTCCTCCAGTACGGTCTTGTCTTCAGCGAGCGCACCGACGTTCGCCTGAGCGTAATAGGCGACCGCCGCCGTCGCGTTGAATCTTATCTCGCCCGACAGGGGATCGAGTTGCCCCGCGAGCGTTCTGAGAAGCGTCGTCTTCCCCTTGCCGTTCTTCCCGACGACGCAGATCCTGTCGAACGGTCCGACCGAAACTGATAGATCCCTGAAAAGCGCTCTTTCCGGTTCGTACCCGAACGCAATGTCCCTTACATGCATGACCGGCTTGCCGTTGAACGGCTTCGACTGGAAGGAAAAATCGAGATCCTTGGTTTGCTCCAGTTTCTCGAGCTTTATGTGCTTTTCGAGCGCCTTGACCCTCGATTGAACCCGGCTCGCGAGGGTCGCCTTTGCCCTGAAGCGCCGTATGAACGCCTCGGCTTTCTTTCTCTTCTTCTCGTCGTTGAGCCTGGTCTTCTCATAGATCTCTTCGTCCATCGCCAACCGGGAGTAGAGCTTGCCGGTATCCCCCGTGATCTTACGCAGGCTCTTCCGGTAGATCCCGAGGATATGGGTGGCCACGTTGTCCATGAAACCTCTGTCATGGGTGATCAGCATAAGCTCGCCGCGCCAGCAATTCAGATACCGCGTCAGCCAGCGTATCGAGGTTATATCGAGATAGTTGCTCGGCTCGTCGAGGAGGAGCAGGTCGACCTCCCGGACGAGGACCTTCGCCAGGTTCAGCCGCACCTGAAATCCGCCGGAAAGCTCCGACGGGTGCTTGGCCACATCGGACTCGCTGAAACCGAGCCCCGCCAGGATCTTCTCCACCTTCCAATGACGGTCCTTGTCCGCTTCTGCCAGCCCCCGGCAGCCTTCTTTCAGCGTCGTATCTTCTACGAAATCGGGTTCCTGCAGGACGTAGCCGATGGAATACCCTTTCGGAACGGTGATCGCCCCCGAATCGGGCTCTTCCTCACCCGCGATGAGACGGAAAAGGGTCGTCTTCCCGGACCCGTTTCTTCCGACCAACCCCACCCGTTCCCCCGCATTCAGCCTGAAGCCGGCGTCCTTGAACAGTTCCTGAGCCCCGTAGCTCTTCGACAAGCGATCGACAATTATCATTTCAACCCGTCACGGTATCGAGTCCGTAATCTATCCAGAGAATATAGCCTGTCAGGGATTGTACATCAACAATGAGGTATGCACAGGGGTGCTGCATCCCCCGTGCAAAGGGGATTACTTCTTTCCGAGCTTGGCGAGAAGAATAAGCGTATAGATGGCCGACAGGCCGACGAGAATATACACAATCCTCGCCACGGCCGACATCGACCCGAGAATCGCCGCCACGAGATCGAATTTGAAGGCCCCGAAGAGCCCCCAGTTGAGACCTCCGACGATGATCAGAATCAGAGCTACCCAATCGAGCGCACTCAACTTCTTCATGCGCATCACCCCCTTTGAGCGATCTTATACCATTTCGAGACAAAACATGACAAGCACAATCTTGTCGCCGGGGACGGCATTAAAACTCGCTACTTCCTGGGAAACACGACGACCGCCGCATTAACCTGCGTTGACACCTGTTCGCCATCTTCCTTATACTTATCATCGAATCGTTCTTGAAAAGGAGATCATTGTGACTGAAGAGAAAAAGACCATTCCATTCGTTCCGGCCGAAACGCGGATGGCGGAGTTCACATTCCGGGCCGTGTTCCTCGGAGTCTTGATGGCGGTAATGATGGGGGCCGCCAATGCGTACCTCGGACTGAGGGCGGGAATGACGATCGCCGCGACGTATACGACTGCCGTCGTCAGCATGGCCGTGCTCAAGAGCATGAAGGGAACGCTCCTCGAAGAGAATACCGCGCGAACGGTCGGTTCAATAGGCGGGAACATCGCCACGGGCGCCATCTTTACCCTGCCGGCATTCTTCATCGCTTCGATGTGGAATCCATTCTTCTCACTCGAACATTACATCCTTTCCACCATCATGTTGGTTGTTGCCGGCATCCTGGGTATCATGTTTGTGACCATCCTGCGGCGGGTTCTGGTCGAGGACACCGAACTCCCGTTCCCCGAATCAATCGCCGCAGCCGAAATTCATAAATCCGGACAACGCGGCGTGCAGAATTCACGCTTCCTTTTCATGGGTATGGGCGTCGGCGCCTTGTTCAGCGCGCTCGTGGAATTCAAGTTCATCGCCGCCGGGTGGCAGAGGATCGTCTCGCTCTCCAAGGGCGTGTTGATGATGAGGGCGCCGGGGATGAATCCGGCGTACTTCGGCGTCGGTTATATCATCGGCCCGAAACTGGGAGCCATCAACTTCAGCGGCGGCGTATTGGCGTGGGGCCTGCTCACGCCGATGATCGCTTTTTTCATCCACCGCGGCGACCTCGGAGCGGTGGACAATTGGTCATCCGAGCTGACCTCAATATGGAAGAATTATGTCCGTTATATCGCCATCGGGGGAATGCTTGTCGGTGCCTTCTACACATTGTATAGAATGCGGAAGAGCCTTTTTACGGGAATAACCCGCTCCTTTTCCTACATGAAGAAATCCGCTTCGGACGACGCCGCGATCGTGCGCACGGAGAAAGACATCAGTATCCGCTGGTCTCTTCTCGTCATAGGAATCATAGCGTTGGTCATGCTTTCCATCTTCAACTACTTCACGCACAGCATGTTCCCGGCGGCGGTCGCCGCGATTGTGATGTTGTTCCTCGGCTTCGTATTCGCCGCCGTGTCGGGATATCTCGTCGGCATTATCGGCGTGAGCAACAACCCGACGAGCGGCTTGACGGTGTCCGTGCTTATCGTGGCGGCGCTTCTCATGGTGGGGATGGGGATGAAGGGGGGCGCCGCCATCGCCGCGGTTCTCGGCGTCGCCGCGTTTACGTGTACGAGCGTCTCGGTGGCGGGAGAAATGATGCAGGACTTGAAAGCGGGGCATATTCTCGGGTGTACCCCGTGGAGGATGCAAATCGGCGATATTTTCGGCGTGACTGCCGCGGCGCTCGTGATGTTTCTGATTCTGTCGCTGCTTCATCTGGGAGATATCAAACAGGTCGTCGGCAGCGAATTGGAGAAACTCGAGAAAAGCGGAATTACTTCCGTCGAATACAAAGGCCAGGACGCCGGTTTGACCGGAAGAGTGTATACGCTCGATGAAATACGGCGCGTGCCCCCCGAACGGCAGAACGATATTCTCGGCACCCGCGCGGGTTTCGGGGGAGAAAAACTACCCGCGCCTCAGGCAAGCTTGATGGCCGTGGTCGCCCGCGGAATCGTCGAGGCCAAAACGGAATTTATTCTCATCATCGTTGGCGTGCTGATGGGCTGCGCATTCATCATGATGCAGGTAAAAAGCCCGATGCTCATCAGCGTCGGCATGTATCTGCCCATCGATACCTCCTTTGCAATTTTCGCGGGCGGTTTGATGAAGGGACTGTTCGATGCGATTGCCGAGAGGCGGAAGCTGGAACCCGGCACAAGGGAGAAGATGAACAACGCCGGCGTGCTGCTTGCTTCCGGCCTGATCGCGGGGGAAGCGTTGCTCGGATTGCTGTTCGCGGGGCTCGCATTCGGCGAGGTCAAGCTGTTTCATATGTTCGAGTCGCCGTCATATTTGTTGAGCTTGGTCTGCATCGGCATCATCGGATTCATGCTCGTGCGGATTCCTTTGGCTGAACGCGGAGAACAGGAGCGCTCATAGCAGTGAGTCAAGACAAAGGCAGTTTCTTCGGGCTCGGCATCGCACCCGGTCTCCTCGAGGTGCTCGATGCGCTTAAATTCACCGTCCCGACACCCATTCAGGAAACGGCGATCCCGATCGCGATTGAAGGCAAGGACGTCATCGGCGTCGCGCAGACCGGAACGGGCAAGACGCTCGCATTCGGAATTCCCATGGTCCAGCGCCTCGCCCAGGGCAGGGGCAGGGGGCTTGTGCTCGTGCCCACCCGCGAGCTCGCCCTTCAGGTCACCGAGGATCTGACGAAGCTCGTCCGCGCTTTCAAGCTCCGGACCACCGTCGTGATCGGCGGCGAATCGATGGGCCGCCAGATCCGGCAATTGAAGGAACATCCGAACATCATCATCGCGACTCCCGGCCGCCTCAACGACCATATCGAGCACCGCCAGGTCCGGCTCTCCGACGTCACTATTCTGGTGCTCGATGAGGCCGACCGCATGCTCGACATGGGCTTTCTCCCGCAGATCGAGCGCATCCTCAAGCTTGTCCCGAGGAAACGGCAGACCATGCTCTTCTCGGCCACCATGCAGCCGAGCGTCCTCACGATCGCGGCCCGGTACATGCATCTCCCGGTTCGCACCGAGATCGCGCCGTCCGGCACGGCGCCGGACCTGGTGACGCAGGAGATCCTTTTTGTTCACAAGGAGCGCAAGGGCCAGCTTCTCGGGCAGCTGCTCACGCAGTACACGGGGTCCGTGCTGCTTTTCGTGCGGACAAAGCGCGGCGCCAGCAAGGTGGCGAGGCTGCTGCGTTCCATGGGTCACGCCGCTGCCGAGATCCACGCCGATCGGTCGCAGCCGCAGCGCAAGGAAGCCTTGCGAGGGTTCAAGACCGGCGAACACCGCATCCTTGTGGCCACCGACATAGCCGCGCGAGGCATCGACGTCAAGGATATCGAGCTCGTAATCAACTATGACCTGCCCGACGATATCGGGAACTATGTGCACCGCATCGGCCGCACGGGCCGCGCGGGCAAACGGGGACATGCAATCGCGCTCGCCACGCCGGATCAGCGCAGTGACGTGAGAGATATCGAACGGTTCATGCGCGCCGCGATCCCGGTGTCGCCGCATTCGGACATCCCCGCCGAAGAGCTCGCGCCGGCGCGGAAGGCGGTTCCGCCGTTCGGCAGGACTCCGCGCCGCGCGCCTCCCCGTCTCAAGATCAGATAGGGCGCCCAATGATCAGAGTCTCATGTATTGTCGGCATGACGCTCCTGATCGTGTCGGAAGCTTCCGTGCACGTCGACTCCTGCACCAATCTCATCGTGACGAAAGGGGCGTCCGCCGACGGCTCCGTCATGATCACGTACACGTGTGACGGAGAATTCTACCCGCGCATGAACTACGAGCCCGCCGCCGATCACGCCGCAGGTGAATTCATGGAGATCAAAGACTGGAGCGGCAAGGTCAGAGGGAAGATCAAACAGGTTCCGCATACGTACGCGGTGGTCGACCTCATGAACGAACATCAGCTCGTGATCGGAGAGACGACCTTCACGGGGCGCGAGGAGCTCGAGAATCCGGACGGCCTGCTTCACTACTGGGTGCTCATGCGGCTCGCGCTCCAACGGGCGAAAACGGCGCGGGAAGCGATCGAGGTCATCGCGGCGCTCGTCGACGAGTACGGCTACGCGAGCGAAGGGGAATCGATTTCGATCGGCGACCCCAACGAGGCGTGGCTCATGGAGATCATCGGGCCGGGACCGGGCGGGAAGGGCGCCAGCTGGGTGGCCCTCAGGATCCCCGACGGGTACGTCCCGCCCCCAGATGCCTTTCTTCTTATATTCATGTCCCGAATGATTCCGGTTCCCCAGGCATAACCATTTGCAGGCGTCTGACAACTATGCGAGAATGAATGAAGAACCGTTTCCCGCAGTTGGTCCAAGAAATACTGTTCTTGGTCTCTCTGGCAATCTCGGTTTTCTCCGGATGCATACACGTCACACACCCATCGAATGTCAGGCCGGGGTTGTCCGCCGATATCGTGGGGGGCGTCAGCGAGGAGCATTACCGCGCGGATACGGAATGCAACGGATGTCAGAGAGATGAACCGGTCTCGGGAAACGTCAATGTCTTTCAGATGAATCTGGCGTGGGGAAAAAGGCTGGAAGGCGGCGACGCCCTCCGTGCCGGATTGATGGTCCCTCTATCGATGAATAATGCAAGCGCGCTGGTCGCCGTGGGCG
>Ga0315289_10004718_pt1 | contig 20250 bp, 20 predicted proteins | sample YL17G11_40_MG_FD_203452 | JGI IMG/M metagenome (GOLD analysis project Ga0315289, IMG submission 203452) | Sediment microbial communities from Yellowstone Lake, YNP, Wyoming, USA - YL17G11_40 | ecosystem: Environmental > Aquatic > Freshwater > Lake > Sediment | place: USA: Wyoming | collected... | reverse complement strand
CCAACCGTCCAAGATGGCGCAATCTGACCCCCTGATCATGCAACTCCTGGATCTCACTATCGATCACATTCTCAAAGATCCGCATCAATCCCTGCACTTCTGCATTGGGTCGTCCCCAGTTCTCAGTTGAAAAGGCATAAATCGTCAGGTATTTGATGCCAAACTCGATGCAAGCTTCAATGATACGGCGCAGGTTTTCGGTGCCTGCCCGATGACCTGCCATACGCGGTAAGCCGCGCGCCAATGCCCAGCGCCCATTGCCGTCCATGATGATCCCAATATGGGTGGGGATTTTTTCCGGCAGAGCGTCCTTTTTTTCGGGGCTCATACTTCCATAATTTCCTTTTCTTTACGCACTCCAAAGTCGTTAACTAGTTCGATGTATTTATCCGTTAACTTTTGTAGATTATCTTCACCCTCTTCGAGCTCATCTTCCGAGATCAATTTCTCGTGTTCAAACTCGCGCAGGTCCTTTATCCCATCCCGCCTGACGTTGCGTACTGCCACGCGAGCCTCCTCCAACCGGGTGTGAACCAGCTTAACCAGATCACGCCGGCGTTCTTCAGTCAATGGTGGCAGATTCAAACGAATTACCTTGCCGTCGTTATTAGGTGTCAGACCAAGGTCAGAAGCCATGATCGCTCGCTCAATATTACGCAATGTGGCTGCATCAAAGGGACGAATCATCAACATGCGGGATTCAGGAACACTAATCGTTGCCAGTTGCATCAATGGCGTCGGCATCCCGTAGTATTCGACCGATAATTTCTCGACCAATGCCGGGGAAGCCCTTCCAGTGCGGATACCCGCCAGGTCTTCCTCTAATGCCTCAAGTGCTCCTTTCATGCGCTCTTCACCTTCGTTATGTGCTTCTTTTAGCATAGAGGCCTCCATATCCGATGCTCTTGGATGAGTAAACTACCAAAACTGGTGACTGGGTTTGGATTTATATTCTTCCTATAGGATACTCGAAAATAGTCTCAGAGAAAAGGGTGAATTAAGGAGAAGATACCATGATGACATTATTCCCATCCTTTCGCGACTTTCCTGGTCATCAGATAAACCCATCGCATTTCCATGGGCTTCTAACAGTTTCACGGTATATTCATCTATGTTGAGGTCAGCCCAAACCACATCCCGGCACTTATCCTGAGCTTACCAGTGTACCGACCGCCTCACCATAAACTGCTTTTAGCAGTGCTCCCGGTTGCCACATATTGAGCACCAGGATGGGCAGGTTGTTGTCCATGCATAGTGAGATGGCAGTACTATCCATTACTTCCAGTCGACGATTGATCGTCTCCATATGGGTCAATTGGTCGAAACGCACTGCCTTGGGATTCCGGATCGGGTCTGAGTCATATACCCCATCAACTTTGGTGGCTTTAATCAGCACATCAGCACCAATTTCCATGGCTCTTAGTGCCGCTGCGGTATCGGTGGAGAAATATGGGTTGCCTGTTCCACCACCAAAAATGACCACGCGTCCCTTTTCAAGGTGCCGGATGGCTCTGCGGCGGATATATGGCTCAGCTACAGCCCGCATCTCCACCGCAGATTGAACACGGATGTACATTCCCATCCGTTCCATGGCATCCATCAGGGCGAGTGCGTTCATCACGGTGGCTAACATGCCCATGTAATCTGCCGTAGCCCGGTCCATCCCACGCTGGATGCCGGTCCGCCCTCGCCACAGGTTTCCGGCACCAATCACAATAGCCACATCCACATTTTCCTGGCGCACATCGGCGATAATCTTCGCCACCAATTCCGCTTGTTCAGGGTGGATTCCTAATCCATCCGCCCCACCCAACGTTTCACCACTCAGCTTGAGCAAAATGCGCTTGTATTTTAACGTTCGTTCCATCTGAACCTCCAGGGTTGTGCCAGGTGCATGTTGTTCCGATTATAATTTTTTGGTTATCTCTATTTTAACAAAAAAGCCAACCCGAAGGTTGGCTATTTTTACTAGGATTGAGCTTCCTCGCCCACTTCCCAGCGGGCGAATCTTCGAATGACGATGTTCTCACCGATGGCGGCAATGTTTTGGTTGCGCAAATCCTCGAGGGTAATTTCTTCATCACGCACGTAGGTTTGGCGTAGCAGGCAGTGATCGTTATAGAACTTCTCCAGCTTGCCTTCCACAATCCGCTCAATTACCTTCTCGGTCTTCCCTTCTGCCAAAGCGAGGTTACGCGCTTTCTTGCGTTCCTCATCTACCACTGCAGCGGGGATATCTTCCACTCGGACCCACTTGGGAGCACCAGCTGCAATCTGTAATGCCACTTCATGCGCAAACTTGCGGAACGCCGCTGAACGAGCGACAAAGTCCGTCTCACAATTTACTTCAACCATCACACCCACTCGCCCATTACCGTGCGAGTAAAGCTCCAGCATACCTTCTAAGACCTCACGGTCTGCCCGCTTGGCAGCTTTTGCCAGGCCTTTTTCGCGCAAGTATTCAATCGCCTTGGCAAAATCTCCATTATAAGTTTCGAGGGCTTTACGGCAATCCAGGACGCCTGCTCCGGTCTCTTCACGTAATTGCTTGATTAGTTCGATACTGATTGCCATGATTATTCCTTTTTCCGTCTGCTTTTCTTCTTAGGTTTATCGTCCTCAGTGGCAGCCTCTTTGGTCTTCTTAGCCTTAGTTGCTGAGACTTTGATCTCATGCTCTGCAGCATCTGACTTTTCGGTCTCATGCTCCTCAGCAACTGACTTTTCAGTCTCATGCTCTTCAGCAACTGACTTTTCGGTCTCATGCTCTTCAGCTACTGCCTCTTCGGGTTCTTCGACTTCAGTAGCCGGCTCTACGCTCTCTTCTTCGCCAATCAGCTCACTAACTTCTTCCTCGGCAAGCTGGAATTCTTCCCCTTTTTCTTCCTCAAGCTTTTCAACGATCTCTTCAATCTCAGCCTCAGCGATATCCTTGGGGTGTGTAACCAGCTTTGCCAGGGTAGCTTCACCGAGAAGCTCCTCATCGGTTAGCTCAGCTTCTTCCACAGCCGCTCGTGCGATTGTGCGAACTTCTTCTTCTACAATCTCTTCCTTACGTGCTCCTAATCCTTCCATGGCAGCATCCGCGATTTTACCAACTACGAGCTTGATGGCACGAATGGCATCATCATTGGAGGGAATGACGTAATCGACATTGGAGGGATCGCAGTTTGTATCCACCATGGCAACCACGGGGATTTTGAGCAGGTTAGCCTCATGAATAGCGGTAAATTCGCGTGAAACATCAACTACAAATAGCATGTCTGGAGGGCGGACCAGCTTGCGCACACCGCTTAGAAGACCTTCCAGGCGATCGATCTCACGCATGATGATCAACCCCTCTTTCTTGGTGATGCGACCAAAATCACCGCTATCGCGCATACGCTCCAGGCGCTCGAGCTCGTTAATCCTCTGGCGGATAGTTCGCCAGTTGGTCAGTGTGCCACCCAACCAGCGTGCAGTCACATAAGGCATGCTGGCGCGGGTTGCCTCGAGTTGGATTGTTTCCTGAGCCTGGCGTTTGGTGCCAACAAATAACACTACTCCTCCGTTGGCAACTGCATCACGAACGACGTTGTAGGCTATATCCAATGCCTTTGAGGTTTTCTGTAGATCGATGATGTGAATGCCATTGCGCTCGGTAAATATATACGGCTTCATGGCTGGGTGCCACTTATGAGTGCGATGCCCAAAATGGACACCTGATTCCAATAATGACTTCATGGGAACGACTGCCATATTCTTTTTTTCTCCTTTGCGTTTTTCCTCCGCCTTCCTCATCCCAGCCGGGACCGCCAGTGAGACGTCATCTCACCTGTTCTGCGGCACGCACCGGTTGGTCAGAAAGCGTGTGGGATAAGAGTTCACCTGCTTTGCACAGGCATAACCGCTCCCGCCTGAGGCGGGAGCGGGTTGGAGTATACCATAAGTTAACTGAATTCGTCCATAAATTGATTACTCAATCAAGAAATGTATTATCAACATATACACCTGCCATCAAGAGTAAGCCTCTAGGGTGATAAAACCAGGTGTGCCTTGGCAGAGCTTTCCACTTGCTGTTTGCCCCACAGCATTGGATGGTATTGGATGGTCCGCCACAGATCGGCCTGATCAGCATAATTGCTATGGAAGGCATGACCCGATTCCCCGGTTGTGATCACCGAGAGTGAAGCTGGCAGGTCGCTGATATCGACGATCATTCGCTCTGAGGGAAGCGATACCACCTGATAAGCTTTCGTTGGATCGGTTTCCGATGCATCCCAGGCAGTGTTATCAACGATTGAGCTTCCACCTGACGTCTGGTAAGGCCCCCGGTTGAATATAGCCTCGATCGGGCCGATCCCGGAGGTGCCCAAGGATTGGTTGTGGAAGGTCACCGTATGGAGCTCACCCCAGGTCCACTTGGCTGCATTGCTGCCCAGCACCTTTTCTAGCTCGGTCACGGTATCTGAAAATGCCAGGGTAAGGATGTCATCGCGTGTCTCTTTGGTGGCAGTATTTTTATCATCCCACCAGGCGCTATCTGGCGTCTGCACCAGCTTACGCATAACCTCGAACCAGTTGTCCCCACCATCGGGCCAATAATCCTCGGGTAAATTATCATGGAAAGTTCGCCCAAGCACCGCCCGCCAAAAAACGTTATAGACTGCGGGTGCCGCCTGGTCCATCTGGTTTTGATAATCCCAACTTTTGAGCACATCTCGTACCGTGATCAAATGCTCGTCTTGCAGGTTGAGCTGCAACAGCAAGGGCACCATGAAAGCCGCAGAAGCATTATAGTCATCACCGTGCATCTTCTGGATATAGGCTGCATCGATGGGTCCAGGCGCGGTCTCGATCATTTGGACGATACGCGCCGCCCGGAAACCATAATCCCATTCATCACTGATTAAATAGGGGTAGGTAGCCCCTACTACTTCATTGTTTGCGCTGACAATATAACCCGCTGGTGGGTTATATGCGTTTGGGAGCTTGTCGAATGGGATGTATCCCTGCCATTCGTACTCGTCTGTCCAGCCAGGCACGGGGTATTCACCGTTGTGACCCGGCAGCCGGATGGGGATCTTGCCCGGCGTCTGATAGGCAATATTTCCGTCAATATCCGCAAAGACCATGTTTTGCGCCGGTACGGCAAAATAAGTCGCCGCCTGGCGGTACTCAACCCAATTCTGGGCAGTATCAAAGCCAAAAATGGCTTTGAAAATATTGGCTGGCTCAAGCGCTGTCCAGCGCATCGAGATGGCAAAGTCGGATGGCAGGGCGACCCCCCAGGTGTCCTGTATTTTCTTATTGTCAGTCGGGTTATCATACACCACTGGTCCATGTCGGGTGTACCTTACCGTCAGATCAACTGGCTTTGACCCCGCCACATTAATCGTTTCATTCACCAGGACCATGTCCACCCATTGACCATTGACCTCATACTGGTTGGGATTGGCAGGGTTGATTTTCTCGATATACAGGTCCAGTACATCCGGCCCCACATTGGTAAATCCCCAGGCGATGCGGTCATTATGACCTACGATGACCCCCGGTACTCCCGCAAAAGAAAAACCGGTGACGTTATACGGGCACGCCGAGTTCACGGGGGAGCAGTGCAAGCCAATCTCGTACCAGATGGAAGGCATCTGCTCGCTCAAGTGCATATCATTAGCCAGGAAGGGTTTCCCGGTGGAAGTGCGCTTTCCCGCAATCACCCAGTTGTTGGAGCCGATGTCATTGCCTGATGGTCCCAAAACTGCATCCACCTTTGCCATGCTTACAGCCAGGCTCTGGAAAGCCGGAGCCAGGTCAATCAACGATTGGATCCCTTGGGATGGAATGGCCGCTCCACTTGGAGTAGTGCTGATTGAAAAATTGGGTACCACCACCGGATGGTCAGCCGGGTAAGGTGGGAATATCTCCGCGATTTGCTGTGGGGTTAGAGTCTTTAATAAGATTGCACGCTCGATCTCTGACTTACCCTGGCTGGATAGATCCCATGCCATGACTTTCCCCCAGGTGAGGGTATTTACTGGCTGCCACGGTTCAGGGGAGTAACCAGGGGTGATCAGCTTTAGGACTGCGTATTCCAGGCTTAAGGCAGCACCCTTATGGTCTGCCAGGTAAGCATTCACCCCATCTGCATACGCCTGTAAGAGCGCCTGTTCATCGGCATTCATTGCACTCAGCTCTTTCTGGGCTATGCGTGCCCAACCCAGCGTTCGCAGGAAGCTATCCGTATCCAGTTCTGTCTTACCAAACATCTCCGACAGCCTGCCCGAGCCGATATGGCGCCAAAAATCCATCTGCCAGAAACGGTCCTGGGCATGCATGTAGCCCTGGGCAAAAAACAGGTCGTGAGGTGTCTTGGCATAGATCTGAGGGATGCCAAAGCTGTCCCGGTAAATATCAATCGGTGAAACCAAACCGCTTATTTTCACTTCACCACTGGTGTGCGGAAAAGAGCTGCGTGCGAGGTAAACGCCAACCGCCCCCAGGACGATGGCAATCACGACCACAACGCTGATGATGGTTAAGAGCACGCGCAGGAACTTGGATGACATATCGCCTCCTTTGGCAAGGAAAGTGGTATTACTGGGTTCCAATATTCAGCTGTCTGGGTGCGGGAATGGATAAAAAGACCCGCCTGAGGGGATATTATCCGTCAAGATATCGGATTTCGCAAGGGAGAATATGATAGGATCCACCTATCAGCTTGAGATTAAAAAGTAAAACCGGCATATGCCGGTTTTGCTTGACCTCATTCCAGGATGATTACAATTCTTGGTTTTTAAAAATAAGCCAGGCTGCCAACAGAGGGACCACAATCAATCCTATGCTGATCCCAAAAGCAGTCCATGAGGTTGTGGTATCACCGAACATCAGGCGCGTGCCCCAGGTGATCAATTCACCTGGCAGATACTTACCTAACCCCGGGATGGCGCCAACCAAACCAAGGATGACCATCAAACCCAAAGCCGTACCACCTGCTGCGGCTTGTGATCTGGTGATCGTGCTGCAGAACAGGGTCACAGCCACAAAAACCAACACGTAAATGAATATGAGCACATTCAACACCAGCCAGTGAAGGATATTCATTGCTTCGAACAGGAGCAAGGTGTAATAATAGCAGGCAATACCAGCCGCAGCCAGGGCGATGGCGAACATTACTGCCAGGCCAAGAAACTTAGCGCCTAAAAAGGCACCCCGCGGCAAAGGCTTAACCAACATCATGGCGGCTGTGCCCTTGTCCTTCTCTTGCGCAACGGTGCCCATGCTGAGCAACAAAGCCAGGATGATACCAAACTGTGCCATATTCTTTATATACTGGCCAATGGCATCCATCACCGTTGGGGGTGGCATCTGGATCGAAATTCCACCCGTAGGAATGAGTGTGATCAGCTCAGGTGTGAATTTAGCTAAGAGCGGTGATGTCAATCCAAAGAAGACCAACACGATCGCCACAACCATAAGCCGGTAGCTACGAATTAATTCCAGCCACTCCTTGCGAAATGCGACGAATACACTCATTTATCCGCCTCCTCCTGACCAACCAACTGCAGGAAAACATCTTCCAAAGAGGGGCGTAAGACCTCATAACGAGCCAAAATCAGCCCAGCTTGTGTGATAGAGGTTAACAATTCCCTCTTGGCTACTTCAATATCAGTGACGTTCACACGTGCCACGAGACCTTCAAGCACAATTGATTTCACCCAGCGCTCTCGTTGTAGTGCCTCACTCCAGTTTACAAACCCTGCAGCAGTCTGAGAGTCAACCTCCACTTCAAAGGCGGGTATGGCATATTGAGCCAGTAGAACTTCCCGCGGGGCCGCAGTCACCAGCTTGCCTCGATTGATGATCCCCACCGTATCGCAGACGCGTTCCACATCTGCCAAAATATGGGTGGACATGAACACAGTGCATTGCCCGCGCAGCTGCTCTATGAAATCAAGTACTTCCTTACGCCCTACCGGGTCTAGGGCACTGGCTGGTTCATCCAGGAACAGCACCTTGGGGCGGTTCAACAGCGCCTGTGCCAATGCCAGCCGCTGGCGCATGCCACGTGAGAACCCCCCAATCCGCCTTTTAGCTGCCTCTTCCAGACCTGCCAGCGCCAGGAGCTCTTTGGCCCTGGCAGAACGCATTGCGCTTGGCAATCCAAATACACGTCCCACATAATCCAGGAATTCGCGTGGTGTCATCCATGGGTAAAATGCAGGCTCTTCGGGTAGGAAACCGATCTGCTGGGCAATCTCGTGCCGGTTACCAGTCACCTCTTTTCCGAACACCCAGGCCTGCCCGCTGGTGGCATGTGCCAGACCGGTGATGATGCGAATGGTAGTGGTCTTGCCTGCCCCATTAGGTCCGAGAAAGCCAAAGACCGTTCCTTCCTCCACGCTCAGGTTTAAACCATCCAAAGCGATTACTGTTCCAAAAACTTTGCGTAGCTCCTCAGTGCGTATGGCGATCATGTTTCTATTCTTCCCGCCCAAAGATGAAATAGATAATCGGACCGATGAGCTCACCTATTACGATCACGATCACCCATAACCACTTGGGACCACGCGTTTTTTCGCGACGGATCAAATCCACCAAAGCCACGATCATCAGGACCAGTTGAAGCAGGACAATTGGGATGATAAAGGGGAGTAGCTGTAGAATCCTCTCCAAAGGAGTGATTACTTGTTCCATCCTTCAATCCTTTCTTGATGTGTCAGGGGAGTAGCCAAGTTTTGGTTAATCATAAAGAGAACACTATATTTTAAATCAGCGAGCAGATGAATTTTACTCTCACTCGCCTATTGCCACTACAAATGCGATGGCATGGTTTTGGGTGTGGCTCAAGCTTAGCGACCAGGTGTTCAGGTGTTGCTCTTCTGCCAATCTCTGTGCGGGGCCATGAAGGTTCAGGATCGGCTCGCCTGAGGCCCCCCGACAGATCTCAATATCATGCCATGAGATCGTACCAATACCTGTGCCAAATGCCTTTGCAACCGCCTCCTTGGCTGCGAAGCGGGCTGCCAGAGAGGCCATATTCTTACCATTTTCAGCTAGCTCGATGGAAGTGAATAAGTGGTGCAGTAATCGTTGGTTGTACCGGAGGTAGGCAGAAGTGAAACGGTCAATTTCGATTAAGTCTACTCCCGTTCTCAAGCTTGGCATACCATCCTCGCTTTATTGTCCTGGCGTATCAAAAGATCCAGCAGTGGCAATCGCCAGGTGCTCTGGGTGGAGATAACGTTGGGCGGTCTCCAGGATTTCTGCCGGGGTGATTGCGCGGATCAGATCAGGATAGCGCTGGTAATAATCCAGGCCTAAGCTGTAGCGTTCCAGGTTTAGCAAGGCAGACGCAACCCCAGCATTCGATTCAAGCGAGAGGGGCAACCGCCCAATATAATTTGCCTGGCTGTCCGCCAGCTCCTCACCGGTGACAGTCTCGCTGATAAAACGAGCGATCTCCTGGCGCATAAGCGCAATGACCTTTTCGAGGTTGCTTGGGTCAACTCCTGCAATAAAAAGCCAGGGTCCTGGGCCAATCCCACCACTGAGGCTGGATGAGGCATGGTATGCCAACCCTGATTTCTCTCGAACCGATTCGCCAATCCGCCCGTACATCCCGAATTGACCCAGGATGTTATTCCCGAGTGAGGCCACCAGGAAGTCAGCAGAGCGGCGGGGGGGTCCTGCCACTCCCATCACGATATCCGCCTCAGACTTGCCAGGTATGTTCACCTGGCGGGAAATCGTGCCACTTAATGGCTTCAAAGATGGAAGATCAGGCTGGATGGGCTGTTTGGGGTTTTCCCAATCACCCATAAAACGGATGACCGACTCCAACGCTCGCTCTGTGCCAACACCGCCGACAATGGAAATGACCATCCCACTCGGCCCAAAATGCTTCTCATGAAATGCAACCAGGTCTTCACGCTTGATCGAGCGAATTGTTTCGGGGTAGCCATCTTCAGGCCGGCTGTAAGGGTGCCCGGCATAAACCAGCTCATCGAACGCAAGTGAAGCTACTTCAGTGGTATCTTGAGCGCGCATAGCCAGGCCGGTAAGGAGTTGGGCACGCAAGCGTTCAACCTGATCCGCAGGAAAGACCGGCTGGCGTAAAGTTTCTGCTAGAGTACCAATGAGTAAATCCAGGTCCTCTGCCAAAGCGTGACCATAGTACCCAATTGAATGGGTGCCGCCATCGATACCAAGACTGGCTCCATTCGATTCCAGACCGTCATAGATTTGCTGGAAGTCATGTTGGGTAGTTCCACGCATAAGAGCTAAGGCAGTGAAACCCGCCAAACCTAACTTGTCATCCGGCTCAAATATGGCGCCTGATGAAAGGTAACCTGTGACCACCACGGAGAGACTGCTGAGGTTGGGGCGGACGAGGACAACGATGCCATTGGTGAGTTCTCGCCGGATGATATCATCAGGACCTGGGAGTGAATGGATGGTCAAGGGTCAAATGCTCCTGTTTTATATTACTATGGACAACCAACGCTTTCAGTCATTATTGAGGTGTTGTATTGGGTAGATACACACCCAGGGTGCGATTCTGTGGTCGCAGGCAAGTCTGGGCAAGTCGCTGGACATCTGCTGGGGTAACCGCTGCCAGGCGCTCGAGGTATGTTGTGAACCAGTCGACTGTAGCAAACATCTCCGCAAATCCCAGCCAAAATGCCTGGTTAGAGATCGACTCACTCCCATAAGCAAAGATGGCGCGCGCTTGTTTCAATGCCCTCTCAAGTTGCTCGACAGGGGGAGGGGCATCCTGCAATTGCTTGATTTCTGCTTCCATGGCGGCGATGCAATCACTGGCAGTGTGTTTGGGATGGACTGTGATCACTGTTGTATATAAGTATGGATCAATTGTGGCCTGCAAACCTCCATTTACACTGACCGCCAGCTCTTTCTCCACCAGCGCTTTATACAAGCGGCTGGTTTTATTGGTCACACCCCCCCCGAACATATTTAGATTCGTAGGGCCGGTGAGCAAGCTATCCAAAAGGTTTAGGGCAAAGAAATCAGGATCATCTGCTTTAGGAGCCCGATATGAAACCTGGAGGTAAACTGTCTCGCCAGGTCCCTCCACCGACACGCGCCGTTCGCCTGCTTGAGGTGGCTCAGCACGCACCAAACGAGGTAGTTGTGCACCAGCAGCAAGTGGCTCATAAAGCTCCCGTACGCGCTCAAGTATGCTCTGGGTCTCAAAATCCCCCGCGATGGATAGTACAGCATTATTAGGGACATAGTAAGTCCGGTAGTGACGGTATATGTCCTCGCGCTGCATCGAATACAAGTCTGTTAAATCCCCGATGATTTCATGGTGATAGGGATGGACTCGGAATGCCGCCGATTGTACTTCCTCGCTCAAGCGGAACAGGGGCTCGTTTTCACTTCCCTGGCGCTCCGAGATGACTACGGTGCGCTCAGAGCTGACTTCATTCGGATCAAACAGGCTATTGAACATTCTGTCAGCTTCCAGTTGCAGTGCTAGGTCGATCTTATCCGCGGGCAAGGTCTCGAAAAATGAGGTCCAATCCAGGAAAGTAAAAGCATTTAGGTAACCGCCCTCGCGTGAAATCGCCCGGTCCAGGGCACCGAGCGGGAATTCGGGAGTGCCCTTAAACATCATATGCTCCACCCAATGTGAAGCACCGGTTAGTCCGGGCACCTCGTCACGTGAGCCAACGCGGTACCAAATCCATTGGCTGATGATTGGTGAGGTGTGTATCTCTTTCAGCAAGACTTGCAAGCCATTGGATAGCGTTAATTGGGTGAGTGATGCATTCATTGGATAACAACTTCAAAGCGTGGTTTTATTTGGGTAGACAAAGCAATTATAGAATTTATAGGATTATTGTTTGCCAAAAAAGATGCTACACATCCAGCCAGACCACCATTGGTCGCATAATGAAAACTCTTGTGGAGAATTGAAAGACGAACTTATAATCGTCTTATAGGGTTCAATTATTCCTTGCAAACCGACAATGGATTGGTGCAAATCAGTTTGGTCAATGGCAATGTCCACCGGAACTTGCATGGATACTGGAACCGTTACACTTATGGGAACAGTTGTGTCGACAGGGATGGTCATATTAAAATTGGCTTGGATGGGTGTGCCTGCTGGCAGGGTGAGATCGGTCGCTACCGCCGTATTATTCAGGATGATATAAGCACCTGGGATTCGGGTGTCTTGTGCCAATGACAATTGCGTGCTCTGATTAATCGGTAGGTCAAAGACTACCGGTAGGTTATCCTGTAACTGCACCTTGGTCTGAACAGGGACCGTGGTGACAATGTGCGCTTTATCCATCAGTGCCAGAGTATCAGATGTTCCATTCACCAGACCTTTTGCGATGAGAGCTTTAAGTGCAAAAAAATTGTGCCCGAATGAGATCAGAATTGCAATTAATACTATATTTACCATCAACGAAAATATGCATGCCACTGTCCAGAAGGCCGGTAAATATTTACCTTGATAGGTGAGCTTTTGCAGGCGTGGAGAACGGAGGTACTGATCTTGGGCATTCTTGAACCACAATTTAACTCGATCGAATGCTTGTTTGATCCGTTCGTTTACATAACTCTCGGATACCGTCTCAGGCGTTGGTTGAGACTCGGGATTTGTTTCAGTCTGGACTTGTGGCTGAGGTTCGAATTCTGTTTCCGGCCGGTCCGGCTTGGAATTATCCATGAGTTACCTCCTGTAAGTGAATAAGCTGAATATAGCACAAACAGGCTGATTAGGAAAGCTTATTACATGGATGGGCATGGAAGAAATTAGGTAGACGAATTCGTAATTTTCTCTTGTGAAATTAACCCCCTCAAGCTAAAATATTGAAATGCGCCTGCTCTGGCGGGAATGATCACTTGCCATGTGAAACGATTTTGCAGGCGAGCACGATTAATTTACTCAGACGGCGAAAGCCGTCTTTTTGAGGAGAATTGAATTTGGCAGAGGCACCTATCGGGAAATACCTCGTTGCAGTCATTGGAGCTGGTCCAGCCGGGCTCTTTGCTTCCAGGCTCCTTGCGCTGAACGATGTACATGTTGTGCTCCTGAACCGGGATATTATCCCAGGCGGGTTGGCAGAGTACGGCATTTATTTTGACAAATACAAGATGAAAGAAGGTCTGCGCAAACAGTTCCAACAAATCTTGGACCTCCCTGCCATCGATTACTTTGGTAATGTCATCGTAGGTGACAAAGGTGATTTTCGCTTACCAGATTTACGCGCCCTGGGCTTTCAGGCGTTGTTAGTCACCGTAGGCGCTCAAGGGACCAAGTGGTTGGGTCTGCCTGGTGAAAACCTGGTGGGGGTCTATCATGCCAAGGATCTGGTATTTCACTATAATTTATTGCCCCCATTCAGCACCAAGGATTTCCGCATAGGCAAACGTGTGGCACTGATTGGCGCGGGGAATGTTATGTTGGACATTGCCCATTGGTTGATCGGTGAGCTGAAGGTGGATGAAGTCGTCGCCGTCGTACGTAGAGGTCCAAATGAAGTTAAATTCTCGAAAGAAGAGCTGAAAATCGTGGTCCACAATCTGGACCTGGCTAAATTGTTCTCAGAGATTGAACGTGCCCGGCCCATCGCGGATGCAGTAGGTCAGAACGTGGATGAGGCGAAAGACTATATCCTTTCCGCACTACCCAAAGGGCTGCCTCCAGTCTCGAAGACCCGCTTCTATTTTGACTTTTTAGCTTCACCCAGCCGTATTGTGGGTAATGAGCAGGGGTTTGTCAATGGCCTGGAAGTAGAGGATACCACTCTGGTATGCGCAGAAGGCGAAGTGCAAGCCAAAAGGTTGGGTACAAAGCGCATCCTGGATGTGGACACGGTGATATTTTGCATTGGAGACAAGGTGGATGAATCGTTTGGCTTACCAGTTCGCCACAATGCTTTTGTTAAGCATCCCAATCCCCTTCACCTTGTGGATGGGCTGTCGTTCGAAGCCTATGATCCAGATCTAAATCGTCCGGTCGACCGCGTGTTTGTGGCAGGCTGGTCACGCGAGGCCAGCAGCGGGTTGGTGGGTGTGGCGCGTAAGGACGGTGAGAATGGCGCCAGGGCCGTGCTGGATTATCTCCAATCCGCACCAGGGTTGATGAATCCAACCAGTATCCTGGACGAATTTACAGCTAAATTGGATAAGCTGAATAAGCCTATCATCCATAAATCTGACTTGCAAAAGCTGGTTGAAGTTGAAATTATGGAAGCCGAAAAATCAGGCCTGCCAGCCTATAAATTCCCAACCAACGATGAGATGCTGGCAGCCATGGGGCTTAAAAAAACCGTTACTGGCTAAGCTATCTTTCCTAAGACAGGACATACGATTGAAGGTCGCCTACACGGGGCTGAGGTTTTTTATATGGGATCAGCAGGAGCAGACCAATGGCGATGACCACCTCACCCGCCATAACTCCAATCTGTTGGTAGATGCCAAATATAGGTATGGTGGGGTAATTGTTGCTGCCAAAGCCGAATATATCTGCCATGCCGCATGCAACTGCGATGACGTACCCAGTACTGACCAGTCGTAAGCCTATATCTGAGGCGATTGATTTCTGTCCGCCGTTCCATAATGCTGCCAGACTGATGTATCCACCCAGGCAAATGATGCCAAGCCCCACCAGGAATGTGGCAATTTGCACAAAACCGACCACCGGGCTGCGATCCAATCCAAACAGTCCAGGCTCAGCACCCAGTAAGTAAATGATGAAACCAAGTATGGTCACCCCCAAACCTAAACGGATGCGAAATCTCCCATTCGTCTTACGAACAGGCGAAGCATCTGTCACAAGACCTCCGGTAAGGTATTCTGAAGTTGAACCAGCCAATTTCCGCCACAGATGCCGATAATATCAGCCTCAGTATACCCCTTTTGAATCAGAATTGGAATAATTTTACGTATATCAGCAATGCTGTCGATCTCGATGGGGACAGATGGTAAGCCAAACCCGCCATCGAAGTCGCTGCCAATACCGACGTGTAAAGCATCGCCTGCCATCTGACAGACGTAATCCATTTGGGCGACAACGTAATCCAAGGTAACACTTGCGCGCCCCCCAGCCTCCTTCCAATTGGGTCGCAGGAAGCCATTGGCAGGCACGATGCCAATCGTACCGCCTCTTTCCAGCAAACCCTGGATAACCCGGTCGGATAGATGCCGGTTGATGCTTGTTTCCTTCAATAAAGCCAGAGCATTGGCATGTGAAGCAATGATTGCACCGGGATAGGCATCCAACGCCTGCAAGGCAGCTTTTTCATCCATGTGGCTGAGGTCAAGCGTGAAATGGAATTCAGCCATATGCTCCAGTAGGGCGTATCCTTCCTTGGTAAGCCCCCCTGGCTCGAGCGTACCACCACAGAATCGCGTCCCCGCCCAGGCTGGCCCGATGATACGCACACCGCGCTGGTACCAATCCTCCAGTTCAGCTGGCTCGCGCACGCCTTCCGCCCCTTCCATCAGGATTACCAGACCGACCGGATGCTCCTCGCTGTCATCGCCTTGCCAGCGTGTCAGGATGGCTTGCATGTCAGCGCGTTTTTCGATCTTCTGGAACATCGCCGGGTGTTCGTCAACCAGCCGATCATAGGCATCCAATTGGATGCTGTAACGCATATGTGCTTCTTCGTCGGAGGCATAACATTGCTGGTCCCATTCACCCAGCTTACTTCGGATTGGGGCGGCAAACAAGGTGGAAAATATTATCGCAACTTTTCCACGTTGGTAATCCGGCCAGCCGAGCAAAGTATCCCCATTGACCTGGGGAGCAATCGTTCCTTGTTCGCGCTGGCGAGTCTCAGTCGCTGAGAGGGTGTAATCCCGCCCGAAGGTAAGCATATTCCAGGCCAGGTCTTGATGGGCATCAATTAGGAGTGGGTCGCTCATAGAGACCCTGATGATAACAGGGTTTGAGATATTTGGCGATCAATTTTCCCCATTGGGTACTGTGATAACTCAACTGGCAAGACCCAGTGTAAGTCCGCAGCCTGAATCGGCCGCGGTTCCCCCTGCAGCAGGGTGCAATGGAAGGCGTAAAGCGTAACCCGAAAATGGGTGTATGCGTGTTGGTATATCCCCAGCTGCACACCGACCTCGATCTCTGCCCCAAGCTCCTCGAAGATTTCACGCCGCAGGCAGGCGTGCAAGTCTTCACCTTCCTGCTGCTTACCCCCTGGGAATTCCCACAGGCCCCCAAGCAATCCATGGGGAGGCCGGCAAGTGATCAGCACCCGGTCATCCCGCCTGATCACTGCAGCCGTAACAATATGGTGTGGAATGGTAGCCTTGGGAAGCAACACCGGCCGCTGTTCTTGAATTCCAAGTGCCCTCGCCTTACAGGTATCTTCCAGGGGGCAATGAGCACAATCCGGGGATTTTGGGGTACATGTACACGCCCCCAGATCCATCAATGCCTGGTTATACTCCCCAGCCTGGCCAACCGGCAGATGTTGAGCTGCTAACATCCATAATTCTCGCTCTCCAGTTGTTGAACGGGCAACCATACTTACGTTGAAGTAACGTGCCAGGACCCGGCGAATATTACCATCCAATGTAGGCTCATCGTGACCAAAAGCAATCGAAGCGATTGCTGCCGCGGTGTAGCGTCCCACTCCAGGCAGTTTGCGCAGCAGGCGCAGATCTTCAGGAAGCTTACCATGATAATTTTGCACCACGATCTGGGCAGCACGGAGCAGGTTGCGGGCCCGCCCATAGTAACCCAAACCCTCCCATGCTGTTAGTACCTCTTGCAGCGAGGCAGATGCCAATGCCTCCATGCTTGGGAAATGCTGCATCCAATGCTCAAAGTATGGGATAACCGTCTCGACCCGCGTCTGCTGAAGCATGACCTCAGAGACCCAAATGACATATGGGTCAGGGTTGCCTCGCCATGGGAGCGTACGTGCATGGCAGGCATACCAGGCGAGCAAACGCGTGGAGAACAGGTCGGCATCCAAGGCTAACACTCCTGTTATGGGGGTGAAGCTACCGCCAGGGCAAAATCAGCGATAGAAGATGAAGCCAAGCACAGCGGTGCACAGGATGATGATGGCGGGATTGATTTTCGTGAAGGTCAATAGTACGAATGCTGCGGACATGAAGAGCAGCTTGTCCCACCCTTGGGCTAATGCCTGACCCCAGCCCAGCTTCTTGGCACCAAAGACAGTATTCGCCATATCATAAGCCGTCCAGAGCAACAAACCAACCACCACCGGTCTAACAGCCTGGAGCATGGCTTTCACGGCAACACTATTCTTAATCCCAAAAAAGAACATAATCAAAACAAGCATCAGCAGGGTGGTCGGGATAACCGTCCCAACCGCGGCAGAAATAGCCCCCGGTACACCAGCCAGCTTGTAACCTACATAGGCAGATACCTGTGGTGCGATCGGTCCGGGGATGGCGTTACCTATCGCAACCGCATCTGCAAATTCATCCGGTGAAATCCACGGGACAGGGTCAGTCTCACCTGGGGGCGTCCAGGTGGCAGTGGTGGTTTCACGTTGCATCAAGGCGAGAGAAGCTGGCCCACCGCCCCACGAGAACATTGCCACCCGGGTAAAGAGAACGAAAATTTGCCAGAGCAAAAGCATATTTGTCATATTCCTCTACATTAGTTGTGAAAATCAAGGGTCTACCCTGGAGAAAACGAAAGGAAAATACCCCATATAGTATCAAATCTCACATCTGAAAGCCGGTCTTTGCAGGAACGATTTTATACTGGTAGTTTTCGACGAAGTCCAACAACCGATTGATCAGCCCCTGCCACTCTTTTGTGTCCAGGATACCCTGCATTGCGGTCAGATCCGGCATCTGAGCAGAAGCCATAATCTGAGGTTGGTCGCCGTACATGGTGAGCCAGGCGTCCTTTAGCTCCATCCCAAGCTGCTGCACCTGGGGGATGAACTCACGCACCACAAATTCAAAATATTCTTGCTCGCGACCAGGGGTTATATCCCAGGTCATGATTAATTTAACAGTCACGATGCTACTCCAATTCGATCAATGCTGATATTCCAGCACGATCACATGTGTCTCTTCAGGGATCATGCTCTTGGTGACTTTGAGGGATGGCTGGGGTTTGATCGTGCCCAGACCCATTTCTTTAAGAAATTTACTGAGTGGCGCAAGCTTAAAATTGCAAACAGAGGTGCCGTAATGCATAGGAATGACGAAACCAGGCTCCAACAAGCTGACGACTTCAGCCGCCTTGGCGGCATTGAGCCCTCCTCCACCCCCCACAGGCACCAGTACGATGTGCACCGTGCCCAAGGCCTCGATTTCTGTTTGAGTGGGCACGCGCCTCAGGTCGCCCAGGTGTGCCACCGTCACCCCTTCAAAATCGAAAACATACAGGGTGTTGCGCGGCTCCTCCACTTCATTCTTTCCATACCCATTGGTTTGGATGCCGGTAATAAATACATCCCCGATTTCAAATTCACCCGGTGTGTTGATTAGATGAGAATATCCCTTAACTCCGGAGGTGTAACTATGTCCTGGTGCCTCGTGGCTAACGGTGACGATATCTGCCCTTAACTTGAGTGGCTCATAACCTGCCACTTGACTATCGTAGGGGTCCGTGACGATCGTTGCCAGATTGCGTTCAGTTAAGCGAAAACAGGATAAACCATACCAGGTAATTTCCATTCAACCTCCAATGATGGGTAAATTATATCATTGGCACAAAAGTGGAATTCCCCACTCGGATGTTAAATTGGGGTACCACGCATGGTATGATAGCTCTGATATGAACCACAGTCCACCTGCTCTGCATATCAGTAAGTCGTCTGCTGCCAGGGTGGTGAAAATGGTGGATGGCAATTGGCACCTGGAAATCCCTTCCACCACGCGCGGTGGTTATCGCCTGGCGCAGCTGGATGACCACGGGTCGCTCAAGCGAGGCAATTTCCTCTGGAAGCCTCCCCTCACGCTGAGCTTGCAAGCACGCGTTTCTGCCGAAGAACTGCCCGGCACATGGGGATTTGGTCTGTGGAATGACCCTTTCAGCTTCATGTTTGCCTATAACAGACTGGTGCCGCGTTTTCCGGCACTGCCGGACGCTATTTGGTTTTTCCATGCCTCACCCCAGAATTACCTTTCTCTCAGGGATGACCTGCCGGTAAATGGTTTCCTGGCAGCTACATTCAGCTCTAATAATGTGCCCGCTGCATTGCTGGCATTGGCTTCTCCAACATTGGCGCTGACCCTTATCCCGGGGGCTGCTCAGATTGTCCGCCGGCTTCTGCAGCGTGTGATCCACCAGGATGCTACCCTGATCCATACCAACGTAACCGATTGGCATGCGTACATGCTGGAATGGGATGCCGGCCAGGTCAGGATCAGCCTGGATGGGGCATATATCTTTGAGACGAATATCGTTCCGCGTGGGCCTCTGAGCCTGGTAATCTGGGTCGATAACCAGTTTGCCGCCTTGCCCCCCGTGGGCAGGCTGAAGTACGGCACTTTACCCAATCCAGAGCCTGCCTGGATGGAGCTCAGGGATATTAGGCTGCTGGATCATACTTAGATTAAATCGGGGATATCCCATTTAAATTAACACTGCAATACTTTCACATGAGAGTATAATATACGCTTGCTGGGTAGGAGGCATACCCTAACAATTTAATGCGACCCGTTTATCCCTTCACAGCCATCGTCGGTCAGGAACGCATGAAGCGCTCACTGGTCTTGAATGCAGTGGACCAGCGTATTGGTGGAGTGCTTATCCGCGGCGAGCGCGGCACTGGCAAATCTACTGCTGCCCGCGCCATGGCAGCCCTATTACCCGAAATTAAAGTCTTCGCAGATTCTCCCTTCAATGACGATCCTGAGGCACCCCTTACCTGGTCAGACTGGGTGAAGGAGCGTAAATCCCAAGGTATTGACCTAAAAGTGGTCAAGCGCCGTATTGCCTTCATCGACCTGCCGATCAGCGCCACGGAAGACCGCGTCGTGGGTACCCTGGATATCGAGGTTGCCATCCAGAAGGGGGAGCGCATCTTCGAGCCGGGCGTATTGGCAGCCGCCAACCGTGGCTTGTTGTATATCGATGAGGTCAACCTGTTGGACGACCACGTGGTCGACCTGTTGCTGGACTCAGCCGCCATGGGAGTGAACGTGGTCGAGCGTGAGGGCATCTCGTTCGCCCACCCGGCACGCTTCATCCTGGTGGGGACGATGAACCCCGAGGAAGGTGATCTGCGTCCACAGTTGTTGGACCGCTTTGCCCACTCAGCCGAGATCTACGGCATCC
>Ga0315289_10004717_pt1 | contig 20252 bp, 18 predicted proteins | sample YL17G11_40_MG_FD_203452 | JGI IMG/M metagenome (GOLD analysis project Ga0315289, IMG submission 203452) | Sediment microbial communities from Yellowstone Lake, YNP, Wyoming, USA - YL17G11_40 | ecosystem: Environmental > Aquatic > Freshwater > Lake > Sediment | place: USA: Wyoming | collected... | reverse complement strand
ATAGAGGAATCACAGCAGGATCAAATAAAATTTCTTTTTACTCCCTGAAGGCATGTAAAATTCAGGGCCAGATACCCGCCATAAAAAATATTTGATATTAAAAATTACCTATGGTAATAAAGTACAACTTTTAAATGATTCCCCATATCCCCAATGGAAATATTCGGTGAAAAATGACCCTCATGGGCTCATGATGGATCTAAAATCTACAGGAAAAAGTTGCAAAAGGAGGTAATGTTTCAGTGTCTATGAAAAATGTAAAGCTAAAGCTAATGTTGTTGATGGTAGCTGCATACCTGCTCACCCCGCTGGCGGTGTTCGCCAGCGAGGCGGATCTCGCCATACCTGACTTACACAAGGGCGCTCCCTATACGTTGCTGGGTGGCATAACGCCATGGAATCTTCTTTTCTATGGCGCGTGGATCATCGCTGGTACGCTGGGCATCAGTTTGTATCTGCGTAGCCAGGTCAAGAAGTTGAGAGCACATGAATCGATGCTCAAGGTAGCTGAAATCATCTTTCAGACCTGCCGCACCTATTTGATTCAGCAGGGCAAATTCCTTGTCCTGCTGTTTCTGTTCATCGCTGCCGCCATGGCCTTCTATTTCCTGGCCCTGAAGGGCGAGGGGGTTCCCACGCTTATGCTGGTCCTGCTCTTCTCGGTAATTGGCATGGGCGGTTCCTACAGCGTGGCCTGGTACGGCATCCGGGTGAACACCTTTGCCAACGCCCGTACCGCCTTTGCTTCGCTGGCGGGGCAGCCCTGGGACGTGGTGAATATTCCGCTGCGCGCCGGTATGAGCGTCGGGCTCTTCCTCATCTCCCTTGAACTTATCATGATGGTTTTCATCCTGCTTGCGGTGCCCCGTGACATCGTCGGGTACTGCTTCCTCGGATTCGCCATCGGTGAGTCACTGGCTGCATCGGCACTCCGTATCGCCGGCGGTATCTTCACAAAGATTGCCGATATCGGCTCCGACCTCATGAAGATCGTCTTCAATGTCAAAGAAGATGACCCCCGCAACCCGGGTGTTATTGCCGACTGTACCGGCGACAACGCGGGCGACAGCGTTGGCCCCACGGCGGACGGTTTCGAAACCTATGGCGTTACCGGTGTTGCGCTGATCGTTTTTATCACGCTGGCCGTTATGAGTCCCGACAAGGCGGTCAAAGAAGCCATCCAGGGAAAACTCATCGTGTGGATTTTTGCAATGCGTTTCCTTATGGACTTCTGCTCCGGGATTTCCTATTTTGTCAATCAGGCCATTTCTTCCGTAAAATACAGAGGGAAGAAAGAGATTGATTTCGAAGAGCCGCTCATGAGGCTGATCTGGATCGCCGCCACTCTGTGCATCAGTACCTCGTTCATCATGAGCTACCTGCTGATCAGCGACCTCCAGGTTATGAAAGACGGCGTGCTTACCCCGATGCCCCATGTCTGGTGGCAACTCGCCATGATCATCGGCTGCGGTACGCTGGCGGCAGTTCTCATCCCCGAGTTCACCAAGATATTTACCAGCTCCAAGTCCAAGCACGTGCAGGAAATTGTGACTGCGTCGCGCGAGGGCGGTGCATCTCTTACCATACTGTCCGGTATTGTCGCCGGTAATTTCAGCGCCTTCTACATGGGATTGCTGATCGCCGGTCTCCTGGCCGGCGCCTATTTCGTCAGCCTTTTTATACCGGCTGAAGTTATCAACTATCCGTCGATTTTCGCCTTCGGTCTGGTTGCCTACGGATTCCTCTGCATGGGTCCGGTCACCATCGCGGTGGACAGCTATGGTCCTGTCACTGACAACGCCCAGTCCATCTTCGAGCTGGCGCAGACCGAGAGCATCCCCGGCATCAAGCAGGAGATCAAGAGGGACTTCGGGTTCGAGCCCGATTTCGAGGAGGGCAAGCACTATCTCGAGGCCAATGACTCGGCAGGTAATACCTTCAAGGCGACGGCGAAACCGGTGCTCATCGGCACCGCGGTGACCGGTGCGACAACCATGATCTTCTCGATCATCCTGCTGCTCCAGAGCAAGAACATGCTGCAGGTGCAGCTGACCGATGCGCCGATCATTCTCGGCCTGATCTGCGGCGGCGCGGTGATCTTCTGGTTTGCGGGGGCCTCCATGCAGGCGGTTACCACCGGTGCGTACCGGGCGGTCGAGTTTATTAAAAAGAACATGCACCTGGACAAGAAGGAAGCCGATATCGAGGATTCCAAGACGGTTGTAAAGATCTGCACCCAGTATGCGCAGACCGGTATGTGGAACATCTTCATCGCGCTTATTTCCATCACGCTGGCCTTCGCGTTACTGAACCCCAACTTCTTCGTGGCCTATCTCATTTCCATCGCCTGCTTCGGCCTCTTCGAGGCCATCTACATGGCAAACGCCGGCGGGGCGTGGGACAATGCTAAAAAGATTGTTGAAGTCGACCTGAAGGAAAAGGGTTCGGCGCTCCACGCCGCAACGGTCATTGGCGACACGGTGGGCGACCCCTTCAAGGATACCTCATCCGTATCCATGAACCCCATTATCAAGTTCTCGACTCTGTTCGGCCTACTGGCAACCGAAATCGCAATTGAAATGGCGGTGCGCGCCCAGGAAGCAAATGCCACAAATTATGCACCCTATATTTCGATTCCGCTGTTTATCATCGGGCTTATCTTCGTATGGCGTTCGTTCTACAAGATGAGAATACCGGAGAAATGAGCAACTAATACAAACGCATTAAGTAAAACGTCATTGCGAGGAGTGAAACGACGAAGCAATCTCTTGTTTATGAGGTGAGATTGCCACGCCTGCGTGCTGAAACGCAGCACTTCGGCGTGCAAGCACGCTCCCGTTGGTCGCTCGCAATGACAATGTAATAGCATTTAATGCGTTTGTATTAAATAGTCCACCTAAGCGGACTTTAATCTCGATAATTATAAAAAATGGGGGTGGTTACAAAACACCCCCATTTTTTCCCAGCTGTTGTACCCATATAAATATTAAACTGCCTCGATCGTTGAAGGAGGCTTTTTCGCTATGTTGTAGGTAACGCTCATCACACCAGGCACCTCAGTGGTTATTCTCTCTGCCAACCTGGCTAACGTATCAAAGGGAAGCCGCGTCGGTGATCCCGTGACAGCATCCTTACTATCCCAGCACCTGACTTCTATCTGCAAGCCAAAATCTCTCTTCCCTGCTCGTATGCCGGTGACCCGATCCTCATGCAGGATTGCCAGATACTGAAACGCCTTTATGCCCTGCAGCTCCTCTTCCACAATTTTTGTAGCTTTCCTTACCGTGGCCGTCCTCTCCGGTGTTACTTCACCGATTACCCTCGCCGCTAAAGCGGGGCCGGGGAACGGAGGCCTGTTGTATATTTCTTCCGGCAAGCCGAGTGCTTTTGCAATCTTTCTTATCCCCGTTTTTCTGATCTGGACTAATGGTTCAATGACCTTATAGCCATATGTTTTTTCTGTATCAATTCCGAGCTGCTCGAGGATATTGTGCTGCCTCTTTATTCCTGCAACTGTTTCTTCTACGTCGGTATAGTTTGTACCGTGAAAGACAAACTTTGCCCCGCTTTGTTTTGCAAGGGGGGTAAAAACAGTCGAATAGAATGTCTGGGTAATTGCTTCCCTCTTTTCCTCAGGGTCCATTTTGCCTTTGAGCGCAGCAAAGAATTGTTTTTGGGCATGAACGAGTTCTACCCGAACGCCTAACTTTTTAAAGAGGGGGACAATGTATTCCGGTTCTCCCTCTCTCATGAGGCCGCTGTCGATGAAATAGGTTTTGAGCTTCCCACCCAGCGCCCGGTGACCGAGAAGGGTAACCGCTGAAGAGTCAACACCTCCGGATAAGGCATTGATGGCCAGGCCATTCCCAACCAGAGCAGCAATCTCCCGTACCTTCTCATCTATGAATTTTTTTGGATTCAATTCTTTTAATGTTATCTCTTTGATCTTCATGCTTGGACGTAAACCTTTCAGCCGGTTCTGCTTGTCAGTTGTTTTCATCGTTAAATGTACCTCCTTCTTTCGTATGTACTTTTTAATAATTTACCATGTCTCAGAAAAAGGGGAAAGTGTATAATTGTTACCCTGCTTAATACAAACGCATTAAATGCTATTACATTGTCATTGCGAGCGACCAACGGGAGCGTGGCAATCTCACCTCATAAACAAGAGATTGCTTCGTCGTTTCACTCCTCGCAATGACGCTTTACTTAATGCGTTCGTATTAGTTGAATTTTCTTAAAATCTCGCAGCATAAATCATATTGGTTCTTTACCTCGATAAGGATTCGGGATTAAAAAATCGATATCTATAGTCCTCAAAGGGAAACTCTTCGCACCAAGATGTTTCTGGTATAACTGGAAACACCAACTGCCGATGAGCTCTACACCCTCATTGAAGAGGTTATTGTCAGCAAAAACTTTCAGAATCTCAGTAACAAGTTTAATCACGTTTTCTGCCCTCAGACTTTTTTAATATCCTTAGAGCTTCTTTGACTTTCTTTAATTGGGCCTTTAACAGGCTTCGTTCTTTTATCTGTTTCAAAAGCAACTCTGGTTTTTCCTTGCCAAGATATTTATGTACCACCTTTTCGCCTATGCGTTGCTGCAAATAATAATACTTTTGTTTCGAGATTTCCCGTTCCTTGATGCTGCCCTTAGGAAGCTGCGCCAGCTTCTTCTCAATCTTTCTCTTGGCATCAAGGTAATATTTCTTACTCTCTGACAAAATTCCTTTTAATACTTTCATGCTTAAATCTCCTTTACACTACACTATACCACATAATATATTTGTAGTGTAAGAATTTGAATGGTTCAAAAGTAAGATGGGGAGTAAATCAATTACCTAACAGACTACAACTTTTATTGCCTTGTTGGTTAATCTTGTTGGTGAGTTTGTAGCAGAAATTTCTTTAATTGCTGACCCTATTCTGGTGTGACGAGCAATAATTAGAACCGTCTCCTTTACCCCGTGACTATTAAATTCATGTCTATTAAATTCATTGACAACCCCGCAATATTCATGCTAATTTTTAAGCCCTGTGTGAGGTCGGAATATCAGTATGCCTGCCCATAAAACAGAGGCAATTGTAATTCAGTCCATTGACTTTGGTGAGAAGGATAAGCTCATTACCTTCCTCACGAAAAAGTTTGGTAAGCTGAAGGGAATTGCCAAGGGGGCAAAGAACAGCAAGAAGAGGTTTGCAGGCTCACTGGATATTTTTTTATATGTAACCCTCGACTTTTTTGAGAAGGAGAACCTGGGCCTTGCCCGGATCGAGAGCGTAAGTCTCATTGAGCCCTTCTCTAAAATAAACGAGTCTATCGAGAAGGTCACGTATGGAAGTTATTTTGTTGAATTGGTAAATGAGATGGTCGGCGAACGGGAAGAAAATAAGGCGATATTTACCCTGCTCTTATACTTCTTGAGGCTTTTGAACCGGGAGAAAATTTGTGAGGAATACCTGAGGATCTTCGAAGTCCGCCTGCTCACCCTGCTCGGGTATCAGCCCCAACTTGATAAATGCATCATCTGTCAGGGTGAGATCGGTTTGAAAGTCCAGAACTGGTTCAGTCTGAAAAGAGGAGGGGTCGTCTGCCCTATGTGTCACAAGGGGATAGAGGACCTGCCCATTTCCCTCGGGACCTCCCGGGTTATGAAGGCAGCGAGGAGTTACCCGCTAAGTAAGATTACCCGGATAAAGTTCACTGCCCAGGCCTTGAAGGAAAGCCGCCAGATCCTTTCCAATTTTGTCGAGTATCAACTGGGGAAGAGGTTGAAGAGTCTCCAGTTCTTAGAACAGATGAAAGGGATGTGAGTGACCTTTCAGGAATTGATTTTTGCCCTTCAGCGATTCTGGGCTGACCAGGGATGCGTAATCCAGCAGCCCTATGATACAGAGGTCGGCGCAGGGACATTCCATCCTGCCACGTTCCTGCGGGTTCTCGGCCCAGAGCCCTGGAACGTAGCCTACGTGGAACCTTCCCGCCGGCCTACTGACGGCAGGTACGGAGAAAACCCCAACCGGCTTCAGCACTACTACCAGTACCAGGTAATCATGAAGCCCTCCCCTCTTGATATCCAGGAGATTTACTTAAGTAGCTTGAAGAGCTTCGGTATTGATCCACTTGATCATGATATCCGCTTCGTGGAGGATGACTGGGAATCGCCGACACTCGGTGCCTGGGGTCTGGGCTGGGAGGTCTGGCTGGACGGCATGGAAATCACCCAGTTCACCTATTTCCAGCAGGCTGGAGGAATTGACTTAAAGCCCATCCCGGTGGAGATCACCTACGGGATCGAACGGATCGCCATGTATCTCCAGGGAATCGATAACGTCTATGATTTAGCGTGGACTCCCGGTATCAAATATGGTGCAATCCACCACCAGACTGAAGTGGAGTTCTCCCGCTACAATTTTGAAGAGGCTGATGTGGGGATGCTTCGTACCCTCTTTGACCTGTATGAAGCTGAGTGCCTGAAACTGATCCAGAAGGAATTGATTCTGCCTGCCTACGATTACTGTCTCAAGTGCTCCCACACCTTCAACCTCCTCGATGCGCGGGGTGCAATCAGTGTGGCAGAGAGAACCAGTTTTATCGGCAGGGTCAGAAACCTTGCCCGTCTCTCCGCTGAAGGCTACCTGAAGCAGAGAGAGGAGATGGGTTTTCCATTGCTGAATGCGGATTGCGGATTGCGGAATAAAAAGAGCAAGGATTAGGAATTGGGGATTGGATGTAGGGGCGAACCGGCGGCTCGCCCTACTAATCCCTAACCCCGAACCCCTAATTCCAAACAGTGATTTGCTGAAACTATATGAATAATGAGCTTCTCTTAGAAATCGGCACAGAAGAGATACCAGCCGGATTTATCCCGGATGCCTTATCTGCCCTTGCAAGTGCTTTGGGAAAAGAACTCAAAGCAAGCCGGATCAGTTTTTCAGAGATCAAGACCATGGGCACTCCCCGGAGGCTGGCAGTGATAGGAGAAGGCTTCTCAGAGAAACAGGAAGCACTGGTAACTGAGAAGATCGGCCCTGCCCGAAATCTTGCCTTTGACCAGAATGGAAATCCCTCCAAAGCGGCAATAGGGTTTGCACGTTCTCAGGGGGTTGAGGTATCGCAGCTTGAAATTGTCAGAAATGATAAAGGAGAATATGTCTGCGTCCGCAAGAAGGAGGAAGGAAGAGCTACCCGGGATATCCTTTCCGAAATCCTGCCCGTAATCATCACTTCTCTCCCCTTTAAAAAATCGATGCGATGGGGCAACTCGGATGTCACCTTTGCCCGGCCTATCCACTGGATCACCGCCGTCTATGAAGGCAAGGTTGTACCATTCCACCTGGGAGAGACTGAAAGTGGAACATGCTCGTACGGTCATCGTTTCCTCTCACCGGGTCCTTTCGAGGTAAAGGATTCAGCTTCCTATCTTGAATCCGCCCGCAAGGCCCATGTCATTGCAGATCCGGAAGAGAGGAAAAGGATAATCCGTGAAGAGATAAAAAAGGCAGCATCTTCAGTCTCAGGCATTCCTCTCGAAGATGAGGAGCTTCTTGAGACAATAAATTACCTGACAGAATTTCCCACCGCTCTGTGCGGTACTTTCCCGCGTGAATATTTAAAGCTCCCCCATGAAGTTCTGATTACCTGCATGAAATCCCACCAGAAATACTTTCCGGTGGTGAATGGGAAGAATATTCTCCTTCCTTCCTTTGTCGTGGTAACGAACACCCTGGCCAGGAATCCTGCAATGGTGATCAAGGGAAATGAACGGGTGCTCATGGCCCGGCTCGCTGACGCCCGATTCTTCTTTGAAGAAGATTTGAAAATACCCCTCATCCAGCGCGCGGAAAAGTTGAAAGGAGTCCTCTTTCACTCCCGGCTGGGGACATCCTATGAAAAAGTAGAACGTTTTACGGCGCTCGCCGCTCGCATCGCAGACCTTCTCTTTCCTGAACTGAAAAGAGACGTGGAACGATCTGCGCTCCTCTGCAAGGCAGACTTGGTGAGCGGGATGGTGGGGGAATTCCCCGAGCTGCAGGGAGTGATGGGAAGAGAATACGCCCTCCGCTCAGGAGAAAAACGGGAAGTTGCCGAGGCGATCTTCGAACACTACCTGCCGCGGTTTGCCGGCGACAGGCTCCCCGGAACAGACACCGGTGCAATCGTCAGCATTGCTGACAAGCTCGATACCATTGCCGGCTGCTTCGGTGTCGGGCTTATTCCAACCGGGGCTGCCGACCACTATGCCCTCAGAAGGCAGGCACTGGGGATCATCAACATCATCCTTGACAGGGCTTATAACCTGAATGTATCCGGACTGCTTGATACCTGCCTCGATCTACTCCAATCGAAACTTTCAAGGAAGTGTGATGAGGTAAAAATTGACGTGATAGAGTTCTTCAGGACACGGATGGCGAATCAGCTCCTCACCCAGGGATTTTCCTACGACGTGGTGGACGCTGCCCTGTCCATTGATTTTGACGATCTCTTTGAATGCTCTAAAAGGGTCAGTGCCCTTCAGAATCTGAAGAGGGAACCTTACTTCGAACCGCTTGCCATCACCTTCAAGCGGGCAATGAACATCATCAAGGAAGATGTCGGGGTAAAGATAAATCCCGCTCTGTTTGAGGGCAAAGCAGAAGAGAACCTGCTCTCCGCCTATCAGGAAATAAAACGAAAGGCAGAAGACTTCCTGAAACAGAAGGATTACTCTGCCTGTCTGGAAGAGATGGCAAAGCTTAAGGGGCCAATTGATGCATTCTTTGATGGGGTAATGGTGATGGTGGATGATGAACGAATCAGGAAGAACCGTTTGGCCCTGTTGAGCGGGATTACAAACCTCTTTGGCAGGATTGCAGATTTCTCGAAGATCGCAACAGAATAAATAATAAATCCGAAATCCGAAGCACGAAACTCGAAACAAATACAAATGATCAAATCTCAAAATTCAAAACAATATGATTTAGAAGAACGTACATTTGTATTTGCAAAGCAGGTTAGAGCTTTTATAAAAACATTACATAACACTATTGCGAATATTGAAGATGGGAAACAACTCATCAGAGCGTCGGGATCTATTGGTGCGAATTATATTGAAGCTAACGAAGCATTAAGTAAAAAAGATTTTGTTATGAGAGTTAAAATATGCCGTAAGGAGGCTAAAGAAACTCGATACTGGTTAAAATTAATAGATACCCGAGGAGAAATAGAACATGAAAACGAACGAAAAGCACTGGAACAGGAAGCCACGGAGCTCACCAGTATCTTCGGTTCCATCTTACGTAAGAGCGAGTGAGTTTTGGCAATTTGATATTTGATATTTGATATTGTTTCGGATTTCGATATTCGAATTTAGAATTTTCTTTTAGAGGAGGTATTCATGGCACAGAAGTACGTTTATTTCTTTGGTGAAGGCAAGGCTGAAGGAAAGGCCGGGATGAAGGATCTCTTAGGCGGGAAAGGGGCAAACCTTGCCGAGATGACTAACCTCGGTATACCGGTACCGGCTGGCTTCACCTTCTCCACAGAGATCTGCACCTACTATTATCAGAACAACAAAACATTTCCTCCTGAATTGAGGAAAGAGGTTGAGGAGGCGCTGAAGAAGATAGAACAGGTGATGGGCGCAAAGTTCGGCGATGCTGAAAACCCTCTGCTCGTTTCCGTCCGGTCAGGGGCACGTGTCTCCATGCCAGGGATGATGGATACCGTACTGAACCTCGGACTGAATGACACCACGGTGCAGGGGCTGACCAGGAAAACAAAAAACCCACGGTTTGCCTTTGACTGTTACCGCAGGTTCGTCGCCATGTACGGGGATGTGGTGATGGGGCTCAAACCAGCCAGTGAAAAGGAGCCTGATCCCTTCGAGGAAATCCTCGAGCACAAGAAGAAGGCAAAGAAGGTCACCTTTGACACTGAGCTTTCGGCTGACGATCTGAAAGAACTGGTTTCCGAATTCAAGGCAGCAATTAAAAAGAGACTAAAAAAGGATTTCCCGGAAGACCCGAAAGAACAGTTGTGGGGTGCAATCGGAGCTGTCTTTGAGTCATGGGATACTGAGAGGGCGATCATCTACCGCAGGCTCAATAACATCCCCGGCCATTGGGGGACAGCAGTGAACGTCCAGTCCATGGTGTACGGCAATATGGGTGATGACTGTGGAACGGGAGTAGCCTTCACCCGCGACCCGGCAACAGGCGAGAAGATGTTTTACGGCGAGTTCCTGATGAATGCCCAGGGTGAGGATGTGGTGGCAGGCATCCGCACCCCTCAGAAGATTGAGAGGCTCAAAGAGGTCATGCCTGAGGCGTACCAGCAGCTCGATTCCATCTACAAAACCCTTGAGCACCATTACCGGGATATGCAGGATATCGAATTCACCATCCAGAACAAGAGGCTCTGGATGCTCCAGACGAGGTCCGGGAAGCGGACCGGATTCGCCGCCTTCAAGATTGCGGTAGAGATGGTAAATGAAGGCCTGATAACCAGAGAAGAGGCTCTGATGCGGGTTGAACCGGAACAGTTAAACCAGCTCCTGAGGCCCATCTTTGACCTGAAAGAAAAGAAAGACGCTATAGCAAAAGGGAGGCTTATCTCAAAAGGGCTGAATGCCGGGCCAGGGGCAGCGTGCGGCAAGGTGGTATTCTTCGCTGATGATGCTGAACGGTTGGCAAAGCAGGGTGAAAAAACCATCTTAGTCAGGATCCAGACCTCCCCTGAGGACATCAGGGGGATGAATGCCGCTGAAGGCATCCTCACAGCCCAGGGGGGCATGACTTCCCATGCCGCCCTGGTAGCCAGGCAGATGGGCAAGGTATGCATTGTGGGGTGTGGCGATCTGACGATCGACTACAAGAAGAAGGTAATGGAGATAAAAGGAAAGACCATCCAGGAAGGTAACTATATATCCATCGACGGGACGACCGGTGAGGTGATCGAAGGTCAGATCAAGACCAACCCTTCCGAGGTGCTCCAGGTGCTCATCTACAAAACCATCCAGCCGGAAGAATCGCCAACCTATCAGATCTATTCGAAGATTATGAGTTGGGCAGATGAATTCCGGAAACTCGGCATCCGCACCAATGCAGACCAGCCTGATCAGGCGCAGAATGCCATCGCCTTCGGCGCAGAGGGAATCGGGCTCTGCCGGACTGAACACATGTTCTTCGGCGGGAACCGGATTGATGCAGTGCGTGAAATGATCCTGGCGGATGATGAAGAAGGGCGCAGGAAGGCATTAGCCAAACTCCTTCCCATGCAGCGTCAGGACTTCATCGGGATATTTGAGGTTATGAAAGGGCTGCCGGCTACCATCCGCACCCTTGACCCTCCGCTCCACGAATTCCTCCCCCACACGGATAAGGAGATTGAGGAGTTATCCAGGACTATCCATGTGCCGGCTGAAAAATTGAAAGCCAAGGTGGAAAGTCTCCATGAAGCCAATCCCATGCTCGGTCACCGTGGATGCCGGCTAGGGATTGTGTATCCTGAGATTACGGAAATGCAGGCTCAGGCAATACTTGAAGCCGCCTGCATTGTTGCTAAAAAAGGGACTGCCGTTCATCCCGAAATCATGATCCCCTTAGTTGGCCACGTGAATGAGCTCAAGCTCCAGGAAGGAATCGTCCGGAAGGTGGCTGAAAGGGTATTTAAAGAACAGAGGATCACCTTAGACTACCTGGTCGGGACCATGATTGAACTGCCCAGGGCAGCAATTACTGCGGACCAGATCGCTGAAGTGGCTCAGTTCTTCAGCTTCGGGACAAATGACCTTACCCAGACAACGTTCGGTCTTTCCCGCGACGATGCCGGCAAATTCCTCCCTCATTACATTCAGGAGAAAATCCTGCCCAGAGATCCCTTTGAGGCAATTGACCGTGAGGGAGTTGGTGTGCTCATGAAGATAGGGATTGAAAAGGGAAGAAGCACGAGAAAGGACTTAAAGGTGGGTATCTGCGGGGAGCATGGCGGAGAGCCCAGTTCCGTTGAATTCTGCCATGAGATCGGGATGAACTACGTGAGCTGTTCACCCTTCAGGGTACCCATTGCCCGTCTCGCTGCTGCCCAGGCAGCCATCAAGGAAAAAGGTCAAGAAAAGAGGATCGGTGATTTTTAAATTAGGTAGTTCATTCCGCATTCCGCATTCTGCATTCCGCAATTGGAAGCGGATCAGGGATTTTTAAATGCAGAGGCTTGTCCTCTTCGATATCGATGGAACTCTGATGCTCCTCGACAACGTGGCAAACAATGCCTTCAGCGCTATGGCTAAAGAGCTCTTTGGAGTAGAGGCATCCATTTTCGACGTCCGGTGCTCCGGCAAGACTGACTCCCTGATTCTCGAGGAGGTCCTGCTTGCTAAAGGTATTGATGAACGTGAGATTGAGGCGAAAAAGAAACTGGCATTTGAGAGGTATTGCTTCTACTTTGAGAACTACCTCAATAACGGTGACAGTTACCGCATCTATCCCGGCGTTATTCCCCTGCTTGAAAACCTTTCGAACGATCTATCTGTCCATGTAGGTCTCCTCACTGGAAATGTTGAGTTTACTGCCTGGAAAAAACTGGAGAAAGCCGGCCTTCATCAATACTTTTCATTTGGTGCGTTCGGGAATGAATCCAAGGTGAGGTCAGAACTGGTGGGAATCGCCCTGGAACGAGCAAAAGAGAAGCTCGGGATTACCTTTGCGGGAAGGGAAGCTGTGATTATTGGCGATTCAGTCCATGACGTGGAATGCGGCAAGGGATATGGCGCCAGGTCTATTGCAGTTGCTACCGGTTTTCACTCAAAAGAAGAACTCCTGAGTGCAGAGCCGGATGTTTTATTTGACGACTTGAGCGATTATCAGGCGGTAATTGATATAATATTATCCTAAAAATTACTGAGTAAAAAATTCGAAATTCGAAGCACGAAATTCGAAACAATATCTAATGTTCAAAATACGAATGACCAAAACAAACGTTTGGAATTTTTAAGTTTGAATTTCGGAGCCGTTTCGGATTTCGATATTCGGATTTAGGAATTACCTTAAAGAGGAGGTGCCTTATGATGTACAGAATATTCTTTATTGTTATCCTAAGCTTCTGCCTAACATCATCTGCTTTCGCTCAGGTATGCGTGGAGTGCCATAGAAAGGTCACGCCCAATATTGTGAATGACTGGCAACTGAGCGCACACAGTAAGAACGGGGTTAACTGCGAAGTCTGTCATGGCGAAGAACACAAGTCAGCCCAGGATGTGGCAAAGGTTCGCATCCCAACACCGGCGACGTGCTCAACCTGCCACCAGACTGAAGTAGAGCAGTACCATGACGGGAAGCATGCCAAAGCCTGGGCGGCAATGAAGGCTATGCCAACAGCCCACTGGCAGCCCATGACGCTCATGGAAGGGATGAAAGGGTGCGGGGGCTGCCACAAAATCGGGGTAAAAACAGAGGCAGAAATTAAAGACCTGAAGAAGCAGGGAGCAGGGTTCGGTCTGGCTTCCTGTGATGCATGTCATACCAGGCACACCTTTTCTCTTGAAGAAGCGAGACAGCCCCAGGCCTGCCAGACCTGCCATACGGGCTTTGACCATCCCCAGTGGGAGATGTACTCTTCATCCAAACATGGTGTCCGGTACCTGCTCAAGCAGGCAAAAGTTCTCCCTGATACCACACCTGCACCGACCTGCCAGACCTGCCATATGCAGGAAGGGAACCACGCTGTGAGAACTGCCTGGGGGTTCCTTGCCGTACGGCTCCCCCTGCCCGATGACAAACAGTGGGCTGATGACCGGGCCACCGTCCTCAAGGCGCTCGGTGTTCTCACCCCTGATGGGAAACCAACGGGCAGGCTGGATGTAGTGAAGGCAGCGGATGTTGCCAGGCTCACGCAGGAAGACTGGCAGAAGGAACGGGATAAGATGCTAAAGACCTGCAACCAGTGTCACTCGGCTAACTTTGCCTTTGAGGAACTCGGCAAAGGAGACCAGATGATTAAGGCTGCTGATCATCTGATGGCGGAGGCAATCAGGACAATTGCTGACCTGTATAAGGACGGCTTATTAAAGAAAACAAAGACCTATTCCTCTGCATTCCCTGACGTGCTCACTTTCCATGATGCACCAACGGTGATTGAACAGAAGCTGTTCGTCATGTTTCTTGAACACCGGATGAGGGCGTTTCAAGGGCCTTTCCACATGAACCCGGACTATGCCTTATGGTATGGATGGAGCGAGATGCAGAGAGACCTGACAGAAATCAAGACGATTGCAACAGAGATGAGGGATAGGGCACCGAAGAAGAAGAAGTAGGGATAAAAACCTACCCGCCTTTGGCGGGCCTTCGGTCTTATGTAGGGGCGCCGCTTGCTGCGCCCTCAGGTAGGGGCGAGCCGCCGGTTCGCCCCTCTTAAATCCGAAATCCTAATATCGAAATTCGAAACAAATCCAATCCGCCGATGGCGGACAAAATTCAAAACATAAGTTTTACTTGCCATTTCTGTAACAAGTATAATATTTTGTATACATTAAGTTTGATAGCAGGTATTAAACTAATGGGAACAATGAAAACTCTTACAGAAATCAGAAATATATTAGATGCACACCGGGAAGATTTACAACAGCAATATCATGTGCGAATAGTTGGAATGTTCGGTTCTTATGTTAGAGGAGAGCAGAAGAAAAGGAGCGACCTCGATCTCATAGCTGAGTTTGACCAACCCATCAGTCTGCTTGGACTGGTTGGAGTGGAGATTTACCTGAGCAAAATCCTGAAGACGAAGGTAGACCTTATTCCCAAAGAAGATTTAAGACCTGAATTAAAAGACAGCATTCTCAAAGAGGCACTTTACCTGTGAACCGCAATATCAGTCTCTATCTTCAGGACTGGGCTGGCGCATTAAAAGACTACTGAAATCAATACACATCTCTCGAACTCCAGATAAAAGCTCTGGAATGACGAGGTGTCTAACCATGATTTAATACAACTGCAATAAGTAGGATGTCATTGCGTGACGAAACCGAATAACTGTTTTGCTTCTTTCAGTATTCTTTCAAAACACTCTTCAAACACCTTTTTTAAGTATTTGACAGAATATTCCACCTCTTGATAGCAGGTACAGCTTCCTGTTAAAGCAAGGTGTACATGTCCAAATAACTCTGGGCGAGTAAAAGCCCCTCCGATACAAATCCAAGCCTCGGCAGGATAGGGAAAGGGACCTTCTACAGGTGGGTGAGACAATAAGAATAACCTATCTGCTATAAAATCTTCTACGTCTTTTGGATTTGTTAGCTCATCAACGATTCTTTTCGCAGGACAATCAACCCCATTGCATCCACAATCAGTCTCAATTGGATATGCCTTACATCCGTAAGGCCTCACAGGATAAATCTTGCAGAGCTTGTCAGCACCCAGAAATGGGCATGGTTTTCTTCTTTTTTCATCCATTCTCACAAGTCTTTTGCCATTCTCAAAATAGATGTCCCCGTAATATTTACGGACCACCTCTTCCTCTTTAATTTTTAGAAACTCAGCTATTCTTTCAATATCGTCCGCATACCACGGTAGTCCGAGCTGTTCACAGCACTTTCCACACCGTCGACACTTGAAAAACTCCCAGAGTGTTGGTCTTTGTTTTAATTCCATGTTACTCCTCCTATACTAATTTCAACTACGATAATAATTATTGAAGAGAGAAATGTCTTTCCCACTTATTGGGGGAAATTTAGAGGCAATAAAGGGGGAATTTGGATTATCTACTAACAAGAAGGAGAAAATGAAGATTTCTGAAAGCTTTCCTTTACGCCCTGAATATGTTCTTTCCAGGTTTTGGAAGGGATTGCTTCCGCTCTTTTAATTACTCGTTCGAGAGCCTGTTCTTCTTCTGTGCTTTCATCTGGAGCCTCTTTAAATGACTGTTTGAATAGGTCAAAATCATAAAACAGATCTGCAATTAACTTGTACTGCCTTTTTTCCTCTACCTTTTTCTTCGATTCTGGTGAAGAGATGACCTCAAAGTAGGCTCCCAAGTCTAAGATCGCTCTGTCGAGATACCATTCAGGTAATTTTTGAGGTAATTTCTCGTTATGCTTACCTCTTAAAAGCTGTCTTTCAACTCTTTTCTTATCCAGCCTTCTTCTCAAGCTCTCGGCTGATATATCTGTAAGCCACTCCTTCTGAAACTCCTCAGGATAAGAAAGAATAATTTTCCGAATCTTTTTCCAATCATTCCAGACTTCCTTTGGATTAAGTTGCTTTCTTTTCTGAACAAATTCCACATCCTCCTTTTTTGCAGCCTCGGTGTACACAAGAATGTAGGCTACATATTTAGGATCCGCTTTTATCTCTTTGAGTTGAAAGAACTTTTTCCTAAGCCTAGTCTCAAACTTCTCGGCTCTTTCATTAATATCCATGTTTTATAGAATTGACTTTCCCATTATCTTTTTTTTCTTGTAGAAGGTTAGCCAATATTATTTCTTGATCTTTTAAAAGAGCAATTTTTTTACCGTCAGGACTAAAGTATGGAGCTCCAGATAAATTAAAATTTAGCTTCCTTAAATTTGACCCATGGATATCGATAGTCCAATAATCTTCATATAGATAAAAAAGTAATTGTTCACTGCCATAAAACCATGAAGGGCATGATCCATTTGTGATTTTTCTTAGTTGACTACCATCTGGGTTTACTATCCAAAATTCGCCCCTTTCATAGTCTTTTTCTTCTTTATAAAAAACCTCAAATACTATCAGCTTACCGTCTGGTGCCCAAGATAAGCCGCCAAATGATACTATTGCTTCTTTATTATGTGATTCAAATAAATTGGAGGCTTGAAGAACTTTTACTTGATTTTCTTCCATGTTTAAAACACAAAGCTGGTCAGTAGCTGTGGCATTATCAAAACGTATGAAAGCAATTTTGATTCCATCTGGATTACAACTAACAGAAGAAAAATCATAATACTTCCCTGGGAAGACAATTATGGGTTTCAAATCTGAACCATCAATGTCTATACTCCATATTCCACTCTCTTTATTGTTAGCAGAGACGTCATCCCAACCTCTGCTCGCAACAAATATGATCTTATTTCCATCTGGATACCATGATAAATCTTGTAAAAGGCCAGAAATTGGGTTGTTATAAAACCATTCTAATATTCGTAATTTTTTATATCCTTCAATATCAATGATCCATATTTCCCCACTCCCCGTCTTATACTTTTGTATCAAAGCAGCAACCTTTTTCCCATTCGGCTCCCAACACAAATTCTGTAAATCAAAATCTCCCTTAGGATAGATTTTTTTAAAATCGAAAACAACATTGGGCCCTCCAATCTGTATTTTTTCATCAGGAGGTTTCTGACACGCAGAAAGACTTATACATAATATAATGCCTAACATTCCTAATATTTGGATATTGAGGATTAATTTATTATGTACAGACATAAGATCAAGAAAATTTTATCTTAACATCGGTTAAGGTGATGGTTTCTGTAGAAAAAACAATCAATAAAAGTACGGCTACGACTAGATAAATGATTGCCCAATGCCCTCTAACTGGGCGAGTTGGAATAAACGAATTGAACAGCAGCACAATAATTCCGAAGGTCGAAACCCAGTCATCCTTCTTGAGTTCTTTTGCGAAATGTGCAGCATATGCGGCGACCTCACATACGAGGAATCTGAGTATGGTGTTATCCATTGGATGTCTGCCAATAGCCACAAATAACAGGATGGCAGCTATTATCCGTGAAATTTGAATCCCATCTCCTACCTTTATCAAAGGTTATTTTATTGTCCTGTTTTATTTGTTTATTCCGTAAATCCTCCTCGGCGTAGCATTGACTGGACCCTGGAAAGTGCTTATTCCGTAGGTATCGACATCTTCAAGTAAATAGAAATAGTTTCTTCCATTGAAAACTGAGTTATCAATGAAATCGTATTCTGAGCCAGAAATTGCCGAACCCATAGCTGGAATTAATGATTGAGTAATCTTCTCAAACCCATCCGCACGCCATATATTGAAACCTTCACTATCGATCTCTGTTTCGGTTTTCCACAGTAAGGTGACTTTTTTATCGGTTGGTATTGCTTGGAAAGAAGACAAAGCGATGGAGGTTTCGGGGCAACAGGCAGCAAGTTGTGCCTTACACTGCAAGTAAGCATTTTTCCAATACGGAAGGTCACACTCATCACCAATTCCATTTCCATCTGAATCTGTCTGGTCAACATTTACTACAGTAGGACAGTTATCACATACATCCCCAACTCCATCCCCATCAGCATCGGCTTGGTCAGGATTATATGTAGTGGGGCAGTTATCTTCACTGTTTGGTATTAAGTCGTCATCAGGATCATCGACACAATATATATCCCAATTGCCATGTTCATTAATGAAATATCGTGTATCGACATAATACCATGAACTATTTGGGCATGCGTCTATATATGCCTGTGGAGAAGGTGGTGACCCTCCTACACCTAACTCGTGGCAGCAATCACCAATCATGCTAGCCCATGAGCCCGCCCAACCAACATAATCGTGACGCAGATGATAGGCAACTTCACATACAGCGCCCTCAATTGTTGTTTGCTGTGTAGGATAATAACCTATCACATAACCATCATCTCTCCATATTTTCATTTCACAACTTCTTTCAGCCCAAGCCTCAGATAAGGTCAAAACCATTAACAGAGCACATATAATAAATCTTTTCATCACGGCACCCTCCTTTTTATTAAACGTGTGTATTGAAGACAAAAAGCCCCAACCAGCGCATAAGCTGATAGGAGCCTATCTTTACTCCCGGAAGTGATACCCTTTCATGTCCTGCAACACAGGTATCTCCTGTTTAACAGGTTTACCTCACTATTTGTGACCAGATAATATGCTCTTATAAAGCTTTTAGCAGAAAAATGCAAGCAGAAGATGCTTAACAACAAATGATTATAACTTTAAGTTTCTCTTGCTATCTAAAGGGTATATGTAATAATTTATTAAAATATACCTCGCAGGTAAGAGGAGGTGAAACGGTTATGGAAATTAGACATTATAAGTTTAATCGTATCACTCTTGATCCAGACAAATGTTTTGGCAAACCTTGTATCCGGGGACTCCGGATGCCTGTCGCCTCAATCCTCAGTTATCTAAGTTCCGGGATGACTGTAGATGAAATCCTGAAAGAGTGGCCAGAACTGGAGCGTGAGGATATCTATCAGGCACTGGGCTACGCAGCCTGTGCAATGGAAGAGAGGGTTGTGCCCTTAGAAGATGCGGCTGCCAAATGAAATTTCTTTTGAATATGAATGTCCCCAGAAAAGTGGGAAGACACTTGAAAACTAAAGGTCATGAATGTCGCCATGCAGGTGATATTGGATTAGCACATGCACCAGATATAACAATTGTACAGGAAGCAAGAAAAAATCAAGAAATCATCGTGACTCATGACCTTGACTATGGTGACTTACTGGCTTTTTCCGGTGAATCAGCACCTTCTGTAATTATTCTCAGACTTCGCAACACCCACCCGGATCATCTCTTTGCGCGGATTATATCTTCTTGGTCTGAAGTTGAAAAACCCTTAGACAAAGGTGCAATCGTAGTTCTGGAAGATGCTGCCTTCCGTATCCGAAGACTACCCATTATCCACGAAGAATAAAGAAATCACTCGCCTTTTAAAGAGCCAACTTAAAATTATACAGCAAGACAGTTAAAAAAACACCCTACCTTTTCGCTGTCTTCTTTACTTCCTTCTCCGGCACCTCTGCCTTTGGCTTCTCAGTTACTTTCTTCCTGTACCGCAACATGAGCGAGATCATACAGCCGAGAATCTGGAGGATGCTGCCGAGCCATACTAACGAGATCAGCGGAACCCGGGTAAATTCTACCACGGCTGTTGCTTTCTTTACCGTTCCCTCAGGGGTACGGATATTCAGATGAATGGTGCCAGTCGAAGCATCCAAAGCTTCCAGTCTAATCTTAGCGGCATGGCCTGGGATATCCACCTCCGGCTTATTGATATTCCCTTGTGACAAAATTCCGTATTCAGGCATAATGAGTTTCTCTTTGTCACCGTCAACAGCAAGAACCGCTTTCACCACCATGCCGGCCTTCATCACATGACTCTGATCAAGCTTAAACCCTAAAAAGGAAAGCCTGATATCTCCGACATCCCTCGTTTCCCCCTTACGCATTACCAAGAGCCCGCTCGGCTGTGTAGCCGGTTTATATTCGTGAACAACATAGTATTCATCCATGGCGAAATGGATACGGAT